>Ga0315284_10002626_pt1 | contig 25663 bp, 21 predicted proteins | sample YL17G09_16_MG_FD_203696 | JGI IMG/M metagenome (GOLD analysis project Ga0315284, IMG submission 203696) | Sediment microbial communities from Yellowstone Lake, YNP, Wyoming, USA - YL17G09_16 | ecosystem: Environmental > Aquatic > Freshwater > Lake > Sediment | place: USA: Wyoming | collected...
TTGTCTGCGTTGTGCCCTTAGTCCACGTCTCTCCTCCGTTCGGCGAAAGCACGGTGATGGAGGGAGTGCCTGCCGCCACAATGCTAAAATAGTCATCATTTGTGTCATTAACATTTGGGTCGGCGGCATTTTCTATTTTGACTTTACAAGAGGAAGAGAGTGAAACCGCAGGATCGATATACCAATTATAGCCGCTGGCAGAACCACTATTAACATTTGAGGCCACAACATAATAACCTAAACTCACTCCGGTGGTGTTGCAAGTGGAATAAATATTAACTTTGCTGACGTTAGAAGAACTCCATTTAATGGTTTGCGTTGTACCTCTCTGCCACGCCTCTCCTCCGTTCGGCGAAAGCACGGTGATGGAGGGAGTGGTGGCCTTACAGCCATAAAGCTTATTTAATTTGGCTCTGGTGGCTTGGCCGACATAACCGGTGCCGTATTTGAGACCCAAAGGGGTCAAAATTTCATCTTTGTATTTTTGCTGAAAGCCGGAAACAGCAGCAGCCATTTTCTCGTCGTATACGGCAGGAAAGTTACTGCTGTGTTCGGTTACGGAGAATCCTTCTTTAACAAGAATGTATTCCAATGCTTCCACATCGTCACCGCTATCCCCAATTTTTAAATTAACATTAAAATCATGGCACCAAACAGCTGTTGTTTGGCCTTGAATTTGGGCAATTTGAACCTGGAGTTGGCTAATCTGTTTTAAAAGAGCGGCAATCTGCGCCTGTAATTCTTCAATAGTAGCCGCCGAAACAAAAAATGGCGTAATTAAAAAAACGCCCAAAAATACAATTGTGAATAAAAGTTTTTTTAGATTTTTCATTTTTAATATTAGGAATTAAATAAAGCTTGGTTAAATTGATAACCAAATTTTTCTAATTACCTAAATTTTAATTTTGACATTTTATAGTATTTTAAGCCTTTTGGCTTCTCTTATTTCAATTTACCCCCCAAAGGATATGGTGTCAACCCCGCACATAATTTATTATGTGCGTGGGTCAAGATTCTTTTAAATATCCAGGTTCTTCACTTTTTTGGCATAGGCCTGAATAAATTTTCTCCTTGGGAATACTTCGTCTCCCATTAAAGTATCAAAAATTTTATCCGCTTCTCTGACTGATTCAACGGTCACTTGCAATAAAACCCTGTTTTCAGGACTCATTGTCGTCTCCCATAATTCTTCAGGATTCATCTCTCCTAAACCCTTATAGCGCTGAATCGAAGGATTGGTCATCTTTTGTTTCTTTAATTTGTTTAAAACGATGGCTTTTTCGTCTTCGGTATAAGCATAATCAATTTGCTTGCCGGTCTGGATTTTGTAAAGTGGCGGCTGGGCAATGTAAAGATGGCCGGCTTCAATTATCGGTTTAAAATAGCGGTAAAAAAGAGTTAAAAGCAAGGTGCGGATGTGGTTGCCGTCAGAATCAGCGTCCGCCATCAGAACAATCCGGTGGTATCTTAACTTTTCTAAATTAAAATCTTCAGAAACTGCCGTTCCCAAAGCAATAATCAAAGATTTAATTTCTTTTGAGCCCAAGATTTTATCAAGCCGCGCCCGCTCCACGTTTAAAATCTTACCTCGCAGAGGTAAGATAGCTTGGAAATGCCTGTCTCTGGCTTGTCGAGAACTTCCGCCGGCTGACTCGCCTTCCACAATGTATAATTCTGATTCTTCAGGGTTTCTTGAAGAGCAGTCAGCCAATTTGCCGGGCAAAGCCAAACCCTCCAAAATTCCTTTTCGCAAAACGGTTTCTCTGGCGGCTTTGGCTGCCTTTCTCGCCTTTGAAGATAAAAGACATTTTTCAATAATCGCTCTGGCGTCTTGAGGATTTCTTTCCAAAAAATCTGCCAAAGTTTCAGAAACCACTCCTTCCACTGCTACTTTGGCTTCGGGATTTCCCAATTTGGCTTTGGTCTGGCCTTCAAACTGGGGTTCCCTTATCTTTACCGACACCACGCCGGTTAAACCTTCCTTAATATCTTCGCCGTTTAAATTATCATCCGATTCCTTCAAAAAACCATTTTTCCTGGAATAATCGTTAAAAGTTCTGGTTAAAGCGGTTCTGAAACCGGTTAAATGGCTGCCGCCTTCGGCGGTATAAATATTATTGGCAAAACTTTCCTCATAGGATTCGTACTCTTCGGTATACTGAACAGTCGCTTCGACTAAGATGCCGTTCTTTTCGCCGGAACCATAATAAATGTTGGGGTGACGGACCGAAACTCCCCGAACCAAATACTTCACATAAGACGACAGTCCGCCCTCAAAATAAAAAGTGTATTTCTGGGCCGGTTTTTCTCTTTCGTCAGAAACCGTTATCTTTACCCCCTTGGTTAAATAAGCCTGCTGCCTTAGATGGTCTAAAATCTTTTTTAAATCAAATTTAATGTCTTTGAAAATTTCCGAGTCCGGCTCAAAGACAACCGTAGTGCCGGTCTGTTTGCATTTGCCAGTCTTCTTAACTTTTGTTTTTGGTCTTCCTTTGGCATATTCCTGAGAATATCTGAGACCGCCGCGGCAAACCTCAACCTTCATCCAGCGAGAAAGCGCGCACACGACCGAAACTCCTACCCCGTGCAGTCCGCCAGCTATCTGATAAGATTTCCCTCCAAATTTTGCTCCGGCATGCAATGTCGTCATTACCGTCTCCAGAGCTGATTTCTTTGTCTGGGAATGCTTTTCTACCGGAATACCGCGGCCGTCATCAATTGTTTTTACTCTGTTGCCGGGCAAAAGAACGACTTCAATATTTTTGGCAAAACCGGCCATTGCCTCGTCTAAAGAGTTATCAACGCATTCCCAGACTAAATGATGTAAACCGTCGGGACCGGTAGAGCCAATATACATGCCGGGCCGACGCCGCACCGGCTCCAAACCTTCCAATACATAGATATCTTTGGCCGTATACGTGGTTTCGTTTTTTTCTGCTTTTTTTGCCATATTTAACTTTTTCTCCTTTTATTGAATTATATCTCTTTTTCTTTTTTGCCAAATGAATTGGGTAATCATAGCTCCAACCATTAAAAGACAAATAATTATCACTGCTCCGGAAATACCAATAAGAAAGGTGTATCTTTCTTCACCGTATCTAGGAAGGTAAAAAGAAAAAATAATAGCTATAATCCCGAGTAAAATAGTGAAAATAAGCACTAACCCTTGAAAAACCCAGGCAACAATTCGTATTTCTTTTTTTGGAATTAGAAACTGGGTAAGAGTAGAAGCGATGAAGATTAATCCCAGAGGCGAAAGAACCCAAACCAAAAAACCTATCAAAAACACTATGAGCGAAAAAAGGATAATTCTTGACCAATCATAAATAGGATAAGTAGATACCACATTAGCCAAAGCAAGATGAGGAATGGTTATTAATCCAATAAAAATCAGGGCTAATAACTTTGGAGAAAAAATATTTTTCATCTTTTTGATAATTTAGATTGAATGACGTAGGTTAATATCTGACCTACAGCCATCAAACCTAAACCAATTGTTATGGAAATAAAGAAAAGATATGGACTGGGATAAAGCTTAGATTTTAGAGTTACCACTAATAACAATGCAAATAAAGCTGATAAACATAGAGTGACTATCAGGCTTAAAATCTGGAAAACCTTGCTGAAAATCTTGAGTGTCTCTTGTTTAACAAGACCGCGGACCAGGGTAGCCGCTATGAACATTATTCCCATAGGTGAAAGAAGCCAAACAAAGACAACTCCCAAAACAATGAGAACTCCCCAGAGGAAATTCAGCCAGGGGTTGGGAGCATTTACTCTTTGATTATTTTCGGCACTCCTGATAACTAAATCATTGGTCATCTCTTTAGTCGTCATATCTCTATAGAAAGAGGTCAGATAATATTTACTTCTCTCAGGATTAATCAGGGACCGACCATTTACATCATAAGCCAACTTTCGAATCTCTTTGGCCGAAATCCAATTGGCGTAATTGACAGAAAAGCCGGGAATTTCTTTTTTACCGTCGGATATAACATAAAGATCAATCGGGATGTAATCTTCTCTGTAAAGAGATAATCCCTGGCGAGAAAAATAATTATTAAACCATTCTTCAACTGTTATTTGACAGCTCCTCAAGTTTGAACAAATCAATCTTAAATCGGGGGAATCTACTCCTAAATAATTCTCTTCAGAGATGATTAGTGGATATTCACTAGCACGGGATTCAGAATAAGGTTTTTTACTCAAAAGGTCTTGGACAATCTGATTAAAAATTGCTGGACCCTTTTCTTTATCGGTTAAATCTCCATATCCTAAACTTTTTAAGTGTTCAACTCTTTCTTGATTTAGTGTTAAGTTCTCCGAAAGCTTGATTAATCCTTGACCGACTTCAATTGCGGAAATCCGCAAAGGATAAATTATAGATTCCGAATTAAATTCCAACTTCAAGGGAGTGGCATGCCCTTCTTTCAAACCCTGAATAACTTCGTCTGCGCGCTGGGCTTCGGGAGAAATTTTAACTGCCACAAAATACCACTGATTATTAACGTAATCATTTAAAATATAAGCCGATTCTTCCGGATACTGATAACCGTTATCAGAAAGCCATTTAGCCAGGGCTTTAGAATCAGTGGCTGATAAAACTGCGATTTCGTAATAATCAATTTTTTTGGTCTCAACCACTGTCACCTCCTCTTCTCTTGTTGCACCCATCATTGGAAGCTGCATAACATTGGTGTAACCAAATCTTCTATATTTTCCAGTTATTTCCTGAATTGAAGTAAATATTTCATCAGAACCTTTAGCTACTTCAGGTTTTTGAGGTACCGGGATAACCCAACCAAAATCCTTAGCGTCTCCCTTAAAAGTAATGGAAAGAATTAAGGTTTCTTTTCCTTTGTCGTAAAAGATTACTGCTTTTTGACCGCTTTCTTGAATTCGGTAGTAAGGGGGCGGAAAAACTCCTCCGTCGGCTTTAATCTTGGCGGGCAAAAAAGCGATACTTGCAACTAAAATGGTTAAAAAAATTAAAAACTTTCGCATAGAAGTCTTGTCGAGTATGCTCTGGCTAATTGGATTTTAAATTCAATTAACTGAAATATACCCGATCATTAATAATTATTTTCTCACTTGCCACTCTGGATTTTTTTCTAAGGTCTTAATTATTTTATTATGAATTTCATCAATTTCTTTTGAAGACAATGTCCTGTCTTGGGCCTGATAAATTAAATGAAAAGCCAGATTTTTTTTCCCTTCAGGAAGCTCTTCACCTTCGTAAATATCAAAAAGGTCTATATCGCGAACCAAAACGCCGCCGGTTATCTCAATAATGTTTAAAACTTCTTCTACCCTTGTCTGAAGAGGAACCAAAATCGCTAAATCTCTGACGGCTGACGGATATTTCGGAATAGGCCTGAATTCATGCTCTTCAGAAGCTAATTTGGCGAGTTTCTCAAAATCCAAATCAAAAATGACTACAGGATGAGCGAGTTTTAAGTTTTCTATGATTTTACTTGATAATTCGCCAAGGAAACCGATTTCTTCCTGACCGATTTTAACTTCGGCGCATTTTTTAGAATGCCAGAAAGAAAGCTTGCTCTCTTCTGGTGTGGGTTTATAATTATCATACCAAATATCACTAATTCCTATTTTATTTAACAGAAAGTCAATCACTCCTTTTAATTGATAAAATTCTTCACCGAGAATGGTGGCGGTTAACATTCTTTTTTCTTCCAATTTTTCTTTGTTTTTTCGGAAAATTTTGCCCAGTTCAAAAATTTTAATTTTTGCGACTTTTTTTTGATTTTTTTGGATGTTCTTCAATAAATTTGGGATTAGACTAGGCCTTAAATATTTTTGCTCCGCGCTGATGGGATTTTCTAATTCAATCAGATGATTCGTGCCAAAAATATTTTTATCTTTTTCAGAGATGAATGAATAATTGTAAACTTCTGTAAAGCCAGCTTCTTTTAAAATATTTTTAGTTGTCTCTTCCCAGAAAATTTCGTAATTTTTTTTGGGCGGAATCAAAGCAGATACGGGAAATAAGGCGGGAATTTTCTCGTAACCGTAAATTCTACCCACTTCCTCAATTAAATCTTCCTGTAAAGAAATGTCTAATCTAAAAGTGGGTATTCCAACCAGTAGCTGTTGATATTTAGCATCAACAGCCCGGAATTCCAGCCTTTTTAGGATATCTTTTATTTCTTTTACTGAAATTTTCACTCCTAATAATCTTTCAACATAATTCACGTCTAATCTGATTCTTATAGGCAAAACTTTTTTGGGATAAATATCAATTGAACCTTTTATCACTTTGCCTTTAGCGATTTTTTGAATCAAATAAGCGGCCCGGGAAATTCCAAATTCCGTTAGATTCGGGTCAATGCCGTGTTCAAATCTCAAAGAGGCATCGGTTTTTAAATTTAATTTCCTGGAACCTCGCCGGATAACTTGAGGATTGAAATTGGCCGATTCCAAAACCACGATTTTTGTTTTTCTATCAATTTCAGGCAGCTTTCCTCCTTTGACACCGGCAATCGCCACTGGTTTTTGACTGTCGGCAATCACTAAAATGTCATCATCCAATTTGTAATTTTCGCCGTCTAAAGTGGTTATTTTTTCTCCTGTTTTAGCGAAACGAACGATAATTTTCTTGTCCTCAATTTTTTCACCGTCAAAAGCATGTAACGGCTGGCCGGTTTCCAGCATCACGTAATTAGCGATATCTACAATATTATTAATCGGTCTTAAACCGCAGACTTTTAATCGCGCCTTAAGCCATTCTGGAGATTTTCCTATTTTGACACCGGTTATCACTTTGGCTGTGTATCTCTGACAAGTTCCTTTTCCCACCACCTCGACTCTAACAAAATCTTTGGCAGGCGATGAGAACTTCGTTCTCATCTTCACCTTCGTCCCGCTGTGGCGGGACTCGGTTTTTAATTTTTTATTTTTAATTTTTAATTTTGTTATCGCGGCGATTTCACGAGCTATTCCGAAATGCGAAAAGCAATCCCCTGCCCTGTTTGGTAAAATATCAATGTCCAGCATCCAGTCCTTGCCTGATTTTTCAACAACCGCGACCTCGAAAGAATGCATTGTCAAAAGTTCAGCCAGTTTTTCAGGTTTGGGAAGTTTTTTCTTGAAAAAAGATTGTAGCCAATTATATGAAAATTTCATAGTGGTAATACCAAGTAAGGTCGCGGCACGGCCGAATTGTTAGAATGTCGCCTTCGGCGACCGGCCTAACACCGCTCCCCAGACACCCTCGGTTTCTGGCGGTCGGCCTTCGGCCTCCCTGTTTTCCTAGACGGGGAAACCGAAGGGTTTCCCCGACCCCTTTCCGATATGGGATGCTCTTAAAACTGAACCAAAAATCGCAAATCGCCTGAATAAAACAAACGTATGTCGTTGATTTTGTATTTCATCATGGCTAATCTGTCCAAACCCATACCAAAGGCAAAGCCCTGCCAGAATTTCGGATTAAGCCCTGAATTCTTGAAAACTTGAGGATGGACCATACCGGCTCCCATCATTTCCATCCAACCGGTTTTTTGGCAGGCTGAACACCCTTTGCCCAGACAGTTGATGCAAAGTAAATCAACTTCAAAAGATGGTTCGGTGAATGGGAAATAGCCGGGTCGCATTCTGATTTTAATCGGTTTCTCAAAAAATCTTTTAAAAAATTCTTCCACAATGGCTTTAAAATTGGCGGCTGAAATATCTTCCCCGACCATTAATCCTTCTATCTGATAAAAATTAACTTCGTGGCTGGCATCGGTGGCTTCGTGGCGAAAAACCCGACCGGGAACAATAATTCTCAGGGGCGGCTGATTTTTTTCCATAAAACGCACTTGCATGGGCGAAGTATGAGTCCGCAAAAGCAGTCCGGCCTTTAAATAAAAAGTGTCCCAGAGGTCTCTGGCCGGATGGTCTTTTGGAATATTTAAAGCGTCGAAGTTATACCATTCATTTTCAATTTCCGTTCCCTCAACCACCGAGAAACCCATATGCTCGAAAATTTCTTCAGTTTTTCTCTTAACCAAGGTTAAAGGATGCATATGGCCCAAAACTGGTTTCTTGCCCGGCGCTGTAATGTCAAACCATTCTGCTTGTCCGACAAACTTTCCAATTTTCTCTTTAATGTCTTTTGATTTTTTTTCAAATGCTATTTTTAAAAAATTTTTCAACTCATTCGCCTCTTTGCCAACCTCTATTCTTTTTGCTTTTGGCAACTTTTCCAAAGACTGCAAAATCTGGGTAAGATAACTTTCTTTACCCAAATATTTTTTAAAAATATCGTTTAATTCTTTGAGGTTTTCGGTTTTTTCAATCTCTTTTTGCGCCTGATTTTTAAGCAATTTAAAATCAATTTTTGCCATGTTTGTTCCTTTATTATAGCTTATTTTTAACCTAAGTTCAAGCGAAAAACTGGGGATAAGTTTTAAGTAACAAAACAGGCCACTGGCTATAAAATAGCTCAGTGGCCCTCTTTACTAAATTTTTCCCTCCCTTCTTTGGAAAGGCGCGGCTGCTCGGCAACGCGCCTATTCATTTACTTACTTCCGGTCAACTCCTTCCAGTGGGTTTTGGGCCAAACTCGTTGTGATCCAGCTTGGCACAAAGGACAAGTTTCTGGCGTCCACACCGGTGACTCAATCTCCAGCAAAGAAATCACTTGATAGTCAACCGGTAATTTGGGTGGCCGATGAATCAGAGCCGCGACTTGGGGAAGAAATCTGACCTTAAATTCGTTTCCTTCCTCAACTGCCCGTCGAACCTCATCGGCCGTTGACTTCGTGGTGATAAGTTCTTCCACCTGCAAGACCGTTGCGCCTTCAGGGATAGACATTCGTCTCCATACCATTTTTTTCTTCTCTAAATCGCTTTTCTCCGTGTTGGCGAAAACGGCTCCGATTTCCTTGGCCACTTCATGACCAAAGGTAATTGCCGCATAAGCAGAACTTATAACCCAATCAACCTTAATCCCACAGCTACGAATCTTTTTTCCAAGTTGATGGCCGAAAATTCCAGCCAAATTGGGATATCTTAGCACGCGCGGCACATCGAAATAGACCGTACTACAATTTCCCGACGCCAACTCTGCGTGGGGATCTTTAGAATTACCACTGTGAACCCAACCGGCCCCAGCCGCTTCGAAACAAGAATAAATCCAATCCAGATCCAATTCCATATTCGTGAATCCTTCAGGTCTTATCATTGTCAAGACATCAACTTTCCTGCTTATATTCATAATTTTCCTCCTTTCTTTTGGATAGGCGCGGCTGCTCGGCGGCACGCCTCCTAAATACTTAATAGTCTTCGTAGTCTATTCTTACCAAGGTAACTTACCGATTCTTTTGAGCACGGCCGCATTCAAAGCATCCCTAGCCTGCCTGCTGGCGCTAGCCGCAGCTAACGCAAAAGAAGTGGGCTTACACTGAAATTCCGACTTAAACTTGGGGTGCCAAGCGTAATTGGTCCCGCGCGAATTGTTAGGAATGATACCAAAGCCATCTTTGTTAACACAGACTACTGCATCATCCGCACCACTGCCTTGCACACCAAAGCCGGGAACGAGCTTAAAAGCCCAAGGTAAAATATCCTTCATGATAGGTGCATCTTCAGGATAAGTGGCACCCATAACTACTCCAATAGAAGAATAACCGTTTTTCCCCTTGATTTCCTCGCCCATCTCGCGAATTTTTTTGGCCAACTTGATCCAACCTTTCTCCCCGCATTCGTCCTTCATCTCCTGCAAGCTTGAGGTGGGTTTGAAGGATGTCCGATCCACCACAAAGATACCCCGACCCTCATTTTTTGCCACTTCAAAAAATGGCTTAAAGTTCGGCTCCTCGATCCACGGAGTAATGGTAAGGGCGTCCACGTCATAGACATTAGAGACCATATCTAGACCGCCTTCCTGGTTAATAATTTCTATCTGTCCAAGATGTCCATCAGCGTAGGCCTTTGAAGTATCATCGCCATCTTCGCGCTTCGCATCCTCGACAACGATCTTTTCGGTTGAAAGGGCGTATCTGACCACTTGTTCAAAAGCCCAAACGCCCCAATGACCATACTTTTCATAAAAGGCCATTTGAGGTTTAAAGGCGAAAGCGAACTCATTGGTAACATCGATGATCGTCTGATAAAACATGACAATCGCCCTAGCAGTAGCTTCAATTCCTGGCCCGTAGGTCTTGGCGCAGTATTGGAGGATATGTGGCGGAAAATATCTTAGCTGAGGATCCAACCCAACACAAAGATAGCTCATGTTTTTGCAAATTGACTCAATCACTCTGTCGGCAAAATTCTTTCTCATAGCTACTCCTCCTTTCTTTGGTCATCGCCTTCTGACGATGACCTCAATGGGTTTTAACAGACAAATAACTAACGGTAACAGTAAAAAAATTATAGTAACCCTCTTCATCTTTCACCTCCTTCCCTGTTATTTTTCGTTTCTTTCCCTATTTTTCTGGGAAAGGGCTAATCCTCTTCTGTTCCTCTTTTTATCAAATTCAAAAAATTTGTCAAATTTGTCAAAGAAGAGGAAAACCGCTGAAGTTTAATCATTCAGCGGCCTTATTTTTTAAATCGGGTGGCTTTCCTTATCTGGCTGGAGTTTATTACAATTCCACCAACAACAGAAATCTCATTGCAGGTGGCCGAGATACGCAATGGCAAACCACATTCAGGTTGCCTTTTCCTTCTTTACTACCTTCCGCTTCTGCGGCGTTTTAAGCGGGCCAGAATCAATAGCCCAGCTGGTCTCCACCTCTTTCGTCCCCGGCAGAAGCTGGACCCGTTCGGCAGCAACGAGCTCATCAATCTTTTCGGTGTCAATCCTGAGCCGGACTTTGGTTTCGAGCAATTTGGGAATATCTGCTGCCTGTACCTTGAGTTTCGCGAGCAGTTCAAGGAGGCCTTTACACAACTCCTCCTCTGTGGTGACTCCGGGCGGGATAATGATGGTGGTCACCAGTTCTTCACTGACCAGCGATGGATAAACTTGACCCAGGGAAACCTTAAGTAACGCCTGGTCCCAGCTCACTTCTTCTTTATCTATCACCAGGAGAGTAAAGTCGTCAGGTTCAGAGCGGACGCCACGCAGGCCGGTGATGGCCTTGACGTACTTCACAAGCTGCTCATGCCGCGTTTTCTGTTCCGCAGCCTGTACCTTTATCGCATCCTTTGTATTTGTGTACTCTTTAGCTGCTTCGTAGAAGAGCCGGATGATATCCCCTGGGACTTCCGGCTTTGTCCCTTTGATCATCCGCAGTTCAACTCCGGGCGTACCCGTTGGGGTATTTTCGTACTCTCTCTCTGCCATTACACACCTTCCTTTCTGGGGGATGTCTTGCGTTGAATAAACTTTGAAGTGCAACACGTTCTGTAGCCACGATGGCTACAGTTTGCACTCCCCCTACGTCACAGTAATAAATTTTTTTCTTTTTGCCTCCTCTCTCCTTCCCTATCATTTTTGAAAAGTGCTAAAACTCCTCTAATTTTTTTATACCAGATTTTTAAAAAATGTCAAATGTAGCCAAATTAAAAATGCCGGGTTTCAATCAATTTGATTGCCCGGCATTTTTTTCTTTTTATTAAATCCCCTCCTCATTTTTTCACCTCCATTTTTGTCTTCAAATAGGCTTTTTTATCCAAGTCTTTGAGACAGGCCTGATATTTTCGTCGACCCCAACAAATCTGCATAAGGTCAAAGCAGGGGTAAAATCCTTTGGCGTCAAAAAATTCCACGACCCAATCTTCAAATTTCTTCACTTCCTGGCCAAGTTTTCCGATCTTCTTTTCCCAATTTTTAAATTCCTCCTTGCTTTTTATTTTAAAATCATTGTTGCCCAGTCCCCCGAGTTGCCGTACTAATCTTTCAATTAAAAAATGGCCGCACCTTTTCTTTTTCTTACAAATTTTTATATCCACTTTCCTCACCTCCTTATAAAAAAGTTGTTAAAAAACTTTTGAGCTTTACTGCTCAATTCACAACTTGCCGTTGAAAGCGGACCCGATGGGATTTGAACCCACGATCTTTCCCGTGACAGGGGAACGTGTTAACCGGGCTACACTACGGGTCCTCGCATCTTTGTATTTTTTATGCGCAGGAGAAGGGATTTGAACCTTCACCCGCCTAAATTTCTGATTGTGGCTGCGAGAGGATTTGAACCTCTGACCTAACGCTTATGAAACGTTTGCTCTGCCCCTGAGCTACGCAGCCAAATTTTGGCGGGTAAGCAACCTAACACTTATGAAACGTTTGCTCTACCACTGAGTTGCACCGGCTAAAAACTTGTTGCGGGGCTAGGAATTGCACCTAGGCTTCCAGCTTATGGGACTGGCGACCTACTACTGGTCCACCCCGCTAAGTGCTATTTTATCTTAGTTTTTGGCTAAAATCAAGTTGTTTAGTCGATGAACTTCGTTCGTCGAGCCGAAGGCGAGACGGGAGAAGAAACTTGTTTCTGCGACCATCTCCACCCTTCGCTAACGCTCGGGCATTCAAAGCACGTCCAAATCAGTGAATACCTTCTCATAAAATGAAATTGTTTTTTGGGCCCCATCTAAATTTAATCTGTAATCCGGATCGTGAACGATATTATTTCTGATTTCATGAGCTCCTTGGACTTCTGCAAGACTTGGCAAAATATCAGCGTTTACCTGTTTTAACTTATCTCCCAAGCTTTCTCCGTTATATCCCATCTTTTTCAAAATATCGTCCAACATCGCATCTGCTTCAATAACTGCTAATTTAAATTCAGATTCCAGGCCTGTATCCAATCTTTGTTTAATCTTCATCCATTGCTTGGCAATTTTCTTTGTGCCAAAAGGTTTATAAGTTACGAATTCAATCAAATTTTGTATCAAGAGATGTTTCAGCCAGTTGGTCTTTGACAAAAAAAGAACAATAAGGCCGAGCAATATCAAAAAAATGCCGATAAATCCAATCTTTAAAATAAATACTAAACCGGCAAAAGGAGGATTGATGATTAAAGAAATTATATTGTTGTCCATTTTTAAATCAAAAACTGAGTTTCCATTACCGAGCTTCCGAAGGAAGCGAAGGTGAAGAAGAAGACAAAGTCTTCTTTGACTACCGAGTTCCCATTTATATGGGAACGAGGTGGAAGAAGAGAACGAAGTTCTCTTCGCCCATCAATTTTTTTCAAAGATTTCACCGACTTTTAATATTTTATGTTCTTCAAACTTATTTCCGATAATCTGCAGGCCAACGGGTAGGTTATTAACTTTGCCGCAAGGAAGGGAAAGAGCTGGCAATCCGGCTAAATTAATCGCAATCGTAAAAATATCAGAAAGATACATTGTTAAAGGGTCTGAAATTTTCTCTCCTAATTTGAAGGCAACGGACGGCGATACCGGCGTTAAAATAAGGTCAACCTTTTCAAATGCCTTTTCAAAATCCTCCTTTATCAATGTTCTCACCTTTTGCGCTCTTTTGTAATAAGCTTCGTAATAACCGGCCGATAAAGCATATGTTCCCAGCATTATTCTCCTTCTTACTTCAGCGCCGAAACCTTTTTCTCTGGATTGAAGATAAACTTCCATCAAATCTTTTGCTGCTTTTTGCGAATACCCGTACTTAATGCCGTCGTATCTTGCCAAATTAGCCGAGGCTTCAGAGGGAGCAATAATATAATAGCAAGGCAAAGCATATTCGGCATGAGGCAGACTTATTTCTTCAATTTTAGCACCTAAGTTTTCAATTTTTTTTACAGCTTTCTTAATTATCTTTTCAACTTCAACATTCATTCCTTTAATAAAATATTCTTTAGGCACGCCAATCCTGGTATCTTGTATTTTGTATCTGGTATCCTGTATTTTAGGCGTTTCTACGCTCGTTGAATCCATCTCGTCTTTTCCGGAAATTGCTTCAAAAACAATCCTACAATCCTCCACTGTCTTGGTCAGGGGTCCTATCTGGTCCAAAGATGAAGCAAAAGCAATTAATCCGTATCTTGATATAGCTCCATAAGTCGGTTTTAATCCTGCTACGCCGCAAAAAGAAGCCGGCTGCCTGATTGAGCCGCCTGTATCAGAACCTAAAGCAAAAACAGACAGATTGGCAGCTACCGTGGCGGCAGATCCCCCCGAGGAGCCGCCGGGAACCCTGGTCAAGTCATGAGGATTTTTCGTCGGAAAGAAGCCAGAATTTTCGGTTGAGCTTCCCATGGCAAATTCATCTAGATTGGTTTTCCCTAAGATAACCGCGCCCTGAGTCTTGAGTTTTTTTATTACGGTGGCGTCGTAAGGAGCAATATAATTTTCAAGGATTTTGGAACCGGCAGTACATCTAACATTTTCAACCAGGATATTATCTTTGACTGCCATGGGTACGCCAGCCAAGACAGGAATTTCTCTGCCCTCTAAAATTCTATCATCAATCTCCTTGGCTTGAGACAGCGCCAAATCCCTTGTCAAAGTTAAAAAAGCTGAAATTTTTTTGTCTTCTTTGCCTATCTTTTCCAAGAAAGCTGTGGCTAATTCTATTGCCGAAAATTCTTTCTTCGTCAGTTTATCGTGAGTTTGAGCAATTGTTAAGTTAGTTAATTCCATTTTTTAGAATCCCCCGTGTTGGAAAATAGGAGCGAAGCGACGTAAGACTACAACCCGCCCACCGCGTCCTCCCAAACTTCGCTTGGGCCCCTACCAGAAGGTGGTCTTTGGCGGGGGTCGGGGGATTTCTTTAAAGTATTGATTTTGTTTTTAGGTAGCCATCCTTCTTTTCAGGCATCAAATCTAATAATGTTTTTGATTTTTGGTTTTTGGTTTTTGGTTTTTCTATATCGCCCCCCATTACGTTTTCTATATCCAAAGAAAGGGAAGTTGGTTTTACCTTTGAAACGTCAACTTCTTTCAATTTTTCTATGTAATCTAAAATTGAAGAAAGATCCTTTGCGAACTTTTCTTCTTCTTTTTTGGTTATACCAATCCTAGCTAATTTAGCTACGCGTTGTGCTTCTTTTCTGGAAATCATAATTTCGTACCCGAGCCGCCGCGAAGGGTGGAGTCGAAGAAGATTTCTTCTTCTCCACTTTCGCTTTCGCTACGCGAAAGCTCGGTGAAGAACGAATGTTCTTTGAGTAGATTATTTCGGCGGTTCCAAATACTCCGTTTCAACTAAAATATCGCTGAGTTCGTCAAGATTTTCCAAAACCATACCGGCCCCTCTGACAACGGCCGTCATTGGGTCTTCAATAATTTTGGTAGGAATTTTTGTTTCTTTGGCTACCAAGAAATCAATTCCCCGTAAAAGCGAACCACCGCCGGCCATTTGAATGCCCCTGGACATTATGTCAGCCAAAAGCTCGGGCGGAGTTTCTTCAATCGTGCTTTTAATTTCCTCAATGATTAATCTTACGGATTTTTCCATTGCTTTTCTGATTTCTTCCTCGGTCACCGTGATTTCCTCCGGTAGTCCGGTTACCAGATTTCTTCCGCGCATCGGCATTTCTCTTTTGGGATTCCCGTTTTTATCCGAAGTATGATTTGATAATTTTGAGTTCTTTAAAACGCAGGCTGAACCAATTCCGATTTTAATTTCTTCGGCCGTTCTCTCGCCGATTAATAATTTGTATTCGTTTTGAGCAAAGTGAATAATGTCTTCGTTGAGTTTATCTCCCGCGATTCTTAAGCTCTTGGCCATGACAATTCCCCCTAAAGAAATCACTGCCACCTCAGTTGTCCCTCCGCCAATATCAACAATAAAGTTCCCCCCTGCTTCTTGAATTTGTAATCTCGCGCCGATGGCCGCGGCCATGGGTTCCTCAATGAGAAAAACTTTTCTGGCGCCGGCATTTTGGGTCGCATCTCTGACTGCTTTTTTTTCTACTTCGGTCACGCCGCAAGGTATTCCTACAATTACCCGAGGCCTGGGATTAAAAACAAATCTTTTTTTATCAACTTTGTCAATAAAGTATCTCAACATTTGTTCTGTCACTTCAAAGTCAGAGATCACTCCGGAAACCAAGGGTCTGGTGGCAATAATATGAGCCGGCGTTCTGCCAACCATTTTCTTGGCTTCCTCGCCAATCGCCAAAACCTGGCCGGTTTTTTGATTAATCGCCACCACCGAGGGCTCCTGAATGACGATTCCCCGACCCCGAACATAAACCAGAGAGGTAGCGGTCCCCAAATCAATGGCAATATCTTGAGAAATGCGGGAAAGAAGCTTATTAAACATACTTAAATGGTAGCAATTTTTTAATTTTGACTAATGTGGTTCTTAGTTCTCCTCTTTTTTTAATCTCAACGCTATATTTAGCCAAAGTTCTTTCACTTACCACGACTCTAACCTGTATTCCAATTAAATCAGCGTCAGCGAATTTCTCGCCCGCTGATTTTTCTTTTCTATCGTCATATAATACTTCAATTCCTGCTCTCTGTAAATCTTGATATATTTTTTCAGTCAATTTGTTAATTTTTAGGGAGTTTTCAATTTTAATTAAATGGATATTAAAAGGAGAAACATCTTTTGGCCAAATAATCCCTTTTTCGTCATGATGAACTTCGGCAATTGTTGCGAGCAGACGAGGCAGTCCTATTCCATAACATCCCATAATGATAGGTTTTGTTTTTCCCTCTTTATCTCGAAAATTAGCTGACATTCTCTCGCTGTATTTTGTTCCCAAATTAAAGATATGACCAACTTCAACCGCATTCCTTTTTTCTAAAACTCCTTTGCATTTTGGACATTGATTTCGCTCCCCTGTTTTTTCAACATTCGCTGCCCAGAGACATTTATTACAAATTAAAATTTTATCCTCGCCCTTGTCGCTTAATACCATAAACTCATGGGACAACTCTCCACCGATAGTGCCCGAGCTCGCTTCAACGCAAAGAGTTTTCAAATTACATCTTTTGAAAATTTTGAAATAAGTTTTTTTTACTTTTTGATAAAAATTAATTAAGTCTTTTCCGTTACTGTGAAAACTATATAAATCTTTCATTAAAAATTCTCGCGTCCGCAAAAGTCCGCCGGTAGCTCGCATTTCGTTTCGAAATTTATTTTGAATTTGATAGAGACAGACCGGCAAATCTTGATAGGAATTAATTCTTTGTCGGATAATATCAGTAATTTCCTCTTCATGAGTAGAGCCCAAAGCTGTTTCTTTTTGATGGCGGTCTTTTAGTTTAAATAAAGGAGGGTCAATCGTTTCCCAGCGATTGGTTTCTAACCAAAGAGATTTATCTTGCAAGACCGGTAGATATAATTCTTGAGCTCCAAGGTTTTGCATTTCTTCTCTAATGATTCCTTCAACTCTTTTTAAAACTCTAAAACCCAAGGGTAAAAAACGGTAAACTCCGCTTATGGTTTGTTCAATAAAATCAGCCCTAACTAAATATTTATGGCTAATTGATATAGCTTCTCGCGGTGTCTCTTTTTTTGTTTTGCAAAAAAGTTGTGATTGTAACATACCTCTCTACGAAATTTTAAAATATTCGGCTGATGTCTTTTATGGTTACCCAAATCATCATCATAATTAATAAAGCAAAGAAAACGGTCGTAATATTCTGCTCAATTTTTGGAGAAAAAGGTTTTTTCCGGAATGCTTCAATTATTAAAAAAAGAAGTTTGCCGCCGTCAACAGCCGGAATAGGAAGAATGTTAAACAAAGCAATGTAAACAGAAATCACAGCAATAAATTGTAAAAAATAATTAACCCCCATCTGACCGGCTTGATTAAATAAAGAGAAAATACCGACCGGCCCCATTAACTGAACTCCTGAACTCTCTCCTTTAACAATATTCTTTATGGCTCCTGACCAACCCTCTATCACGGCCAATGTCAAATTAAAGGTAGCTTTAATACCTTGCCAGCCGGCTTGCCACCAAGGATAAGATTTTATTGCGGTTCTAACCAAAGCCACGCCCATGGCTCCCTCTCCTGAGGGCGGATTAATCCTGGGAGACAAAGAGACATCAAAAATTTCTTTTCCTCTCTGCAAGGTTAAAGTCACCTCTTTACCTTTATATTCTTCTGTAAGCTCTTGGATTTCTCTTACTTTTTGAATTTTGAAGGCGAAGAGAACCTCGTTCTCTTCTTCACCTTCGCTTCCATTTACGGAAAATGGAAGCTCGGTTTTTGAATTTTGAATTTTGAATTCTCTTATGGTGTCTCCCGCCTTTATTCCAGATTTATCAGCGGGTGAAGCGGGCGCCACAGCCGCAATCTGAACTTTAGCATCTCTTAAACTCCCATCCTCTTCATCTGAGATGGCGGTTGGCGCTCCCAAACCCATCACTAAACTTAAAAGAAGGATTGAAACTATCCAAAAAGAGAACACTCCGCCAAGAACAATTAACATTCTTTGCCAGATTGGTTTTTGAGAAAAACTGCGATAATTTTCTATTCCGCCTTCTTCGCCATAAATTTTAACAAAGGCGCCAAAGGGTAAAAGATTTAAAGAATAGATGGTTTCGCCGATTTTTTTTCCGAATAAACGAGGCGGGTAACCGATACCAAATTCTTCAACCTTTACTCCAAAACGCTTAGCTAAAATAAAATGGCCCAATTCATGGATAACCGTCAATCCAATTAAACTGATAAAGGCGATAATTATTGTTAGAAACATATGTATCTTGTATCTTGTATTTTGTATTTTGTATCTATAGGCGAAGAGGACTTCGTCCTCTTCTTCACCTTCGCTTCCTTCGGAAGCTCGGTAAGCGAGGGTAATCTTTTCAAGAGGTACCTCGTATTCAAGAGCGAGCTGTTTACTAAAGAGTAGCACATCGTATTCAAGAGCGAGGCAATAAAGTTTTCATGGTAACTTTCGCAGGCAGTTTAGCATGGTTTCGCCGAAGGCGAATAAACTGCCGAGAATGTAGATAGCGCCGAGTCGCTGGACAAGGCGACTATCGGTACCTGAAAACTTTATTGCCGAAGCGACAGCTACTCTGATATCTCTTTCTTCTTTGACTCCCCTATCTTTTCAATTTTCTCATTATAATCATCAATTAATTTTTGAAGTTCGTCTTTGGCGCGAAATTTATCATCTTCTCTGATTTTTCCTTCTTTTTCTCCTTCTTGAATTTCTTTCCAAGCTTCCTCCCGCCATCTTCTGATTGTTTTCCTGGCTTCTTCCTGTTTGTCAGATAAAGCCCGCAGTAAATTTTTTCGGTATTCTTCGGTTAAAAGCGGCAAGTTAATACGAATTACATCTTTGTCAACAATCGGATTTGAACCGATTCCGGTTTTCTCCAATGCCAGTGTAATTCCTTGAACATAAGATTTGTCCCACGGCTGAATTAAAATTTCCCGCGGTTCAGGTACAGAAATTGCGGCTAATTGTTTTAAAGGAAATTTCTGGCCAAAACATTCAACAATTACATCTTCAACCAAAAAAGGCGAGGCCCGGCTGGTCCTAATTTTTGCCATTTCTCTTTCTAAAAAATTAATAACCTTATCCGTCTCAGGCTTAATCTTGTTAATGATCTCTTTGTAATTGATAATTTTTTCATCCATAGTGGTATTGCCAAAATTAGTCGCTCGCCCTCTTCCTGCCTTCGGCAGGCGGTCGCCTACGGCGACCTTCGGGCTCGCTCTTTAGAAACCCTCTGTTTCTAACGTTTTCGCCTTCGGCGAAAGCCTGTTTTCCTACACGGGAGAACCGGATGGTTCTCCCGACCCCTTTCCGATATGAGGTAGCCCAATAAAACACTATTAAATTTCCATCATTAATATCTCTAAGGCCAGTCTCGGATTGACATTGGTGGTAGAGATTAAAAAATTTGTCTCTTGGATAAGTTTGATAATATCTCTTAGTTTACTCAAAGAGTATCCTGTAGGCGAAGAGGATAAATCCTCTTCTTCACCCACCGAGCGAAGCGAAGGTGAAGAAAAGAACGAAGTTCTCTTCGCCTTCGCTGCGGCTCGGGTCTGAGAAGCTCTATTAACGCTTGAAATTAAAACACTTCTGAAATGCCTTAGCCAAATGTCTAATATATCTTTTAAGTTCTGGAGCTCTTTGGTTAAATTCTTGGCGTATTGGAAACGGAAAGCCAAATCGGAATTAGACATTTTAATAAGATCTGATATGACGGTTTTCTGAGTTTTTAATTTTTGAGGGTCTGATATAAAATCCATAGCCAACCCCGGTCTGCCGGCTGAAATCTCAACCATTTGTTTAATTTCCGATTCTAAAATATTCTGCTTTCTTAAATATCTTTCTATTTCTTCTTTCGGCACGGAATAAAACTTTAAGATCTGGCAACGGGAAATAATGGTGGTGAATAATCTTTCCGGATATTCGGTAACCAGAAACAGGATGGTTTGACCTCTGGGCTCTTCAAGCGTTTTCAAAAGAGAATTTTGGGCTTCTTGATTCAAGCAATGAGCCTCATCAATTATCGCTATTTTAAAAGGAGCTGTTGATGACTTTAAACTTAATCTCCAAATGCATTCTCTAATCTGCGAAATTTGAATTTCTTTCTTTTCAGGCTCAATAAAAATAAAATCCGGATGTTGTCTTTTTGTTATGTCAGGGGCCCATTCCGAGCGACTCGAAGAACATTCGTTCTTCTCCACCCTTCGTTGCGCTCGGGCAAGCGAGGAATGGGACTCCGACCCTCCCTCCACCCTCCTGCCTTCAGCAGGCACCTCGGATGCGGTGGGCGGGTTGTAGTCTTTAAAAAGCCATTTTGCAAATTCAACAGCTATAGTTTTTTTTCCTAATTTTTCCTGACCGCAAAATAAATAAGCATGAGCAAGTTTGTCTAATTCCGCCAATTTTTTAAGATATTGCCATTGTTTCTGATGACCAATTAACATCTATTTTTTACTCATTATGCTTTTTTTGTAAATTTCTAAATTTTCCAAGACCACACCCGTTCCCTTAGCCACGCACAAAAGCGAGTCTTCAGCTATGAAACAAGGAACGCCGGTAGATTGAGCAATAAGCTCATCAATATTCCGCAACAAAGCTCCGCCGCCGGACAAAACCATGCCTTTGTCCATAATATCAGCTGACAGTTCGGGCGGGGTGTCACGAAGCACCGCTTTAACCACCTCAATAATCTCGGAAAGCGGATCGTAAATTGCTTCAGCCACTTCGTTAGATGAAATTTTAATATTTCTCGGCAGTCCCGAAATCAAATCTCTTCCCCTGATTTCAAGAAATTTTTCTTCCTTTTCAGAAATAGCTGTGCCAATTTTTATTTTTATTTCTTCGGCCGTCTGCTCGCCTATCGCCAAATTATGCTTTTTCTTAATAAAATCAGAAATGCCTATATCTATTTTATCTCCGGCCGTTCTTAAAGAATGACATGTAACAATTCCCCCTAAAGAAATCACTGCCACCTCAGTTGTCCCTCCGCCGATATCAACAATCATATGTCCGGAGCAAGAATTAATTGGAATGCCGGCACCAATCGCTGCCAGAATCGGCTCTTTGGCTAAGAAAACCTGTTTGGCGCCGGCAGCTGTTCCGGCTTCAATTACCGCTCGTCTTTCGGTGGAAGTTATACCGGCAGGAACACCTATTATCAATTCAGGTTTTAAAAACCGAAAATGACCGGAGATTTTATCAATAAAATAGCGCAGCATCGCCTGGGTCACCCGATAATCGGCAATTACGCCGTCTTTTAAGGGACGGTAAACCCTGATGGTGTCAGGGGTCCGGCCGATCATTTCTTTTGCCTTTTCTCCCACGGCCAAAATTTTGTTTTCAGAAAGAGTTACCGCTACCACCGAAGGTTCTTGCAAAACCACCCCTTTTTTAGGGATAAAGACCAAAGAATTACAGGTCCCTAAATCTATGCCAATTTTTCTTACAAACATAGTGATAATACAGAGCGAGGTCGCGGCACGCGCGAATTATCGAAAAATTGCCTTCGGCAATCGCGCTAACACCGCTCCTTAGAAACCCTCGGTTTCTAACGGTCGCTTCGCTCCCTGTTTTCCTATACGAGAGAACCAATGGTTCTCCCGACCCCTCTCCGAATGGGGTGCTTATTTTAGACGGCTACTCTTTTTATATCAGCTCCTAATTTCTGTAGTCTCTCTTCTATTTTTTCATATCCCCTATCCACTTGATAGATATTGTTAATAATCGTCTGTCCCTTAGCCACCAGCCCTGCAATGATTAAAGCGGCGCCGGAACGAATATCAAGAGAAGGAATTTCTGTCCCGTAAAGCTGAGTCGGACCGTTGATAATCGCTCGGTGCGGATCGCAAAAAATGATATTAGCTCCCATCTTATTTAATTCTTCCAGATATTTAAGACGGCCTTCGTACAATGGATCGTGAATTAAGGTTGGTCCTTTGGCTTGAGTCGCCAAAACTCCCAATTCCGGCTGTAAATCCGTGGGAATGCCGGGATACGGCAGGCTTTGAATTTTGTCCATGGTCAGTCTGCCTGAAGGCAAAACCTTAATTAAATTTTTACCTAAAATTTCGAATTTGGCGCCGAAATCTCTCAGTTTTTTTAAAAAAAGTTCAAGAAATCGCAACTCGGCATTTTTAATTAAAACCTCTCCTTTCGTGGCTAAGGTCGCCACAATAAAAGTGCCGGCTTCCAAAGGATCAGGGATAACCGAATACTTAAATCCTTTCAGTCTTTTTTGTCCGATAATTTTTAATGTATGAGTCCCCAGACCTTTGATTTTTACTCCCATTCTTTTAAGAACCTTAATTAACTCTTGAACCTGGTAATCCTGGTCAGCAATTTTTATGGTCGTTTCTCCGGAAACCAGAGAAGAACTCAAAAGAATATTTTCGGTGGCGGTGACGCTAAATTCATTAAGAATAACTTCGCTAGGTCTTAAATTTCCTTCAAAATAGTAAAAATTGTTCTTGATGGAAATTTTAACGCCGCTTTGGGAAAAAGCATCTAAATGTGTATCAATGGGTCTGGCTCCAATCACGCAACCGCCAGGCGGTGGAAATTTAATCTTACCAAACCTTGCCAAAAGCGGCCCTAAGAATAAAATTGATCCCCGAAAAAAACTAATCACGTCATAAGGAATCAAAGAAGGATCTATGTCCGAACACCTTATTTCAATTTGTCTTTCGCCTAACCATTTAATTTTGGCTCCCATTCTTTCTAAAATCTTTAACATTTTAAATACATCTTCAATGAGAGGTAAATTAGAAACCTGACAAGGTTCTTTGGTCAATAAAGTTGCCGCCAATAAAGGAAAGGTGACGTTCTTGGCTCCCATTACTTCCACTACGCCTTTTAAGGGTTTTCCTCCGCGAATTAAAAATTTTTCTGGCATCATTTTCAGTGTAAATCAAAAAAACAAATTTGGCAAATGGCTCGTTTTCCTTTAATATTAAAATATACTATTAAAATTAACGATGGTTGTTCGAAGAGTAGCTACTCTTCTCTCGCCTCAGCTAAAGCCTCGGCTTATGAATAAAAAAACTCGGACTCTCTTATTTTTTATTTTACTGTTTTGTTTTCTGGTGATTGCTCCCTCAATCGTTTTTTATTCTTGGGGGTATCGATTTAATTTTGAAACAAAAAAAATCGTAAAAACCGGCGCTTTTTATTTTAAGGTTCTGCCAAAAAGTGCTCAAATCTCCATTGCCCCTTTGGATAATAAAGGAAATGTTATTAAAGAAAAAGAGTTGACGAAAAAAACTGATTTTTTCTTTGGAGCTATCCTAATAGAAAATATTTTGCCTCAAAAATACGAAATAAATATTACAAAAGACGGGTTTTATCTTTGGAAAAAAATTTTGGAGATAAAAGAAAATCAGGTTACCGAAGCCAAAAATATTGTTTTGGTCCCGCAAGATATCGGGATTAACCCTTTAACCAAAAATGTAGAGGATTTTTTCCCTTCGCCGGATGAAAAAATAATAATTTTAAAAGAGACGGCTGAAAGTTCCAGCACTTCTTCCCCTCCGGGTAGCAACTCCGCTGGCTGGTCTTTAAAAACTTTTGAAGTTCAAAATAACGTCAAAAGTCAATTAATGGACAGCAAAGATCTTTCAAAAGACGGTCAAGTCTATCTTTTGGATTTAAAATTTTCCTCTGATTCCGAAAGGCTTTTGTTAAAAGTAGATTTAGGCGAAGAGGATAAATCCTCTTCTTCACCCTTCGCTGCGGCTCGGGTAAAACAACACTTAAAATATTATTTGCTTGATTTGACTCAAGCATCACCTAAAACAATTCTACTTGATTTTCTAAACGAAGAATATCAAGATATTTCTTTCCACCCGAATAATTCCCAACAATTAATTATGCTAAAGAACGGGGCTATTTTTGAGGCGGATATTGCCCAAAAGAAAATTTCCCAAAAACTGCTGGAAAATGTTAAGTCTTTCCAGATTTTCAATCAGGATTTTTACTATCTTGATAATTCAGGCTTCCTTTTCAAAACTGATTTTTCCTTTTCAAACCCGGAGAAGATAAACAAACAACCATTTTCTTTAGAAAAAGACTTGTCTTACCAAATTGATGTTTTTTTAGACTGGATTTTTATTTCCGATGGTCAAAAAATATATTTTTTAAACCTTGAATCGGATTCATTTGAAAAATTTTTTGAAACAAATAAACAATTGAAGATTTCTCCTGATTCTAAAAAAATAGCTTATGCTTCCGATTATGAAATATGGATTTTATTTTTAAAACCGGAGCTTGGCCAACCTCAAAAAGAAAGCAAAGAACAACTATTTATTGCTCGCTTTTCAGAAAAAATGGGCGAGATTTTTTTCTTCACCAACCATTATCTAATTTTTAATAATGGACGGAAAATAAAAATCGCCGAAACCGACGACCGAGATATTATCAACATTATTGACCTGGCTGAATTTGAGTCTCCAAAGATATTTTGGAATCAAATATACAAAAAATTATTTATTTTAAGCAACGGAAATTTTTACAGTTCAAAGATGCTTATTCCTTAATTTTAGCTGGGGCCTCAATTTTTTCTTTGAAAACTGTCCAGTTTATTTCACCTTTTCCTGCCAGAGAACATATTTCTCTAAACTGACAATACTGACACTGCCAATCTTGCGGCCAGGTAGGTATTCTATCCGGAATAATGTTTGAATCAATTTTCTTTTTTAAATTTACCAACTCTTCCAGAAGATTTTCGGCTCGTTTACGGTCATAATTAATTAAAAATTCTTTTAATCCCTGAGTATCTTTGTTAACGTAAAGCAAAATACCTTTTGGAATCTTAAAAAAATGGAGATAAAGTTGAATCTGGTTAATATTTTCTTCTTTTGGCGCGTCTAAATTCTTAAAAATCATACTATTCATGCTTTTAATGTCTAAAACATACAAATCTTTTCTGTCACTTAGGATAGCATCAGCCCTGCCTGAAATTATTTCCTGAGGACCAATGTCTACCTCGGCGGTGATAACTCTTACGTCTTTTATTGCCACGAGAGATCGCATAATGAGCTGATGAATATAGTCTCCATGGTCAAACATCCGCAGAACCCTGGCTTCCATTTCTTCCCGGGGCGCTTTTTTAAATTTAAAAAATATTACCCGGCCGCACTTACCCGCATCCGTAATATAAAAATGATGCTGTTCTTTGTCTTTTTGTCTGTCCAAATAAAATTTGTCAATTAGTTCCTTTAGCATAGTGGTAATACCAAGTTAGGTCGCGGCACGCGCGAATTATCGAAAAATTGCCTTCGGCAATCGCGCTAACACCGCTCCTTAGAAACCCTCGGTTTCTAACGTTTTCGCCTCAGGCGAAAGCCTG
>Ga0315284_10002627_pt1 | contig 25663 bp, 39 predicted proteins | sample YL17G09_16_MG_FD_203696 | JGI IMG/M metagenome (GOLD analysis project Ga0315284, IMG submission 203696) | Sediment microbial communities from Yellowstone Lake, YNP, Wyoming, USA - YL17G09_16 | ecosystem: Environmental > Aquatic > Freshwater > Lake > Sediment | place: USA: Wyoming | collected...
GTTCCGATGAACGAGGGAGTCTCATTCTTGGCGCCCCCGGCAGGATTCGAACCTGCGCTTCAGGCTCCGGAGGCCCGCGCTCTATCCCCTGAGCTACGGGGGCACGCACACATGATACCAAATCCCGCACCCCGCGTCAAAGCCTGCATTCATTCGCCCGATGGTTTCAGGCTCTTCACCCGACGCTCGAACTCCTCACGCGGGAGCATCACCCTCCGGCCGCAGTTGAGGCATTTCAGCCCGATATCCGCGCCCACACGCGTGATCTCCCACTCGAAGCCCCCGCACGCATGCGCCTTCCGCATTCGCGCGATGTCTCCGACACTTATCTGCATCGGGCTCAAGAGAGGACCTCCCCGGAGGCTCATTCCCCGCAGTGCTCACGGAGGTAGTCCACCAGATCGCACATATCGTCCGGCATCGGCACGGTGAACTCCAGCCGCTTGCCGGTCCGCGGATGATCGAAGCTCAGATAGTATGCGTGGAGAGCCTGGCCGTCGAGCACCTCGATGAGCCGGTTCACCGCGAGCACGAAATCCGAAGCGCCCTCCTTCAGCCGCCGATTGCCCGAATACACCGGGTCGCCGACCACCGGATGACCCGCGTATGCCGAGTGAACCCGCACCTGGTGCGTGCGGCCGGTTCGAAGGCTCGCCTCCATCAGCGCGAACGGACCGTATCGCTCCATCACGCGGAGATCGGTAACCGCCTCCCGCGCCTTGTGATTCGAATCCTGGATCACCGCCATCTTCTTCCGATCCGCCGGATGCCGTCCGATCGGCGCATCTACCTCCGCCCGCTGGAACCTCGGATCGCCCCACACGAGGACGAGATACTTCCGCACGGCGGTCCTCGCCTGAATCTGCTTCTGGAGGCTCCGATGCGCCTTGTCATTCTTCGCCACCACCATCAGCCCGGAGGTATCCTTGTCCAGACGATGCACGATTCCCGGACGCTCCTCGCCGCCGACCGCCGAGAGACCCCGGCAGTGCGCGAGAAGCGCGTTCACGAGCGTCCCCGACCGCGATCCCGGCGCGGGATGAACCACCATCCCCTTCGGCTTGTTAACGACGATCAGGTCCTCATCCTCGTAGACCACGTCAACCGGCAGGTCCTCCGGCAGCGCGCGCGCGGGCTTCGGCTCGGGGACGGAGTATCGGATGACTTCGCCGGTCTTCACCTTGTGCGAGGACCTCGCCGGAAACCCATTGATGGTGACGCATCCGTCCACGATCAAGCGTTCGAACGCGGAGCGGCTCATGTCGAGGTCCTTGGACGCGAGGTATGAGTCGAGTCGGCGGCCTTCATCCTCAGGGGCGACGATGATCTCGGTCAAGGCCGTCCCCCATTTCGGATTTGGGATTGCGGATTGCGGACTTGTGAAGCCGGATAAGTATGAAGCCGCAGATCGCGAACACGAGTACGCTCACGACCTGAGCTTCCGTGAGGCCGAGGAACGCGACCTCGGCCGTGACTCCCTTGCGCGGAAACTCGATCAGGAATCTGTAGACCGAGTACAGGCACAGGTATGAGAGAAACACCTGGCCGACGAACCGCTGTCGCCGGTCAACCGCGAGGAGCAGGAAGTATATGATGATGCTCGCCCCGACCGCGTACAACTGAGTCGGATGGCTCGGCGGGGTCAGCGCGCCGGAGACGGCATCCGTATGGAATCTCACGCCCCAGGGAAGGCTCGTCGGAATCCCGTAGCAGCAGCCGTTCAAGAAGCAGCCGACTCGCGTGATCGCATAGCCGATGACGAGTCCGGGCGAGCACAGGTCCGCCATCGCGAGGAAACTGATCTTCTTTCGGCGGCAGTAGATCAACGCCGCGCCGACTCCGCCGATCAGCCCCGCGTGAAACGAAAGCCCCCGAACCCCGCCGGACGGCGCGAAGACACCGGTCCAAAGGCCCAGAATCTCCGACGGATTCCGCAGATAGTACGGCAGATCGAGCAGGATCGAGCCGATGTGCGCGCTCAAGATGCCGGCGAGCACCGAGTAGAGCGCCACGTCCACCACGCAGTCCTGCTTGATCTTCGTCCGCTTCGCCGCGCGAAGCGTCCGCAGAAGACCGAGCACGAGGCCCAGCCAGAGCATGAGGCCGTATGCACGGATAGGCACGGGTCCGATGTGAAAGAGAATCGAGCGCATTCCTCAGTCCTTCGCGGGAACGGAAGCCCCGCGTCCTTCGATGAAAAGAATGTAGTACGCAAGGAGGGCGATCCCGACCGTGATGGCCGAGTCCGCCACATTGAAAACGGGCCAGACGCGGATGTCTATGAAGTCAACCACGCTGTGAAATCTCATCCGGTCAATGAGGTTCCCAACCGCTCCGCCGAGGAGGAGCGCCATCGAGATCCCCGCCACGGCGGGAAGTCCCGACCTCCTGCGCACATAGACCGCGATCCCGACGACGGTCGCAATCGTAATGATGGTGAGGAGCGCCGCGGATGACTGGAAGAGCCCGAATGCGCCGCCGGGATTGCGGACAGTCGTAAAGTGGACCAGATCGCCGATGACCGGAACGGATGAGCCGAAAGGAAGCCGTTTCAGAACCGCCCATTTGCTGGCCTGGTCGAGAACCACCACCGCAAGCGCAATGAGATAAAGGTATCTCGCTCTCACTATCCCTCGACTATATCCTGGCATTGAACGCAATAGATGGCGTGCGGCACGGCGACGAGTCGCTCCGTCGGGATCTCGCAGTTGCACCTGTCGCACAGGCCGTATGTTCCGCGGGTGAGCTTGCCGAGCGCCTCGTCAATCCTGCCCAGCGTCTCGCGGAAGGCGTCCCGAACCGCGAGGTCCTTCTCTTTCTCAAACGTATCGGTCGCCGCGTCCGCCGGATGTTGATCGTAATCGGCGAGTTCGCTCTGCCCCATGCCGGAGTCATTCAGGCCGAGGTCCTGCTCGATGACTTCCATCTCGTGATGTATTCGACCGCGCTCCTCTTCGAGCAGCTTCCGATACTTCTCGACGTTCAGTTTCCTCATTCCGCACCCTCCTCTGCCGGATGACGATACCCACTTGATAAGTATACCTTCGCGGCGGCTTCCGTGCAACCACCGTTCATAGTCAGTCCTTCACCCGCGAGATGAAATCCGCCAGGGCATCCTGCCAGGACCGAAGATTGTCCCGCCCCTGAAGCTCCAGCGAATAGTGCCTGAGAACGCTGTACTTGGGCCGCTTCGTCGGGCTGGGCCATTCCTCCGCCTTGATCGGCTGCACGTCCACATCGTTTATCCCCGCGAGCCGGAGAATCTCTTTCGCGAAGTCACACCACGAGCAGGAACCCTTGTTCGTCACGTGATAGGTTCCGTACAGCGGACTCCCGATCAGGTCGCGGATCGTCGCGGCGAGATCGGCGGTGAAGGTCGGGCTTCCGATCTGATCGGCGACCACTTTCAGCTCCTTGCGCGTCTTCGCGGCGTTCATGATCGTATATGGGAAGTTCTTGCCGTGCTCGCCGTAAAGCCAGGCGGTTCGAGCGATGTAGTGCCTCGGGCAGAGCTCTCTCACATGCTTCTCGCCCGCGAGCTTCGATGCGCCGTAGTGGCCGAGCGGGTTCGTCCCATCGTACTCGGTGTACGGCTCGCCCTTCTTGCCGTCGAATACGAAATCCGTGCTCACATAGACCAACGCGGCATCGTGCTCGCGGCATGCCGTCGCGACGTTCCACGTCCCCAGGCCGTTCACGAGGTACGCCTTGTCCGGATCGCGCTCGCACCCGTCCACGTCGGTGTAGGCCGCCGAATGGATCACCGCGTCCGGCCGAGACTCGCCGACCGCGCTCATGACCGCGCTCGTATCGGTGATGTCGAGAAACTGCACGTCGCCGACCACGTCGGTCAGCACCAGGTCATGCTCACCTCGGAGCGCCTTCTGGAGATCGGTTCCGAGCATCCCGGCCGCGCCGGTGATAAGTATCTTCAATGGAGTTCACCTCGCCCGTTCGACCATGCAAAAACCCCTGCGGAACAGGGGTTTGATGCGATGATTCACTGGATTATAGCGGCAATCCGAGACTGGGTCAAGAGTCTCTATGCGAGTCTACAAGCCTGACGGGAGGCCCATGATCGGCTGCATCCCGGTGTCAGACTTGATCGAGAACGTCCTCTCGATCCCGAACCGGCTGCACACACCGCCCATCTCCTGATCGGCCGCGATCAGCTTGTCATCAATGCCGCCGGACTTCCCGCGCATCTTGTACGCTTTCTCCAGGTCGCCGTTGACGAGAATGGACCTCAAGTCGGTCGTGGTCGAGATCACGTCGCGCAGGGCGTCGTAGTACTTGCCCGCGAGGGTCGCGCACGGCTCGGGAGCGGGCACGGACTGGAAGAACTTCGCGAGCTCCTGCCAATCGCGCGAGAGCTTCGCCATCATGTCCTTCGCCTTGTCTTCGGTGGTCTTCCCCGGCTCTTTGTTCGAGTCCGGGTTGTCGCTCCAATCCAGCACGTCCTTCAGCGGATCAACCTGCAGATGCGGGATGATGGCGAGCAGAGCGCCCTCCTCCTCGGACTTGAGCGCCATACGCCGCTCCTCGACCTTCTTGAGATGCTCCAGGTACGCGACCACGTCCGCGGGAGGCACGGGCTTCCGCGGGTTGTTCACGTCCAGTGGAGGCTTCTTCACCTCGGTCTGGAGGACGTTCGCCTGCGGGGGATTCGGCACGTTGGGCGCGCTGGCGACGGGGTTCTGCTGGGGATTCGGCACGGGAGTCGCCTGAGTGACCGCCCTGCCGCGAAGCATGTAGACCGCCCCAACCGCGATCGCCACGAGCAGCAGCCCGGCCACAGCGGCGCCGATCCAGAGGCGCTTGCGTCCCTGTTCCCGAGCCGGAGCCATCGCGCCGGTGGCGCCGACGGCCTTCCCGCACGAGAGACAGAACTTCGACTGAGACGGTATCTCATTCCCACAGTCACTGCATTTCATTCTGTCCGCCTCCTCACGACCTCCGCGCCGCGACCAGCGAGTTCAGGTAGAACGGCTTCGAGATGCTCTCCACGGCAACCCCTCTGTTTCGAACGGAGGAGTGAATGAAGAGACCGTTTCCCATATAGATGCCGGCGTGGTCAACCGCGCCGCCCTTGCACGCGAAGTAGAGCCGATCGCCCGCCTGAAGCTGCGAGAACATCACCGGCGCCCCGACCTGCGACTGATCACGCGACACCCTCGGAAGCTGAACCCCATGGCTCGCGAAGACCGCCTTCACGAAGCCGGAGCAGTCAATCCCGCCCCCGGAATAGCCGCCCCACCGGTATGGAATCCCGAGGTACTTCAGAGCCGTCTGCACTATCCGACTGCCGCCGGTGGTCTTCCCCATCACCTGGTAGTCCAGCAGGCTCACCTTGCCCTTCTCGATCCATCCTGTGCTCGAGTCAGCCATGAGCACGCCGTACCAGCCGCCGGATTCGCTGGTGATGGCGAGATACGTGTCCTTCGGGCAGGTGTAGAGGGAGTATCCGCGTCCGGAGGGCGTTCGCCGAATGTCGGCCTTCGACGCCGTGATGACGCCCACGCGTCCGATTGCGACTTCCTTGGCCGACGTCTGTTTCGATGCCGACGCAGCCGCGGTGTACTGCTTCTGCGTGGAATTGCGGGTCGCGCCGAGGGTCTCGTGATTCAGGCGGAGATCGCTCTTGGACTCGTTCTTGGGGGGATCCAGGGTGATGGTGAGCGTCTGGTCGGAGAACCCGACGCCCGCAACGCCGAGTATGAGAAATGCGAGAAGGATCGTCTTTCGCAAACCCGGTCACTCCTGAATGAGGGCGAATCCACCATGTATCATTATCGGTTGGCCCGCATTGGATGTAGACGAAAGACAAGCCCGAAGTGTTCCATCCGCACGGGGACGTGCAGAGAACCCCATGCGGATGGAACGGTCATTTCTTAGCGCTTGGAGAACTGGAATCCGCGCCTGGCGCGCTTCCGGCCGTACTTCTTTCGCTCTTTCACGCGGGGATCCCTGGTGAGGAATCCGCGCTTGCGGAGCTTCGGCCTGTACTCCGGATCAGCCACCACAAGTGCTTTCGAGATGCCGTGCCGGATCGCGCCCGCCTGGCCGGAGATTCCGCCGCCGAGAACGATCGCCCTCACGTCGAACTTCCCGACCGCCTCGACGAGCTCGAGCGGCTGCACGATGAGCATCTCCAGCGTCCGACGGCCGAGGTACTCGCCCGCGGCCCGGGCGTTAATCGTGATGGTGCCGGGGCCCGGCGCGAGCCAGATCTTAGCCTTTGCGTTCTTCCGGTGGCCGGTCGCGTAATATCTGACTTGCTCTGCCAATACCGTGTCTCCTCCTAGATCTCCAGCTTCTCGGGCATCTGGGCCTCATGCGGGTGCTCCGGGCCGGTATACACGCGCAGCTTCTTCAGCATCTGAGCGCCCAGCGTATTGTGCGGAAGCATCCCCTTCACGACGCGCGTTATCAGCCTCCCGGGCGTCTTCGCGAGCATCGCACCGTATGTCGTGGATTTAATGCCCCCCGGATACATCGTATGACGGTATATCTTCTCGTCAGGCTTGTTCCTGCCGGTGAGGACCACCTTCTCCGCGTTGACGATGATGATATGGTCGCCGGTATCCACGTGCGGGGTGAAGATGGGCTTGTGCTTCCCGCGCAGTATCTTCGCGACCTGCGACGCGAGCCTGCCCACCGACTTCCCGGCCGCATCAACCACGTACCACTTTCGAATTATCTCATTCGGCTTGGCCGTAAATGTCCTCATGTCAACCGTCTCTCCTCAGTACTCTACTCTTGTCAGAAACAACCCTCTCGGCGGGGCGCTCACGCCCGATGCCCGCCGGTCGCGGGCACTCAGTATCTCCTCGACATCGTCGCGACTTCGCTTTCCGAGTCCGACTTCCACGAGGGTTCCTACGATCGCCCGCGCCATCCCTCGAAGGAACGCATCCGCCCTGACGCCGAAGATGATCGCGTCCTTCATAGGCCTGATCCGGAGCTTCAAGATCCGCCTGACGGTCGTCCCGCCCGGGCGATCCGGCATCCCGAACGATGCGAAATCATTCTTTCCGACCAGCAACTCCGCCGCCGCCTGCATCTCGCCCGCGTCCAGCGGCCGACTGATCTGCCAAACATACCGCGCAAGAAGCGCCGTCGGCTCCTCGCGGTTCAGCACGACGTAGATATAGGTCCTCGACTTCGCCGAGTACCTGGCGTGAAACGTCTCCGGGACGATCTCCGTCCGCCTGAGGCGGATGCTCTTCGGCAGCCGGCCGTTCGCCGCCGGACGAATCCTGTCCGCAGGGAACCTGTCCGGGGCATCGAAGCTGATCACCTGCCCCGTCGCATGGACTCCGGCGTCCGTCCGTCCCGCGCCCGCGATTCTGAAGTTGTCAACCTGGAAGATCTCCCCGAGCGCCCGCTCGATCTCCCCCTGCACCGTCGGCTTCGACGGCTGTTTCTGAAATCCAAAGAAATCCGTGCCGTCGTATTCTATGACAGCCTTGATCTTCGGCACGACGCCGACCCTCAGTCGGAGATAAGCTCCAGCTTCACCATCGGCGCCGCGTCTCCCCGCCGGAAGCCGATCTTTGTCATTCGGGTGTATCCGCCCGGCCTGTCCGCGTACTTCGGCGCGACGTTGTCGAAGAGCTCTTTCACGAGGTCCTCGTCGTTCAGCCAGCGCCTGGCCTGTCTGCGCGAATGCAGATCGTTCGTCCTCGCCTTCGTGATGACCTTCTCGGCGACGCTGCGGAGATCCTTCGCGCGGGTCTCCGTCGTTTCGATGGTGCCGTGCTGTATCAACGAGCGGAGAAGCCCCTTCAGGAGCGCTCTTCTCTGATCGCTCGGCAAGCCGAACTTTCGTCCTGCTACTCTATGTCTCATGTGACGTCAATCCTTCCCAAACGACTCGGCGGGCAGCTATGCCTGCTCACCTTCGGCCACAGGTTCCGCCTCGGGCTCAGTCTCCTGCTCGGCTTCCTGTTCCTCGTCTTCTTCCTCTTCCTGTTCCGTCTCCGCTTCTTCCGTGACGGCTTCCATCTCGCCTTCGAGTTCGGGGGCGCCGAGGCCCTCGCCGATCTTCTTGAGCGCGAGGCCGAGCTGTGCGAGCTTCTCCTTCACTTCGCCGAGCGACTTCTTCCCGAAGTTCCTGATGTTCATCAGGTCCTGCTCGGTGTGCTGAACGAGCTCGCCGATGGAGAGGATATTCGCCTTCTTAAGGCAATTGTATGTGCGGACGGAGAAATCGAGCTCCTCGATCCGCGCGTCCGGCGCCCGAAGCTCCGACTCCCCGCCGGCGGCCTCTTCTTCTTCGTATTCCGCGTATCCGCCGCCCTGGAAATCCACCACCAGCCTGGCAAGCTTGTCGAGTATCCTCGCCGACTCGCTGAGCGCATCTATCGGAAGAATGGTGCCGTTCGTCCAGACCTCCAGGATCAGCCGTTCGAGATCGGACTTGTGACCGACGCGCGTCGGCTCCACGATAAAGTTCGCCTTCGTGACGGGCGTGAATGTTGATCCCACGGGAATCACGCCGATGGTTGGCTTCACGCGCTCCTGGTTCTCAGGGAGCACGTAGCCCTTACCGATCTCCACGGTCATCTCGATAGAGAGACGGGCAACCTCGTCGCTTACGGTGGCGATGTGTACCTCCGGATTCACGACCTCCACGTCCGCTGGAGTGCGCACGTCCGCGCCGGTGACCTCGCCCGCGCCCTGAATGTCAATCCAAATCGTCTTCGGTTCGGGTTTCGCCGTCCCGTCGCGCTGAATCCTGATGTGAAGATCCTTGAGGTTCAGGAGCAGCTCGGTGGTATCCTCCTTCACGCCCGGTATGGTGGAGAACTCGTGAAGGACTCCCTCGATCTTCACGGATGTGATGGCTGCGCCCGAGATCGAGGAAAGGAGGATTCGCCGGAGGGCGTTGCCCACCGTGATCCCGAACCCCCTCTCCAACGGCTCCATCACGAACTTCCCGTATGTGTCATTCTCGACAAGTCTGTCAATGCGCGGCGCAATCTGTTCCATGGCTTTGTCTCCAATTCGGGTACGCTGTCGGCCTATCGCGCACGAAACAAAGGTTTCGTGCGTGTGATACTCTAGTGTCTCGAATAGAACTCCACGATCAGCGTTTCATCAACCTGGGTGTCAATATCGTCGCGCGTCGGCAGGCGCAGAACGTTCCCGATCCGCTTCTCGGCTTCGAGGCCGAGCCATACCGGGACGCGCCCGCCCGCCGTCACTTCCAGGGCGTTCACGATGGGCTGAAGGGCCTTGCTGGTATCCTTGACTTCCACAACGTCGCCCTGCCTCAGCAGATATGACGCCGTGTTCACCTTCCGCCCGTTGACGGTGAAATGCGCGTGGCTCACCAACTCGCGCGCCTGAGCCCGCGAGGAGGCGAGTCCGAGTCTGTATACGACGTTGTCGAGCCTCAGCTCCACGAGTTGGAGGAGAGTCTCGCCAGTGACTCCGCGGCGGCGCATCGCTTCGTGCAGATACGTTCGGAACTGCCGCTCGCGAAGCCCGTATATCCGCCGCATCTTCTGCTTTTCCCGAAGCTGAACGCCGTACTCCTTCACCTTCGTCGTGCCGGACTGCCCGTGCTGTCCGGGCGGATAGCTCCTCCGCTCGAAGGAGCACTTCCGGGTGTAGCAGCGCTCGCCCTTCAGGAAGAGTTTCGCGCCCTCGCGGCGACACTGTCTGCAGACTGCTTGTACTTTACCGGCCATGATCTCCTAGTCTCCTAAACTCTTCGTCGCTTCGGCGGGCGGCATCCGTTGTGCGGCATCGGCGTGCAGTCCTTGATGGAGGCAATGTCCAGACCCACGGCCTGCAGCGCGCGGATTGCGGTTTCACGTCCCGATCCCGGGCCTTTCACCATCACTTCGAGCCGCTTCATGCCGTGCTCCATAGCCCGTCTCGCGCACGATTCCGCGGCGAGCTGCGCGGCGAACGGCGTGCCCTTCTTCGTCCCCTTGAAGCCGACCGTACCGGCGCTCGCCCAGGAAATCACTTCGCCTTTCGCGTCGGCGATCGAGATAAGCGTGTTGTTGAACGTTGCCTTGATGTGAGCCACGCCCTGAGCGATGTTCCTTTTTTCCTTCGGTTTGCTCTTGTCCGCTGTCTTTCTGGCCAAGTGTGGATTACCTCCTTACTTCTTCCGCCTCACGCCGACGGTGCGCCTCGGACCCTTTCGGGTCCGGGCATTCGTGCTCGTCCGCTGTCCGCGCACCGGAAGCCCGCGGCGGTGTCGGAGTCCTCTGTATGAGCCTATTTCGATCAGACGGCGGATGTTCATGGAAATCTGCCGCCTGAGATCGCCTTCCACCCGGTGCTCGCGCTCTATCACCTCGCGCAGCTTCGTGATCTCGGTATCAGTGAGATCGCGCACGCGGGTCGAGGGATCAACGCCCGTCTCGGCGATTATCTTCCTGCTGCCGGAGATGCCGATTCCATAGATATACGTGAGAGCGATCTCCACTCTCTTGTCGCGAGGGATGTCAACTCCCGCAATTCGTGCCAAGTCCTACACCTCCGTTTAACCTTGCCGCTGCTTGTGCTTGGGATTCTTGCATATAACTCGCACGACGCCTTCACGCCGTATTATCTTGCACTTGTCGCACATCTTCTTGACTGACGCTCTTACCTTCATGCTCGGCCTCCTCGCGGCCCCGAAAACCCGCCATTCGGCGGGGACGCGAACATTACATTATACCTGAAACACAGCCACCATTCAAGACCTGGGCCGCCAAATCTCTTCGCCGGGCCGCAGGGTCAGCACATCCGCCCCATCCCTGGTCACGGCGACCGTATGCTCGAAATGAGCGGAAAGGCTCCGATCCTTCGTCACCATCGTCCATCCGTCCGACAGCGTCTCCACGTGATAGCCGCCCGCGTTGATCATCGGCTCGATGGCGAGGGTCATTCCCTCTTCCAAGATCGGACCCCGCCCTGGAGGCCCGAAATTCGGGACCTGCGGCTCCTCGTGCATACTCCGCCCGATTCCGTGGCCCACCAGGTCTCGCACCACGGAGAATCCCCGGCTCTCCGCACACTGCTGGATCGCGTTCGACACATCGCCGAGCCGGTTATCGGCGCGGGCCATCGCTATTCCCGACCAGAGCGCCTCTCTCGTCACCTTCATGAGCCGCTCCGCCTCGGCGGACACCTTCCCAACGGGTACCGTGATCGCCGAGTCCCCATGATACCCCTTCACGATCGCGCCCAGGTCGATCCCGACGATGTCCCCTTCTACGAGCTGCCTGGTCCCGGGAATCCCGTGGACCACCTCATAGTTGATCGAGATGCACGCCGCGCTCGGATAACCCTTGTAGCCCAGGAACGAGGGAACCGCTCCGTGCTCTCTCAAGATCCCCTCCGCCAGCCGATCCAGTTCGCCCGTCGTGACGCCGGGGAGAACATTCTCCGCCAGATTCGCAAGGGCAACCGCGACGACCTGGGCGGCCCTCCGCATCTTCTCGATTTCATCCCTGGACTTGAGTATGATCATTCGGACCCAGTCTGATCCGCCCGCGCCGGCTATTCACTTGTCAATATCGTCGAGCACCCTTCTCGCCCGCGCGAAGACGTCATCTATGCCGCCCGTCGCGGCGATCCTTGTCAACAGGCCGGCCTTCTCGTAGAACTCGACCAGCGGCGCCGTCTGCTCGCGGTAGACCTGGAGCCGTCGCCTGATCGCTTCAGGCCGATCGTCGGATCGGATGATCAGCTTCCCCTCGCACGATTCGCACTTCTCCGCCGATGGAGCCGCTCCGCCCGATCCGTGGATCGCTCCGCAGGCCGTGCATACTCTTCGCCCGCTGAGCCGCCGAACCACCTCGGCCTCGTCCAGTTCCAGGCTCAACACCGCGTTCAGCCCCTGGTTCTTCTCCGCGAGCGCTTTGTCGAGCGCCTCCGCCTGCGCGACGGTCCTCGGAAACCCGTCCAAGAGAAACCCCTTCGCGCAATCCGGCTGCCCTACCCGTTCCGCGACGATGCCGATCACGACGTTGTCCGGAACGAGCTCGCCCTTACACATATATGACTCGGCCGCGCGGCCGAGATCGGTACCCTGCTTGACCGCTTCCCGCAGCATATCTCCGGTGGAGATATGCGGGACTTCGTATCGCTCCGCGATCAGCGCCGCCTGAGTTCCCTTGCCCGCGCCCGGAGCGCCCAACAACACAATCCTCATGACTACTTGATAAACCCCTCGTAGTGTCTCATGAGCAGATGGGCCTCCATGGCCTGCATGGTCTCAAGAGCCACACCAACCACGATGAGAAGCGACGTGCCTCCCACGAGACTGAACGTCCGAACCTGCGTGATCAGCGGCGCCCAGTACTGCATCAGCGCGATGATCGAAAGGAACACCGCGCCCGCCAGCGTGATCCTGGACATCACTTTGTCGAGGTATTCGAGCGTCGGCTTCCCCGGCCTGATGCCTGGTATGAAGCTCCCGTACTTCTTCAGGTTATCGGCCACCTCGGGCACGTTGAATGTCACCGCCGTGTAGAAATACGTGAAGAGCACGATCAGGAGCACGTACAGGAGCGATGCCCAGATATTCGCGCCGGGGGTGAACCACATCGCGAGATCGTAAATGCGCCTTCCCAGATCCGACCCCTGTCCGACGAACTGCGCCGCCGTGAGCGGCAGAAACTGGATCGAGAGCGCGAAGATGATCGGTATGACGCCCGCCGAGTTCACTCGGAGCGGCAGGAACGAGGTCGAGCCGCCGTACATCTTGTTGCCGACGACCCGCTTCACGTGCTGGATCGGTATCTTCCTCTGCGCCTGCTGGATCGCCACGATTGCGACGATGGTGCCAACGAAAAGGGTCGCCAACATCACTACCTGATGCGGCTTGATGGAACCGGCGCGCACGAACTCGATCGTGTTCCCGATCTGAAACGGCAGGCTTGCGACGATTCCCGCGAAGATGACCAGCGACACGCCGTTGCCGATACCCTTGTCCGTGATCTGCTCGCCCACCCACATCAGAAAGGCGGTTCCGGCCGTGAGGGTAATGGTGATCTCGATGAACATGAACGGCGTGACGTGCAGAACGCCCATCTTCGCCAGCAGGTTGTTCATGCCGGCCGCCTGAAACGCGGCCAGAATGACGGTCATATACCGCGTATACTGCGAAATCTTCTTCCGCCCGTGCTCGCCCTCTTTCGCAAGAGCCTCCAGGCTCGGAACGGCGACCGTGAGAAGCTGCATTATGATTGACGCGGTGATGTATGGGGCGATCCCCATCGCGAAGATGGTGAACTTCCTGAGCGCGCCGCCCGAGAACACGTCAACCATTCCCAGGATGCCACCCTGGCTGAAGAGTTTGCCCATCGCATCGCGGTCAATTCCCGGAACCGGGATGTGCAGCCCCACGACGAAGACGGCAAACATGCCAAAGACGAACAATATGCGCTTTCTCAGGTCCGGAAGCCTGAGCGCGGCAAGTATGGATGTCAGCATTACTCTGTCACCTCCGCGTCGCCGGCCTTTGGCTTGGACTTCTTCTTCGGTTCACTTTCGGTCTTGGCCTTAGCCGCGGTCTTCTTCGGAGCGGCGGGCTTCTTCTTCGGAGCCGCCGGCTTCTTCGGAGCTGCCGGCTTCTTCTTCGGCGCCTCGGGTTCGACGGCGGGCGCCTCGGGCGCTGCCGGAACTTCGGCGGCCGGCCCTACCGGCGCTTCAGGTTCCACAACGGGCGACTTCGGCGACTCGGGTTCGGCGGCGGGCTTCTTCTTCTTCGGCGCGACCGGCTCGACTGCCTGGGGCGGGCCGATTCTCTCGACAACGCCGCCCTTCGCCTTGATCTTCTCCTCGGCCGACTTGCTGAAGTAGTGCGCGCGCACCGTGATCGCTTTCTCCAACTCGCCTCTGCCGAGAACGCGAAGCCCGGATTTCACATCCCGGATTATCCCCTTCTCCAGCAGGACCTCGGGCGTAATCGTGTCCTCCGGCTGCTTTGCGAGCATGTCCAGATTGATGATGGCGTATTCTTTCTTGAAGATATTCGTGAACCCGCGCTTCCGCGGAAGCCTGCGGTGCAGCGGGGTCTGGCCGCCTTCGAACCCGGGCCGAATGCTGCGTCGAGCCTTCGCTCCCTTGTGGCCGCGGGTTGACGTCTTTCCATGGCCGGAGCCGATGCCCCTGCCAACCCGTTTCCGCTGTTTCACCGAACCTGGCGCGGGCTTCAGTTCATCCAGTCTCACTTGCGCTGCCTCCTGAAGTCTGCTCCTCCACCTGCTCCATCTGGACCAGATGAGAGACTTTACGTACCATGCCTCGAATCTGCGGGGTATCCGACTTCAAGGTCGTGGAGTTCAGCTTGCCGAGCCCCAGAGCCTGCACTGTTCGCTTCTGGCGCACGCTGTAGCCTATCGGGCTTTTCGTAAGCTTGATTCTAAGCACTCTTGCCGCCCTCCACCACAGCCGCTTCGGCTTCGCCGGCTTGCTCTTCCGCCGCCGCCGCCACTTCGGGAGCGGGAGCGGGAGCGGCCGCGGCCATCGCAGCCAGGATTCCCTTCGGCAGAAGCTCCGCGACCGTCTTGCCGCGTAATCTCGCGACCACTTCGGCCTCCTTCAGCCTCACAAGGGCGTCTATGGTCGCGCAGGCCGTATTGATGGGATTAGGCGACCCGAGCGATTTCGAGAGGATGTCCTTCACTCCGGAAACTTCGAGGATCGCCCGCACCGATCCGCCTGCCACCACGCCGGTACCGGGCGCGGCCGGCTTCAGAAGGACGAGCGACGCGCCCGCCTTCCCCAGAACCTGGTGCGGAATCGTCGGGCCGATCAACGACACGTGGACCATCCGCTTCTTCGCGTCTTCCATTCCCTTGCGGATCGCGTCCGGCACGCCTCTCGCCTTGCCGAGACCGATTCCCACGTGCCCGGCGTTGTCGCCGACCACGACGAGCGCATTCCAGCTCAGTGTCCGCCCGCCCTTATGCGTCTTCTGAACCTTGTTCGTCTTGATTACGCGCTCTTCAAGGTCCAGCTTGTCTGCGTTGATTCTCGGCATCGAATCCTCCTAAAACTCGAGTCCGCCTTCTCTGGCGGACTCGGCGAGGGCCTTCACGCGCCCTTGATATTTGAACCCGCCGCGGTCGAAGATCACCTGCTTGATGTGCTTCTTCTTCGCGCGCTTCGCGATCAGCTCGCCGACCGCCTTCGCCCCCTGCACGTTCCCGCCGTTCTTGGTCTCGTCTTTCAGCTCTTTGTCTATCGTCGAAGCGGCGACGAGTGTCTTGCCGTTCTCATCGTCCACAATCTGAACGTAGATGTTGCTCAGACTACGATAGACGTTCAGCCGGGGGCGCTCCTTAGTGCCTGAAACCCGCTTTCGAAGCCTCTCGTGCCTCGCCTCTCGCAGCAACTCGCGTCTTTCCATGGCGTCGCATACCCCCTGCTACTTGCCCACGGCCTTGGCGGCCTTGCCGGCCTTCCGGCGCACTACCTCGTTAGAATATCTGATCCCCTTGCCTTTGTACGGCTCGGGTTTTCGGACTGCTCTCACTTCCGCGGCCTGCTGGCCGACCACCTGCTTGTCAATCCCGCGGACGAAGATGCGCGGCATCCTCGTATTAGTGTCCTGGCCGACTTCGAATGTGATGCCGGGCCTCGGCGCGATCTCCACCGGATGCGAGAAGCCGACCTGAAGTACAAGCGCCGGCCCCGCCAACTGCGCGCGATAGCCGACCCCGTGAACCTCCAGGACCCGTTCGTATCCGTTCGTGACGCCCTCTACCATGTTCGCGATGAGTGTCCGCGTCAGCCCGTGCAGTGACCTGTGCGTCCTCCCATTCGACGGGCGACTGACGATGATCTTGCCGTCCTCCAGCTTCACCATCATCTCGGGGCTGAAATCCCAGCTCAGGCTGCCCTTGGGCCCCTTCACGGTGACCTTGCTCTCTTCGATTTGAACATCCACCCCGCTCGGAATCGGGATGGGAGCGTTGCCGATCCTCGACATTACCGGACTCCTCCTACCAGACGCGGCACAGGACTTCGCCGCCGATCCCGAGCTTACGGGCGGCGCGGTCGGTCATGACGCCGCTCGACGTGCTCAGGATGGCGATGCCGAGTCCACCCAGGACTCTCGGGACGTCGCCCCGCTTCGTGTAAGTTCTTCTTCCGGGCCTGCTCGCGCGCTGGAGATCGGTGATGACCTTCTCCTTGCGCGGGCCGTACTTCAGGCCGACTCTGATGCGACTCTGAGCCTTGTCCTTCAAAGTCTCGTGGCCTCTGACGAATCCTTCCGACTGCAGGATCTTCACGATCTCCAGGTTCAGTCGCGAGAAGGTGACTTCCACCTGGTCGTGCCCCGCCGAATTGGCATTGCGGATTCTGGTCAGCAGGTCCGCAACCTGATCTGTTACTGCCATAACTGCCTCCGTGTGCCCCGATCATCTCGGGACTGGATTTGGGCGGTATCCCCGCGCCGGGGACCTACCAACTGGACTTGGTCACGCCGGGGACGTGTCCTCGGTGCGCCAGCTCCCTGAAGCAAATCCGGCAGACGCCGAACTTTCCGATGAACCCGCGCGGCCTGCCGCACAGTTGACAACGGTTGTACTTCCGCACCTTGAACCTGGGCGTCCGCTTGGCTTTCTCGATGAGTGCCCGCTTTGCCAATTACGACTCCTCTTTTCCCTTTTTCCGCTGCTCGATTATCTGCTGAGCGTTCTGCGAAGGAACCTGCTCGTAATGTGAAACCTCGGTATGGAAGCTCCCTCGACCCCGCGCTATCGAACGCAGGTCAATGGCGTATCTCAACATCTCCGCCTGAGGCGCCTGTGCCCGGATCATCTGCCTTCCGCCCGAGACGGGCTCCATCCCCAGGATTCGACCCCGCTTCCCATTCAGGTCGCCGATGATATCGCCCATGTATTGGTCCGGGACGACAACCTCCACGTTCACGATCGGCTCCAGCAGCACGGGACTCGACTGCGCCGCGGCATTCTGGAACGCCAGAATCCCCGCCATCTTGAACGCCATTTCGGACGAGTCCACCGCATGGAACGAGCCGTCGTACACTATCGCCTGCATATCCACCACCGGGTAGCCCGCGAGGATTCCGCGCTCCATAGCCTCACGAACGCCCTTCTCGACCGCCGGTATGTACTGCCTCGGGATCGAGCCGCCGACGACATGATCCACGAACTCGAAGCCCCGGCCTCGCTCGAGCGGCGCCAGCTCAACCCACGCGTCGCCATACTGGCCGCGGCCCCCGGTCTGTTTCTTGTGCTTTCCTTGAGCCTTCCCGCCGGTCACGATTGTCTCTCGGTACGGGATCTTGGGCGTGTCCACGCCCACTTCGACGCCGAACTTCCGCTTCAGCCGGTCAACCACGATCTCGACGTGCGCTTCACCCAGCCCGGAGATCAACGTCTCGCCCGTTTCGGGCTCGCGCCGATACTGGAAGGTCGGGTCTTCGTCCACCATCCTCGTGAGCGCCGGGCCGAGCTTATCCTCGTCCGCCTTCGTCTTCGCGCGAATCGCGACCGTATAGACCGGCGCGGGAAACTCGATGGTCGTAAACTTGATCGGCTTCCCCTTATCGCAGAGCGTGTCGCCCGTGCCGGTGTCGGTGAGCTTCGCCACCGCGGCGAAGTCGCCTGCGTGTACCTCCGCGGTCGCTTCCTGGCCTTTCCCCATCAGGAAGTAGACATGGCCGACCCGCTCGTCGGAACCTTTCGTCGAGTTGAAGACGTGTGAATCGCACTTCATGACCCCGGAATAGACCCGGAAGTACGTGAGCTTGCCCACATACGGATCCGCGAGCGTCTTGAAGACCAGGGCCGAGAACGGCTCGGAATCCAACGGCTTTCGCTCCTCCTCCACGTTCGTCTGCGGATGCACGCCCTTCGCCGGGGCGGCGTCCGCTGGAGGTGGAAACGCCCGCACGATCTCGTCCATCAGCGTCGCTATGCCTATGTCCTTGAGCGACGACCCGCAGAAGATGGGAACGGTCTTTCCCGAGCGAATCCCCGCCGCGAGTCCGCGCGCGATCTCGGCATCCGTGAGCTCTTCGCCGCCCAGGTACTTCTCGATAAGCTGGTCATCATTCTCCGCGGCGGCCTCGATCAGCGCGTCGCGGTACTTACTGACGGCGGCGGCCATATCCGCCGGAATCTCACCCACGGAGGGCGACTTCCCCGCCCCGGTCCGAGCCTTCATGCCCAAAAGATCAACCACGCCGCTGAAGCTGTCCTGCGAGCCGATGGGCAACTGCACCGGAGCCACCCCCGTGCCGAATCGTGTCCGCAGAGCCTCCACGACCGCATAGAAGTCCGCGTTTTCGCGATCCATCTTGTTTACGAAGAACGCCTTCGCGACCCCATATTCCTCAGCGAAATCCCACGCGGCCTCCGTGCCCACTTCCAGGCCTGAGACGGCGCATACCACAATGATCGCGCCCTCAACGACCCGGAGCGCGCTCTTCACATCGCCGACGAAATCCGCGTAGCCGGGGGTATCAATGACGTTGATCTTCGAGCCCTGCCACTCGCATGGCGCCATCGTCGCGTTGATGCTGATCTTCCGCTTTATCTCATCCGGATCGTAGTCCGAGGTTGTGTTTCCGTCATCCACCCTGCCCAGACGGTCAATGCCGCCGCCGGTGAAGAGGAGCGCCTCCGTGAGCGAGGTCTTTCCGCATCCGCCGTGTCCTACCAGGGCTATGTTCCGAATCGCGTCTCCGATGTACGCCTTCACGAAGCGAACCTCCTAACGCTCGCCGAACGGCAGTCCCATGAGCCTGAGCAGCTCGCGGGCTTCCTCGTCCGTCCGGGCGTTCGTGCCGATGACTACGTCCATTCCCCTGACCTTGTCAACCTTGTCGTATTCGATCTCCGGGAACAGCAACTGCTCGCGGAGTCCCATGGCGAAGTTGCCTCTTCCATCGAACGACTTGGCCGAGACGCCGCCGAAGTCGCGCACTCTCGGAAGCGCGACGTTGAAGAGCTTGTCGAGAAACTCATACATCCGGTCGCCGCGCAGCGTGACCTTCGTGCCGATCCGCATTCCCTCGCGAATCTTGAAGTTCGCGATGGACTTCTTCGCCAGGGTCACGACCGGCTTCTGGCCCACGATGATGGTCAGGTCCCTCACGGCGTTGTCCAGCTGCTTCGGGTCCTGCACCGCCTGCCCGACGCCCATGTTCACGACGACCTTTTCCACCCTAGGCACCTGCATGATGTTCTTGTAGCTGAAATGCTTCATCAGAGCAGGTACCACTTCTTTGCGATATCGTTCTTTCAGACGTGCCATGCGAAACTGACTCCCTTAGATCGGGTTCCGCGCGAAGCCACGGACGGACTCCCGCTACCCAACATCAATCAACTCGTTGCATCGCTTGCATGTGCGGATGCGATGCCCGCCCTCGCCGATGGCGTGACCGACGCGGCTCGCCTTCCCGCAGCGCGGGCAGATGAGCATAACCTTGCTCACCGTGAGCGGCGCCGGCTTTTGAATTCGACCGGTCTGTGACGCCGGTGTCGAGCGCGTGGTCCGCTTTGGCCTCTGATGCCTGGTGACCATGTTCACGCCGTCAATGATGACCGCGTTGTCATGCGGCAGAGTCTGTATGACCTTCCCCTGCCGGCCCTTGTCTTTTCCGGCGATCACCATCACCTGGTCGTTTTTCTTTATCCGCAGTCCCATTACCGTCTCCCTCGTGCGATCAGAGCACCTCGGGCGCAAGCGAGATGATCTTCATGAAGTTCTTCTCCCGAAGCTCGCGCGCCACCGGGCCGAATATCCTTGTTCCCCTCGGCTCATTCTGGTTCGAGATCACCACCGCCGCGTTATCATCGAAGCGCAGATACGAGCCGTCCGCGCGCCTGATTGACTTCTTCGTGCGAACGACCACGGCCCGGATGACCTCGCCCTTCTTGACCCCCGCGCCCGGGGTCGCCGATTTCACGGTGGCGATGAAAATGTCGCCCACATCCGCGAACTGGCAGCTCGATCCTTTGAGGACCCGAATGCACATTATCTCGCGCGCGCCGGAGTTGTCGGCGGCTCTCAGACGTGTATACGGCTGTATCATCTCCCGAAACCTTTCTCGCTACTTGGCCTTTTCGACTACTCGCGCGACTCTCCAGCGCTTCTCGCGGCTGATCGGTCGGCTTTCGCTGATCTCGACGAGATCGCCCACGCCCGCTGAGTCGGCCTCGTCGTGCGCCTTGAACTTCTTCGTCCGCCGGATGATCTTCCCGTAGAGCGGATGACGAATCCGGGACTCCACGGCGACGACGACGGTCTTATCCATCTTGTCGCTGACTACCCGTCCGGTCCTGAGTTTCCGCTGTGCCCGCTTCTCTTCCATCTTTTACTTTTTCGCCTCCGCGGATTCCAACTCGCGCTCGCGCAGTAGGGTGAGGATCCGGGCGATGTTCTTGCGTATCGCACTGATCCTCTTCGGGTTCTCGATCTGCTTCGTGGCCGAATCCCTCTTGGTCATGAAGAGAGACTTCCTCTCCTCTTCCAGCGCGTGCTGAAGTTCGACCGTGGGGCTCTGCCGAAGATGTTCCCTACTCTGCGCCAGCTTCATAACTCTCACCCAAATCCTTTTCGCTCACGAACTTCGTATGGATCGGAAGCTTGTGCGACGCCAGCCTTATCGCTTCCTTCGCCAGTTCCTCGGTGACTCCCGCCATCTCAAAGAGAATGCGCCCCGGCTTCACGACGGCGACCCAGTATTCGGGTGCGCCCTTGCCGCTGCCCATGCGGGTCTCCGCGGGCTTCTTCGAGACCGACTTATCCGGGAAGACGCGTATCCAGATCTGCCCGCCGCGCTTGATGTGCCTCGTCATTGCGATGCGCGCGGCCTCGATCTGATTGCTTGTCAGCCAACACTGCTCCAGCGCCTGGAGTCCGTACTCGCCGAAGTTGAGCTTCGTGCCACCTTTCGCCTTGCCCGCGCGACTGCCCCGGTGCATCTTGCGAAACTTCACCTTCTTAGGCATTAGCATCTTTGCTTACCCCTTCCGGCGACTCGCGCCGTCTGCGAACGATACGACCGCTCGCGCCGCGACGCCGGTCCGCCCTGCCCTCGCCCGACGGGAACGGAGCGGGGATCTGTTCCAGTCGCTCCTCGATGCTCGCGGGCTTCTGTCCCGGCAGAATATCACCCCTGTAGATCCAGACCTTCACGCCGATGTGGCCGTAGGTTGTGGCGGCTTCGGCGAAACCGTAATCTATGTCCGCGCGGAGCGTGTGAAGCGGGATCTTCCCTTGCTTGTCGGACTCGGTCCTCGCCATTTCCGAGCCTCCGAGCCGCCCGGAGATGGTCACCTTGATCCCCTTCGCGCCCATCCGCATGGTTCGCAGGATCGCCTGCCGCATCGCCCGCCTGAACGAGATTCGTTTCTCCAGGGAGGCTCCGATGCTCTCCGCTACGAGCTGGCCCTCCAGCTCCGGTCGGCGGATTTCCTGCACGTTGACCGCCACCTGCTTGCCGGTCACTCTCTCAAGGTCGGCGCGGAGCTCGTCAACGCCCTTGCCGCCCCGGCCGATGATGATGCCCGGCCTCGCGGTGTATACGGTGACCTTGATCCGGTTCGCGGCCCGCTCGATCTCGATCCGCGATATGGCGGCGGCGTAGAGCTTGTTCTTGATCCGCCTGCGGAGTCGGACATCCTCAACGAGCGCGGCGGCATAACCTTTGTCCAGGTACCATTTGCTCTCCCAGTCGCGGATGACGCCGATCCTGAATCCTATTGGATGAATCTTCTGCCCCAATTGGTTGACCTTCTTTCCTCGAACTTACTCCGGTTCCTTGGTTTCCTTTGGCTCGGGCAACTCCTCAGCCTTCTCGGCGTCCTCGGCCTGAGCCTCGGAAACTGCTCCCTCAACCGGAGCCTCCGCCGCCTGCTCGACAGGCGCTACCTCGGCGATCGCCTCGACAGCCGGCTCCTCCACGGGCTTCTCCACCGGTTTGGCGGCTTTCTTCTTCGCCTTCGGCTCGGGGGCCGGCGCGGGCGCCTCCTTAGCGCGTCGAGTCGGTCGCTTCGCCTTCGGCTTCGGCTTCGCGGCCGCCGCCGCCCTCAACTTCTCGTCTTCTTCGAGGATGATGGTTATGTGGCTCATGCGCTTCAGTATCCGAAACGCGCGCCCCATCGCCCTCGGCTGAATCCGCTTCAGTGTCGGCCCGGTATCCGCATATGCCCGCGTGATCCGCAATGCCTCGCGGTCCATCGAGTAATTGTTCTCAGCGTTCGCTATCGCCGACTCGAGGAGCCGCTGAATGTACCTCGCCGCTTCGTTCGGCGCGAACTTCAGTATCGCGAGCGCATCCGCGGCGCTCTTTCCGCGCACCGCGTCCAAAACCAGCCTCGCTTTTCTCGGTGTCACCCTCAGGTAACGACCGATCGCTCTTGCCTCCATTGCGTCCTCCAAGAAAACCCGGCTGCCCGCGCCGTCCGGGAAACGGCATTACCTAAGCGTCGTGGACCTCTCCGTATGGCCGCTGTGCCCGCGGAACGTCCTCGTCACCGCGAACTCGCCCAGCTTGTGCCCGACCATGTTCTCGGTGATGAAGATCGGCACGTGCTTCCGACCGTCGTGAACGGCGATCGTGTGACCGATCATCTCCGGATGTATGGTTGACCGGCGCGACCACGTCTTCACGATGCGCTTCTCGCCCCTCGTGTTCATCTCTTCGATCCTCGCGAGCAACCTCGGCTCGGCGTATGGACCCTTCTTCAGCGACCTAGCCACTCAGCAGCCTCCTTACTTTCGAGCCTTCACAACAAACTTATCCGTAAGCTTGCGCCGTCTCGTCTTGCGCCCCAGAGCAGGCTTGCCCCAGGGTGTGGACGGCGACTTCCGTCCTACCGGCGACTTGCCCTCGCCGCCGCCGTGTGGGTGGTCTCTCGGGTTCATCACCACGCCGCGAACAGTCGGCCTGATGCCGAGGTGCCTGGACCTTCCCGCCTTGCCGAGCGAGATGTTCTCATGCTCCAGATTGCCGACCTGGCCGATGGTGGCCTTGCACGTGAGCAGAACCATTCGCACTTCGCCGGAGGGAAGCCTCACCTGAGAGTATGCGCCCTCTTTCGCCATGACCTGAGCGCCCGTGCCGGCGCTGCGAACGAGCTGACCGCCCCTACCGGGCGAGAGCTCGATATTGTGAATCGTCGTGCCGAGCGGGATATTCCGGATAGGGAGCGCGTTCCCCGGCTTGATGTCGGCGCTTTCGCTGGTGATGATCTTATCGCCGACCCCCATGCCCTGAGGAGCGAGAATATACCGCTTTTCGCCGTCGGCGTAGATCAGAAGCGCGATCCGCGCGGAGCGGTTCGGGTCATACTCGATGCTCGTGACCTTCGCCGGCACGTCAATCTTGTTGCGCTTGAAGTCAATGATTCTATACTGGCGCTTATGGCCCCCGCCTCGATGCCGGGTCGTCACGCGCCCCTGCGCATTGCGGCCGCCGGACTTCTTCAGCGGCGACAGGAGCGACTTCTCCGGCGACTTCTTCGTGATCTCATCGAAGCTGGCAACCGTCGCGAATCTCTTTCCGGGCGATGTAGGTTTGAACTCCTTCACCGGCATCTGCGTCACATCCCTTCGAATACGTCAATCTTGTTTCCGGGCTTCAGGCTGACGATGGCCTTCTTCCAATCGGCCGTCTTGCCCTCGCGATGGCGACCCATCCTTCGCTTCTTGCCCTTGACTATCATCGTGTTCACGCCGACTACCTCGACGCTGAATACCTTCGCGACAGCCTGCGCGATCTCTATCTTATTCGCGTCCTTGTGTACGCGAAACGTGTACTTTCCCTTTTCCGCCCCCGCCATGCTCTTCTCGGTAACGAGCGGGCGCTCGATGATCTCATACGGACTCTTCATTTCGCGTGCGCCTCCTCAACCTTCGCCACCGCGCCCTTGGTGAAGATGAGCATGTCCGAGTTCAGAATGTCATAGGTCGAGATCGTCGGCGCGACTCTCAGCATCACCCACGGTATGTTTCTGGCGGACTTCCGGACGATCTCGTCCGGCTCGCCGAGCACGAGCATCGTCTTTCCCTCGACTCCGAGCTTCTCCAGTATCTCAACGAGCGCGCGGGTGCTGATCGCATCCATCTTGAGCTCGTCCAGGATCATCATCTGCTTTTCGGCAAGCTTGGCGGACAACGCGCATTTCGTGGCTTTCCGGCGCATCTTCTTCGGCATCTTCTGGTCGTAATCCCTGGGATGCGGGCCGAAGACGACGCCGCCGCCGGCGTAGAGGGGAGAGCGGATCGTGCCCTGTCTCGCGCGGCCCGTGCCCTTCTGACGATACGGCTTCCTCCCGCCGCCCCTGACCTCGGCTCGCGTGAGCGTGTCGGCATTGCCCGCCCGGCGGTTCGCGAGATGCGTCACCACCGCCGTGTGCATGAGCGATGCGTGCGGCTCCAGCTCGAAAACCTCCGGCGACAGCTTGATCTTTCCTACTTGCGCGCCCTCCGTGTTTACAACGGCTACCTCGGGCATCGTCTTTCCTCCATCTCCGTCCGCCGCGGCGGAAAACCGACTACTCCATCCTCGAAACAGTAAGCAGGCTGCCGTTCGCGCCGGGCACCGCGCCCTTCACGAGCAGCAGGTTCTTCTCCGGATCAACACGCACCACGCTCAGGCCGCGCACCGTGACCCTGTCTCCGCCCATCCGGCCCGGGCGCCGCACGCCCTTGAAGGTCCGTGCCGCGTCCGTTGCGCCTCCCGACTGCGGCTTCCTGTGGACCGTCGAGCCGTGACCCCCCGGCCCCCCGCGGAAATGATGCCGTTTCATCGCGCCCGCGAAGCCCTTGCCTTTCGAGACTCCCGTGACGCAGATCTTGTCGCCGGCCTTGAAGATGTCTACCTTGACCTCCTGGCCGACCTTCATGTCGGCGATGTCCTGGACCGGGAACTCGCGCAGGTAGCGCATGGGCGATACGCCGGCCGCCGCGAAGTGCCCCGCCATCGGCATGTTCACCCGCTTCGCGCTCACTGCGCCGAAGCCGACCTGAACAGCGTTGTAGCCTTCCTTGCCCTCCGTGCGAACCTGCGTCACCACGACCGGGCCGGCCTCAACCACCGTCACGGGGACGACGGTCCCCTCCTCGGTGAAGACCTGGGTCATACCGACTTTTCGGCCCACAATAGAATTGATCATTTCCCGTACTCCTCCGCAAAAGACCCGGCCACAAACAGACCGGGGACAGTTCTGCTCCCTTGCTCACTCCGGTCCCCGGCCAAGGAATCCGCTACAGCTTGATCTCTATGTCCACGCCGCTCGGCAGGTCCAGCCGCATAAGCGCGTCAATGGTTTTCGGGCCCGGCTCCAAGATGTCAATCAGCCGCTTGTGCGTCCGCATCTCGAAATGCTCCATAGACTCCTTGTCTATGTTCGGAGCCCGGTTGACGCAGAAGATGTTCTTCTCCGTCGGCAGCAGCACCGGCCCGGAAATCCGCGCACCCGTGCGCCTCGCTGTCTCGACAATCCGCTCGGCGGACTGATCGAGTATGCGGTGATCGAACGCTTTCAGCCGAATCCTTACCTTCTCCCTACGCATTCAGTACTCCTACGACGATCATTCTACTATCGCCGAGATGACGCCCGCGCCGACGGTGTGCCCGCCTTCGCGGATCGCGAACCGAAGCCCTTCTTCCATCGCGATCGGCTGGATCAACTCGCCCGCGATCTGGACGCTGTCGCCC
>Ga0315284_10002628_pt1 | contig 25651 bp, 27 predicted proteins | sample YL17G09_16_MG_FD_203696 | JGI IMG/M metagenome (GOLD analysis project Ga0315284, IMG submission 203696) | Sediment microbial communities from Yellowstone Lake, YNP, Wyoming, USA - YL17G09_16 | ecosystem: Environmental > Aquatic > Freshwater > Lake > Sediment | place: USA: Wyoming | collected...
AACCCCTGACTGATCGGGATGCGCGACAATAGAAGGATTAAAGAGAGCCGTTGATTCATATGAACGCTCACCGATGAAGTACGCTCCTATGAGAAGCCTGCGCGCTTTAGAAGGTAGGAAATCGGTAGGCATATATGCGCGGACGACTTCAAATTGGCGCTTAAGGATGACGTCAAAATTATGGTGTCGCGCCGAAAAATCGCGCATGACCTTCTTTAGCTCTTCTTCGGCGGCGGATTCCTCCAGCGCCATAACGCGCGAGATGATCTTCGGGACGCGCGATTGATCAGCGGGAATATACGGCCTGATAATGACGCGCTCGCTATCAGGGGTAATGACTATACCGGTATTTTTTATCATTCCGCCAAGGGCTCCTTAAGGCTTTCGAGAATATTTCCCATATGCGTCATTTCGGTTAGTGACAGAAGAAATGAAAGCGTAGATTCAGCGCCTTGATTGCGATTCACCCTGTCAATGTGAAGCCCATCACAGCATCCCCCCGTTACCGGGTCGTATAAGGAAATACCCAGATCATTACCTCCGAGGAACCATTGAAAAGCTTTTGAGGCCTCATCATACCACACCTTATCTTTTGTGACGCGATAGGCTTCAAGACAAGCTGAAACAGTGGAATAGGCTTCTACCGGTTGTTGGTCAAAGACAGGTTTTACACCGCCACGATGGTACGCGCCGTCCGAGCCTACCGGCTGGAAATGCCCGCGAGTCGAAGTCTGTATCTTTACAAGCCACTTTAAAGTATCTATCCCCGCTTTCAGCATTTCTTCATTATCGAGATCGTGTCCGCTCACTAAAAGCGCGTGAGGCAATTGAGCGTCGCAATATGTCAAAGATGATTCAAACCACAGCCATTCCGCGCCGGTATTTACTTTGTAAAGATCGTGAAGCCGCGTAGCGAGTATCTCGAGACAGTTACGGACGAACCTGTCTCCGTGAAGACGCTGTAGATATTCATGTATCCCGAGCAATGTGAAAGCCCATGCGCGCGGCGAAGTGAATGACGCTGAAGAAGCAAGGGCCTTTTCAAAAAGCTCAATTGACATCTGAACAAATCCTTCGTTTTTGGATTGCCCGATGCAGATACCGATAGCCCATAACGCCCTCCCATGGCAATCTTCGCTGGGCACTTCTTCTTTCCAATTTCGCTGGAAGGTCAGAAAATTCCTAAACCGGCCGATAGAATGATCCCAGGCGTACCTGAGAAATCCAAGGTAGCGGCTCGCGAGATCATTGATTGTAAGAAGATTTACGGTACCTAGATTCTCAAGCAGTACGGCGAGAATAAGCGCCCGCGCATTGTCGTCTGTGCAATACCCTTCGGAGAAGTTAGGAACATTGAACGTGGCGTGCTGGAAGATCCCGATGGAGTCAGTCATTCTCACGAGATGGTCGAGCTTAATGTCAGGCAGTACGGGAAACAGCTGTTGGAGAGGATGCATTGTTATCTTCTTTTGCGTTACGGGAGAGTGTTTCATCCTGGATTTTTCGAAGATCGACGCATATTTTGACGCCACATTGCTCCATATCATCTCGCGGCCTAAAAGATAGGCGTTCTTGCGCATCGCGTTACGTTCGTTTTCGTTGCCAATAAGCCTTATAATCGCCTGCCCTATCGCTTCCGGATCGTTAAACGGCACGAGAATACCCTTGCCGTCGCTAAGCAGTTCGGCAGCATGCCAGTATGGAGTCGAGATGACCGCGTTTCCTACGCCGAACGAATACGCCAGTGTCCCGGAAATTATCTGCGCTTCTTCAAGATATGGGGTAATGTAAATATCGGCGAGCACGAGTAACTCTTTGAGTTCTTCAGAAGATACAAACCGGTTATGGAAAATGACATTCCTCGAAACCCCAAGCTCATCGCAAAGGCGTTGCAAGAAAAGCCTGTATGTTTCACCCTCATGTCTTAACAGATTGGGATGCGTAGCGCCGACGATTATGTATACCGCGTTCGGATGTTCTTTTATAACTTTAGGGAGCGCGCGTAGGACAACCTCTATCCCTTTATGCGGAGCAAGTAGCCCGAACGTCAGTAGCGCGGTCTTGCCTTCGACTCCATACTGGTCTTTGTAGAAATTGGGATCGATAAAAGAAACGTCGGGTATCCCATGCGGGATCAATAGTATCTTCGACCCGTGTATCTTATATACAGCATGAAGGATGTCTATAGCCTTTTGTGTCATTACAACCACATAATCAGACAGATCAAGCAATTCATCCATCACGCGTTTCTGGCGCGCGGATGGATATTGTAGTACCGTATGGAGGGTCGTTACGATAGGCATCTTCAATTGTCGCAATAACGTCAATATGTAGCTGCCGGCGTCCCCGCCAAAAATACCGAATTCGTGCTGAAGGCAGACAACATCGATATTGTTAAGGTTGAGGAAATCCGCCGCAGCTTTATACGAAATTATATCCTGTTCCTTGATCTCGAAACGGACGCGTTCGGGATAATCGTAACCTTCCTCGATATCTGTGACGGGGATAGCGAATAATTGAACAGATGGATTCAGGGCCGCGAACGTCTCGCAGAGATCCGTGGTAAAAGTCGCAATGCCGCAACGCCTAGGGAGATAATTGCCTATAAAAGCTATCTTCTTGATATTATTTGCCATAGTGTTTATTTCCGGCTATTTCCTCTGTCTTTCCATATCTCTTTCTTGGCATATTCCTATTTGCACCTCTATTAGCCTTAATCTGTGGGCTCATGCCTCCGGATTGAGCTTTTTATTCTCTGCCATGGCTTCCCCCCTTTTCACTTACGTTCGGTTCCCTCTTTGTCAGTTTTCCTAACTCCTTAATTGATATACAGTTAATCCCTATTATACCACTCTTTCAAGGAGTGTAAAATCCGAGTGTAACAATTTGTCCAACGGCCAGCCGAAAGTGCGGAGAAAAACCTTCTTTTTTGTTATCTCTTTATTAGTCATATCGTTATAGAATTTTTAGCGTCTCTACTTTTCATAACTTTCGGCTCTTTTTGGACCGTCCCCTAACTATAATTTTATATACAAGAATAGCAGCCTTAGGGCTACGTAACAGCACGCCTTACCTTTTCCAGGATCTCCGGCTGGACATAGTGATTTATAGTTACCCTATAGTCCTCTCTCCAGGAGCGGTTTTTTTTAATGAAACGCTTATGGCCCAATTTTTCGGCGATAGAATAGAATAGATCACTCACATCCTTTTTCTTAATCGCCTTGCGCGTGGCCAGGAATTTTTTTACTCTGTTGGTCGCGTAAAAACTCCTTACTATATGAGGATAGAACTCCCTGCCGCAGTATCTCTTAAATGCCATCCTGAAATGTTCTTCATTTATGGGACGCCCCGTATTACCGTTAACAAATACAAACGATGACTTATCGGCACGCCTCAGAAGATCCTTCAGCCTGTCTATATAAGTCCTCGGAAATGTCTCCGTGATGCTTGTTGGTACGCCGCTTTTTCCTATGTAATTAAAAGAGACCTTCGCACCCTTGATCTCGATGTCATTTTTCTTCATGGTCGTCAACCCTTTGTGGCGCCGAAGAGCGTAATATATTTGATTGCCCACCCTCATATATGTCTTTAAAAGCGTATACATCGGCACGGCAAAATGATCGTCTTCGTCATGTAGCGCTTCATACGCATTGGCTTTGATTATCGAGTAATATTTTTCAAACTCTTTGACAATGTGGTATTTTTTCTTTCTAAACATTTTAACCTTTGCCCTGGTGTAAAGGTAGGAATAGGTGCTGCCGGGGTTTTTATATATCACGTCCCAATGGTGCTGCGTGTTTTCATCGTGTATCATTAAATTGGGCGCAAAAAGCGAAAATGCCTTGTTCAGTTTTTTACCGTTCGGCAGTATGCCGATCCTGGCCCCCTGGCACATCCCGTTAGGCGCTAACTGGCCTTTAAGGAACCGTGGATCATCTTTGTCTACAAGATAAGGGAGTCGCTTATTTTTCTTGAATAATTTGATCACAAGCATTGCTTCGGGAAAGACCCTTGAAGGCCTCTTCCATGACGTCTTTGTCTTTTCGTAGACCTTTAGACGGGAGGCCGTTATTCTGATAGTCCCCGGCCGTATCTCTGATCGTTTCTCTGGCACGATAATTCTCTTCATAGCGAAGCGCCCAACCGGAAGGCCCTTTCAGCGGCTGTTTTCTTTTCAGGAGAATCGGCCGGAAGATCATTCAATCCTCCGACAAAAAGCTCATCCGTATATTTTACGTTTATCGTCGCAAAGACCATCCTTACCACTTTTTTGGCGCTTTCAAAATACTCTTTATTGGCCTCGCCTGCTACGCATATAAAAGCGCCCCTCTTTGCGGCAGGGCCAGCGAGCTTCTTCTTTAACCTATATTTTGCGATCCAAAGACATTGGAGCCTGTCTATCATCATCTTGAGTTGCGCCGATACGGTCCCGAAGTGTATCGGCGAGGCGATTATCAGGCCATCTGCCAAAAGTATCTTCCCATATAGCGGCGTCATATCGTCCGACAATACGCACTCTCCCGTCTTGTCGCATCCGCCGCATCCCTGGCACGGGTCGAATTCAAGTTCGTTCAGTATTATCGTCTCGGCGTCGGCGCCCCGGCTCCTAGCCCCCTCGATGGCTCTGGTCAGAAGGCGGTTCGTGAATCCTTCAAGTTTTGGGCTGCCGCTTATCCCGATGACCTTCATCTTTAGCCTCTGATTGATGTACTAGCTGGGTAGATATTGCGTGGATATGCTACGGGGCCAATGGCTGGGTTCTCTGCCTCAATACGCGTCTCAGGTCGCGCGGCAAAACTACGACAAAAGTGCTGCCGCTTCCCTGCAGGCTTTCTACCCAGATCCTCCCCTTATGAAGTTCGACTATATCTTTGGTTATGGCGAGCCCGAGGCCGGTGCCTTCTTGGGAATGATCAAGCCGCTCGAACTTATCGAATATCTTCTCGAGCTTATCGGGCGGTATGCCAGGGCCTTTGTCGGCGACTTCAAAACGGATGAACTGCTCCGTAGGATAGGCCTTGACCGTGACAGACTTCCCCTCAGGCGTGTTTTTAATGGCGTTGCTTAAAAGGTTGTTTACGACCTGGGTCAGCTTGCCGCCGTCCGCCCAGATCATGAGCTCCGCATCGAGAAGTTCGGTAACAAGCCTTACCCCCTTCTTGCTGACCAAAGGCCCGAACTCGTTTATCTGCGATTCCAAAAGCTTCAAAAAGTCGCAGCGCTCCCTCTCCATCTCGACCATGCCGGCCTCTATCTTGTGCATGTCGAGAAGGTCGTTTATGAGCCAGGTCATCCTGTCCGTTATCTTGGAACAGAGCGCGAGAAGCTTTTGCTGGTTCTCGCTCAACTGGCCCAACAGCCCCTCCAGAAGCGTTGAGCAATTAGTCTTTATTATCGTTATGGGGTTCTTCAATTCGTGCGATACGTAGGCGATCACCGTCGACTTCAGCTGGTCCGACTTCTTCAGCCTGGCCGCGTAGACTATCAGGCGTTTCAGCATGTTATTGATCACGATATACCCTATGCCGAAGCCGCAGACCGCTATGAAAATACATATCGACAATATGCCGCCGGCCTGGCCCACCAGGGCGTCGAAGGCGGAAGAGGTGTTTACGAGCAGATAAAAGAATGCGAGGAAGGGTATGACGGTCATGAGGGCAAAAGCGATATTGAATTTGCGGTAAGGGTTCTCTTTCAGTTCCTGGAGGACCGCTCCGGTTATGTTCTTATCTACCTTTTCGCCTTTCATATGCCTTAGCCCCTTTTGTACTATTGTACTACACAGGACCCTGTTAGCGCAAACAAAAACTTCATTTCCTGACAAAGCTCCACACGATCAGAAATATCCACATTGCAAGTATAAAAAATGCCGCGGCGGAAGGCACGACCGGCCTGGCTACCGTCTTATGCGCTATCACGACAGGGTTCCTGTATACATGGGCGAACTCGGTCTCGGCGACCTCAATAAGCCCCAGCCTTTTTATAAGAAGCTTGAGCTCCGGCTCAAAGTACCTTTCAGGATTCTTCAGCCATACGAATAGCGCGGCATTAATGACGGGATTGGAATAATAGAGGGGCTTCACCTCGTTCAGCATAGCGCAGGTGGTGGCCCTGTCGCAAAATGTGTAAAATAGCCCCGCCACATATCCGTAGTTGGAATATATGAGCTCGTCGGGCCTCGAATTGGCGTTAATGATCTTGAAAAGCTCTTCCATGTACTTCTTTACATATATGGTGGAGGCCATGGCATTCGAGAAGGCGGGATCGCGAGCGGTAATTTTTGAAAATGTAGACCCCCTGGTTTCGTAAGAGAACGCGTCCTGGTTCCGGGAGATGACCGGTGCAAAGAATGTAAAAAGATAAAATACCACCCACGGCAGGAGCGCGGCATGGATCATGCGCCGGCCGCGCCCTTTTAAAACCTGCGCCGCCCTGCCATATATGTCATCGAGCCCTACGCCTGCGAAGAATATCAAAGGCAGGAGTCCTTCGCCGCAGAGGAACCTGAAGGTATAGTCTTTCGCCAGAGGTATCGTTGCCGCAAGCATGGCGAAGTAAAACAGCATGCCCTTCTTCCGTTTCAAAGCAGTCAACATGCCGAAGAAAGTGAATATGTACAGAAAGATGTTCGCCTCGTAGTAGTTATTCAGATAATTATTTACGGTGATGAAATAATCCCTATTCCGTATCATATGTATTAACCACGGACTGCCTAAAAGTATGCCGCCGAATATGACGATGAGGACCGGCTTGATAGCCTCCCGGCGTAATATGCCGTATACGGCCATCGTGAGCACAGCCATCCATGGGATAGCGCCGTGCGTATAAAATAACAGCCCGAGGAGAAGGATGCCGGAAAGGATCTTTCTGTTTTCAAGGGCGTAGAATATCAGGATAAAGATGATGAGGCCAATGGTAGCGGGGATCGCGACCATCACATTAACAAAAAATATGTAGGAAGACGCCGCCATGAGTATCGTAAGGAAGGCGAGCCTGTCGTTGTAGAGCTTTCTTAAGACAAACAGGATCGTCGTCAATAACGCCGGATATATCGCTACGGATGCTATCCTCGTGACTGCCAGAGGCGAAAAACCGAGTTTATTTAAGGCCAGCATTATCACATGGAAGAGCGGCGGATAGAGGTGCGGGCGGCCGGCCGGAGCTAGTTCCCAGAAATCGTGAAGGACGATACCGCCCGCATCCCTGAAGCCGGTCATGCAGCTGGAATGGTAATAGATGTCGATAAATACCGGGAGGGCCTGCCATTTTATGATGAGCAATAGAAGGTAAATGGATATGACGCCCAGCGAGGCATAAAACCAGCCTGAGAAACGCCCTTTCGGTATCCCGGCCATCTAATCCTTTTTAAGCGGATGCCGCGACAGCGGCTATTATGGCGGCCCCTTCACCGGAGCCGTCCTTGGCAAGTGTAAGCTTGATCCTGGACGCTTTTTCGCCGAAGATCTCTCTCAAGGCGTTTCTCATATTCTTCGAAAACGTCGGGTGTTTTTCAAATACAGACCCGTCTATGGCTATCGTGTGCCTCCCGGATACTCCGGGGTCGATCCTCGTAACTATGGCGGATATGCAGGATGCGCTGATACGGGCGGCGCGGCGGGAAACTATTTCGCAAATTTTTTTAACGCCGGATCTTTCTTCAGCTGAAAGTTTCAGGCCGGGCCTTAGCTTGGCCAATATGCCCGCGGTCTTTCTCAAGGCCCTGCTTTTATCGGCCTCTATGATCGACAGGTATTCTGTTTCAAAACTATTTTCTTTAAGCGATAATCCCGCCTCTTTTAAGACCAGCCGCGTGACCTCTCCGAGGTACATGCCAGAGACCATCTTCTCCAGTATCTGCCGGCCCGGGTTATCGGATCTTTCATCGAGCTCCTTATCGCAAGAGGTGGGCTTGAGCTTGTTGAAATTGCCCCATTCGATATTGACCACCATCTTCCCCGTCCTGTTCCCGGGGCCGCGCCATTTGCCTATCTTCGACAGCTCTTCCGGATAACAGGCGTTCGTGCCGGTCCCTATTATGACGCCCACATCGCAGTTGGGATCCCTGTAGCTTTTGCTGGCGAGCGTCCCGACGGTATCGTTGACGAGCGCCGATATCCTGATATTGCCGATGCCTTTCCTCGCGAATGCCTCATCCATCATCTTAACGACATCTTTGCCGACGACTCTGCTGACCTCAAAACCCTTTGTCCAGCACATGAGGATCCCGCTCGAAGCGCTCGTCTGCCTGATGGGAAATGAAAATGTGAATCCGAGGTCAAGTTTTCCGGCGCCGGATAGTTTGTGCTTCTTCAAAAACAGCCCGACGCAGGTTGCGATGAAATCGAAGAAATCTTCCGCGGTCCCGGTCATATGCTTTTTTTGCAGCGCGAATTTCATCATCTTAACGGCCCCGGTCTTCCCCGAGCCGTATAGATCGAGTTCCAGGACCCTGAAATTCGTCCCGCCCAGGTCGAGGGCGATATACTCTCCCTTCTCTTTTCCCGTCGGCATCTCTATGTACGTCGGTATCATCTTGAGGGAGCTTAGCTCTCCCGCCAGGCCTTTCTCCATCTCGGAATGAAAATCTTTTATGATCTTCATCATCCCGGCCCGGGAAATCTCAAACTGCTCTTCGATCCGTTTCAGCACGAGCACCTTCTATATAATTGTAGCGCACCTTTAAAGGTGCGCTACACCCTATTATCTGCTGATACCAAGTATCTTGTATTTCAGTATCCCGCGCGGCGCCTGTATCTCCACGATATCGCCTTTTTTATGGTTGACCAGCCCCTCACCCACGGGAGATGTTATCGATATCTTGTTCTGCGCATAGTCGGCCTCTTCTTCGGCCACGATCCTGTATTCGAACTCTTCTTTGGATTCGAGGTCCTTCAATTTAACGGTCGCGCCTATCAGGACTTCGTCCGTCGACATCTGTGAGTCGTCGATTATCTGGGCGCTGGCAAGCTTCGCCTCAAGCTCCGCTATCTTCTTCTCATTCATCCCCTGGGCATCTTTGGCCGCGTCGTATTCGGCGTTTTCGCTTATGTCGCCATGCGCTCGCGCTTCCCCGATGGCCTTAGAGAGCTCCCTGCGTCTCGTCGTCTTCAGGTATTCCAGTTCCTTCCTCAGCTTTTCGTGGCCTTCCGAAGTTAAGTGTGTAGGGCCTTTTCCCATGATTTCTCCTTTTTGGTCTCTTTTTTACAAACGCCTTTTTTCGGACACTCCCCCGTCCAGCAATAAAGACAAAGCTTCTCTTTCGGCAGCCCTACGGCGCTCACCATATCATCCACGGTCTGATATCTCAAGGTCGTTACTTCGAGGTCCTTTGCTATCCAATCGACCATCTTTTTATACTTTGCGGAAGTATGGTCGATATATTCCGATACGTCATCTATGTTCTTGCCTTCGAGGCTGCGTATCGCCTTGCGCGCCGCAAGCTCCTCTATCGTGCGCGTTGACAGATTGAATATGCACGGGAACATGAGCGGCGGGCACGCCGGCCTGGCGTGGATCTCCTTGGCGCCGGCGTTCCACAATTTCTTTATGGCGAAATTCTTAAGCTGCGTGCCTCTCACTATCGAATCCTCGCAGACTACGATCCTGTTTCCCTCTATCACCTCTTTTATGGGCACTATCTTCATCTTGGCGACGAAGTCCCTTATCTCCTGGGATGGCGGCGTATAGCTTCTGCCGTATCCGGGCGTATATTTCACGAGCGGCCGGCGATACGGCGAGCCCGATTCCATCGCATATCCTATGGCATGCCCAACGCCGGAATCCGGGACTCCCGAGACTATGTCTACTTTTATATCCTTGTCTCGGCGCGCCAGATATCGGCCGCATCTCTCCCTCACGACCTCGGTATTGATGCCTTCGTAAGTCGACGCGGGGAAGCCCGTATATATCCATAGGAACGTGCATATCTGGTTCGTGCCGGATGCTCTCTTTTTCGATACGATCCCGTCGTCGCCTATCAGTATTATCTCGCCCGGCCCGAGGTCTTTGACTATCTCGAATCCGTTGTTCGGGAATGCCGTCGTCTCCGATGTCACGGCCCACGCATCGCTTCTCTTGCCGATGATGAGCGGAGTGTAACCGTAAGAGTCGCGGGCGGCATATACGCCGTCATGGTTCAATAATAGAAGCGAACACGATCCCCTTATCAGTTTAAAGACCTTCTCTATGCCGTCTATTATATCTTTCCCTCCCACGATTATCTTCGCCACAAGTTCGGTCGAATTTACGCGCCCCTTGGTAAATTCGCTGAAAGAGACGCCGTCGGAGAGCATCTCATGCGCAAGATCTTCCGCATTCTCGATAAACCCGTTCGTGACGATGCAGAACGGCCCGAATTTCGAATTGAGGTATATGGGCTGTTCGTCGAATGCGCTTATGACGCCGATCCCTTTATTGCCCTTGATCGAATCGATCTCATCGTAGAACTTGGACTTGAACTGGCTCTGGCTTATGTTATGGATCTGCCGGATGAACTTTTCGCCCAGCACGGCCATGCCGCCGTACTCCGTCCCGAGATGCGAATGGTAATCCGTTCCGTAAAGAAGGTCTCTTGCGCAATCGCCTTTTGATACCAACCCGAATATACCGCTCATCTTCGTTCTCCTTTTATGAAATTTTCCATGTCATGCGGAAGAGGTGATTCCATCCTCATTCTCTTACCCGTTACCGGATGATCGAACTCAAGTTCCCTGGCGTGCAGGCCTAAACGCCTGAATTTCAGCCTGAAATCTTTCCTGAAAGCGTACACGCTCTCGCCGACGAGAGGATGTCCGATATCCTTAAAATGTATGCGTATCTGGTTCGTCCTGCCCGTAACCGGCTCGACCTCCACCACCGTAAAATCGGCCTTTCTCTCCAGGACCCTGTATTTGGTCAGGGCGTTTAAGCTCTCGCGCTTGTTCCTGTTATACAGGGGTTTGTTTATTATACCATGGCCGTTCCTGACATCGCCATGAACAAAAGCCGTATACTTCTTTGCAACTTCTTTCGCGCTGAACTTCTCCATCATGAGTTTCTGGGCCGACTTGCCCTTCGCATAGATGATGAGGCCCGAAGTCTCGCGATCGAGGCGATGGCAGGGGTATGCGTTGACCTCTACGCCGCGGCGGTCGAGTTCCTGGTTCAGGAGATGCGTAAGCGTATTCGTCTCTTTCTTCGGGGTCGGTATTACGAGCATGCCTGAGGGCTTGTCTATTATTATCAGCCATTCATCCTCATAAACTATTCTATATCTCTTCTCAGTCATGGGAGTGATTATATCATTTTCGTACTCGTGAAGCGCTAAATTTTTCGGGTTCTGTTGTAAATGGCCATCCATTGATGGGCGGGTCCTGTCATGAAGCATCCTTTTTTCTTTATCGCTCGGCATGGGGTTTACAATTAACGCTTAAATTATGCGGGTATCTGTATGTCCGCCAGGATTGACTACGATATTAACTCACTCAAGCAGTATCGCCCTGACAGTATCAATCCTAAGCGGCGGACACCCCCATCCCATGCCTCGCTCGATAATCGAAAAAAGTCTGCTTCATGCCACCCGCCGATTGCTACAGCCATTTACCAGCTACGCGATTTTGCTAAAACACATTTAAACACCTGTGCCAATTCTGGCTTAAACTTCGTGGCGGCACTTAAAAACGAAATTTTTCGCTACTTGAGATGGCGGAACTTTTGGGTGCGTGCCTAAAGCTTGCGTTTAAAATTGCGATACCTTATGGCGATTTAGAAAGGCCGGACAAACTGGTCAACAGTTTTAAGCACTGCCAGGTTGGACGGCCATCGCAATTTTACAGAGCAAATCGCATGCCTAATGCGATTTGCGTCCGCTGAAAGAGCGGTGCACAAAAGTAACCGCCTTACTGCAACGAAAAATTTAAACGAGTTGCCGGTAAGCGGCGTGAAGGAGTTTTGTAACCTCGCCGGGCCTGCCACGGCCTATTTTTGCACGGCCTACCTTGATCACGGGCAGAAGTTCCGCGAGAGAGTTCGTAAGAAAGACCTCGTCGGCCGATATCAATTCTTTACATGAGAGATGTTTCTCCGTCACGGCGATCTTCTTTTCTTTGGCAAGCATTATGACCATCCGCCGCGTTATGCCCGGCAGGACGCCGCTGTCGAGTGAGGGCGTAAAAAGCCGCCCGTTCTTTACCAAAAATATATTGCTCGTTGCGCCCTCGGCAACATCGCCTTTAGTATTCAGCAATATCGCTTCGTCGTATCCGCTTGCCCTGGCATCCTCTTTTGCGACGAGATAGTTCAGAAAATTGAGCGTCTTTTTTCCGGCCAGCGGGGAATGCTCATTCAGCGTTATCTTTGAAACCTTGGCGCTCGTGCCGTCAATATAATTCCCGCGCGGATATCCTTTGAATTCTTTTGTCAAGATTATTACATTCCCGCCCTTAGTTACGGTGATACGTATATACGCGTCCTTTGATCTATTGCGCTTAATGCTGTTATATGCGGCTTCCCGGAGGCATTTCTTCGAATACGGGATATGTATCTTCAAGGCCTTTGCCGAATCAAAGAGCCGCGAAAGGTGCTCATCGATCTTGAATATCGAGCAGCCGTAAGCGCGCATCGTCTCGAACAGGCCGTCTCCGTAAAGAAAGCCCTTGTCGAAGACGGAGATCTTCGCATCTTTTGCGTCAATCATCTTATTGTTCATCCAGACTTTCATAGATCAACCTCTACCACAGCAGTAGGGCACACTTCCCCGCCCAGAGATATCCCGGGGCGGGATCCCGCCCCGAGCTGAACAGATGGCGGGAAAGTGTGCCCTACTTATATTGTCTGCATTCGAGAGCCCAAGCGCCTGCATGAGCCCTTTGGCCTTGTCGAGCGTTTCCTGGTATTCCAATTCCGGATCTGAATCCGCCACTATGCCGCCGCCTACCGAAAAATATGCCTTGCTCCCTTTTATGACGAGCGTTCGTATGACGATCGACGTATCCATGTCTCCGTCGAACGATATATACCCGATGGCGCCCGTATAGACGGACCTCTTGACGGGTTCAAGTTCTTCTATTATCTCCATAGACCGGATCTTCGGCGCGCCCGTTATCGACCCGCCCGGGAAAGCGGCCCTCAAGACTTCGACCGGCCCTACCCCTTCCTTGAGACGGCCCGAAACGGTCGAGACCAGATGAAAGACGTTGGCGTACTTTTCGACTATCGCATTTTCGGTCACCCGGACGGAGCCGTAATCGCAGATCCTGCCGAGATCGTTCCTCTCGAGGTCAACTATCATTATGTGCTCGGCGTTATCTTTCGGGCTCTTCTTTAATTCCCGCTCCAAAAATATATCCGACTTCTCATCGCCGCCGCGCGGCCTTGTTCCCTTTATCGGACGCGTCTCGATGTAGTTCGACTTCTTCATCAAAAATCTCTCAGGCGAGGAACTCAATATTTTAACATCTTGAAAGTCAAGGTAAGAGGCGAACGGCGCCGGGCTTACCTCTCTTAATTTCAAATATATCGCCAGGGCTTCGGCGCCAGGCGATGCTTCGAACCTCTGGGAAAGATTTACCTGGTATATATCTCCCTTCCTTATATATTCCTTGGCCCTGGTTATCGTGGCCATGTAATCTGACTTGGAGAAATTAGAATTAGGGACAGATACCCTATTTTCTGCAGCGGCGCCATTGAAAACAGGGTATCTGTCCCCATTTTTTACGATATCCTTAAATTCTCCCATCCTGTCCGAGCGCCTGCGCTCTCTTTTGACGCCGGGGGAGTGAGGAAGGCCGCTGCTGGCAATATACGCGTGTCCTGTCAAATTGTCGTACGCCACGAGACAATCGTAAAAACCCAATATGCAGTCCGCGAGGCCAAGGTCGTCACGCGATGTGTCCGGCAGGTCCTCGACAAAACCTTTAAGGTCGTACGAAAAATATCCCACAGCGCCTGATGTCAGCGGGATGGGCGAACCTGTCTTTTCGGTCTTATATTTTGCCAATAGCTCTTCGAGCGCGATGAACGGATCGCGCCGGAAAGATTCCGTCCTGCCGCCCTGCCAATCCAGGATCACAGAGTCCTTCTTGCTCTTAAACACAAGGAACGGATCGCATCCTAAAAATGAGAACCTGCCGAGCCTCTCCGACGCCATGGCGCTGTCCAGAAAAAATGCGTAAGGGTATCTCTCGAAAATCTTGAGGAGTTCTTCGGGGGGCGGGGGGTTGTCTATTCTTTCAATTCTAACTGTTGCCATCAAGCGCTTCCAGAAATGCGTCGGCCAGGCTCTCAAGCGAGCGCATCACCTCTGCCGACATCGGGGATCCCAGAGAGGTCGTCTTCGGCTGGACCGAAACCACAAAGATGTTCATGTCGTCCCTGCCGGTTTTCAGAAGGTCCGTGAAGAGGCGCGGCGAAGGATTGTGCGTGGAGAAGCTGACGTTCGCGATCTCATCGAGGGCGAATATCCTCGTTTCCCCGGGCGAGGCGTCCATATCCGCAGCGTCTATCAATATTACGGTATCGCACGAGGTGGCAAGTATCGGGAATATATAATTTTCCGGAGCGGTCCCGCAATCGAAGAGCGGCGCAGGGATATGCCTGGCCTTTAAAAGTTCTATAAGTTTAGGCCCCAGAGCGTCATCTCCGCGGATTATATTGCCTATGCCCGCTATGCAGACCTTGCCTTTTATCTTATCTTTAAGTTCGGAGGAAAAATTTCTAATACTTTTCAAGTGTCGCCTTTCGCTTGCACTTGGCGCACAATATCTTAAGCCGGTCGCTGCGCAATACATAATCCCGCGCCGCCTGCGCCAGACCCGCCGCAAGTCCCATGCCCTCGAGCGACGACATGAAAAGCGTCGGGTTCGAGAATGCGAGCGGCCCGAGCTTCTTCGCAACCCAGTCGAGGTGGGCCTTGGCGGTTATGACGTCCCCGCAAACCTCGCAGAGCTTGAGTTCCTTCTCGTCCGTAGTAGAGACCATAGCCGACCTGTCAAAACCGGCAAGGTCAAATTGCGTGGTGTGACGTATGCCGGGCGGATCGTCGCCCGCCGTCGTACATAACGCGCTGCACTGGCCGCAGTAGTGGCATTCGTCCAGGTGGAGGATCATCTTTCGCGTCGCCTTCTGGCTCGTAACGACGTCCTTGCATTCTATCGCCCTGGCCGGGCAGACAAGCGCACACGCAGCGCATGCTATACAGCCTTCGTTCGAATATTCCGGCTTACCGCGGAATCTCTTCGCGGGCTTGTGCTCCTTAACAGGATATCCGGAAGTATACGGCCCGGTGACGAACGCCTTTACCGCTTCGATCAACTCTCTTATCTTCGGAAATCTCATATTGTCCCTTTGACTTATCCACAACGTAGCCGACGTTTAAACGTCGGCTACTGCAGTTTGACTATATTCGACGAATGGCGCGCGAGGTTGCCGGTAAAATCGAGCATGTCCGAGTACATATTGGCGCCCATCGGCGTGCATTCGCCGCGCACCAGCCGGTCGGCATGCTCTTTCCTATATTGCTCGACCAAGCCCTTGACGCGGAAACCGTTCTCGATCACCTTATCCTTTAACGCCGGATCTTTAGCGCCGAGGCACCTCTTCATCATTACGACCGAATCTTTCATAGCCGCATACGTTTCGTTGAACTGTTTGACCGCCTCCTCGGCAAAGAGGAGTTTCTCAGCCACCTTGACCTCTATTCTCTCGATGAGCGCTGACGCCTCGTCACCCATGCGCTCCAGCATCTCAACGACCTGCGACAGGTTCGAGAGCTCGCCCTTATCCTTAGTCTTCATAGAGAGCTTGAGGATCTCTTCCATCAGCGACTTCTCCATCTTATTGATCTCGTCCTCTTTCTGCATCGCAACGGTAAGCAATTCCATCTTATTCTTCATGAAGCCTTCTTCTACGAGATCGATCATCTCGCCGACCTTGTCGGCCATCGAGACTATGCCGCCCCTGATCCCTTTTATATCCATAAATAGCGCCCTCCCCCTTATCCTTTATTTATGGTTTCACCGTAATCGTCGACTACCGTCCCTTCGCATGGCTTGACGCCGTACCGGTAGGAGCCTCTGGCCAGCGCGTGCGCCGACACCGGAGCCGTCAACAGAATGAATAACATGCAGAGCAGGGCCTTAACGCCCGCAGCCGTAAACCCTTTAAAGAGAAATAGCCCGAAAAGTATCCCGCACGTTCCCAGCGTGACACATTTGGCCGATGCCTGAAGGCGCGTATAAACGTCGGGAAATCTAATGAGCCCCAGACATCCTAAGAAGTCGAAGACGAGTCCCACCACTATCAAGGCGCTTCCTATTACCTCAATCATCGAAGTCTTTCCCCTCCATGTATTTAGAGAGCGCCATTATTCCTATGAAGCTCTGCAGGGCCCAGGCGATCCCTATATCTATATACCAATCCCTCCCCGTAGGAAGGCTTAAGATCGCGCAGAAACCTACTATGAGTATGCCGAGCATGTCGACGGCAACGGCCCTGTCCGGCGCTGTGGGCCCCCTGAATATCCTGTAAAGGCAGAGTGTGGCCGATATTAAAAGCCATAGAAAAGCCCTGGCCAGGAAATTGGACTGCCACCTCAACATCGACGGAACCGGGCAAAAGAGTATTATGGCCGCCAGGACGGCAATAATGATCACCCCGCTGAACCATCTGAAGCTCTTCACCCCGCACCTTCTTCCCAACCCCTACACCCTATCTAGAAGGTGCGGGGTTCATATGATTATTCGAATATCCTTCCAAGTATCCGTTCAAATCTATCTACGACAACCTGCCGGTTTTCTTCCTTTTCATATCCGTCTTTCAATGAAAGGACGTGCACGTATATGAATCCGTTAGGCTTGTCTATGTCGACCGTCGTAGTCCCGGGCGTCAAAGTTATAGAGTTTGCCAAAAAAGTGAGGCCGACGTCCGATTTCAGCTTCGTCCGCACCCTTATCGTCCCGGGCCTTATCGGAATCCTCGGATGAAGCACCCGCCACGCGACATCTATATTCGCCTTCACGCACTCCCATAAAAATATCGCGACGTAGCACAGGAACCATAAGAGCCGCCCCGGGAATTTCCCGATATCCGCCTTCGGGCCCCCCGACTTTTTATCTACCGAATAGAGCGAACCGAAGATATCGACCGTAATAAAAAAGACGAACAGCGCCACGAATACGCCGGTCACGGCATACTGTATCGTAGGCGGCCATAATAATAACAGCCAGATAAAGAGCCAGAGTAAAAATAATAAGATCCTGTATATCATCTCAACGCTCCGATTACCGCTGCGGCATAGTTCTTTCCGTCCGTCAAAACAGACGCCGCGTCTTTTAAAAGGATATTGGCGCCGTTCCATCCGGCCGGCAATATAAGTAAAGCGCTTATCGCTGAAAGGACGGCCAATATGACCATTGGAACTGCCATGGACCATGCGACCTTATAAACTTTGTTTGGCGAGCCTGCTTTTTCCTTTCCGAAGAGCACAGGCGTCAATGCCCTGAAATAATATGCCAATGTCAATATGCTGACGACCGCGGCGACGAGGGCAAGGATGGGGCGGTTCGCCTGTATGCACGCCAGGATTATTATGACCTTCGACCAGAATCCGCCGAGAGGCGGCATACCGCAGATGGACAAGGCCGCCACGAGGTTAGTATAGCCGGTGACCGGCGAGCGTTCGATGATGCCGGATATCTTGCTTAAATTCCGCGTGCCGGATATGCCCTCGATCGATCCTGAATTTAAAAATAAGAGCGATTTGAATATGCTGTGATTCGCGAGGTGAAACAAGCTGCCCAATATAGCGAGCGGCGTGCCGACACCTAAGCCTAAAGCGATATAGCCGATCTGGCTTATGCTTGAATAGGCGAACAGGCGCTTTATATCCGACTGGCCGAAGGCCATAAGAGCTCCGACGACCATCGAAAGGACCGCGAATGATATCAGTATCCATGACACCGCCGGGGTCAGGCCGAAGACGTTGAAGAATATCCGAGCGAGCGCGTATATCCCGAGCACTTTTATCGAAATGCCCGAGAGCATCGCGGAGACCGGCGCCGGAGCCGACGAGTGCGCGTAAGGCAGCCACGCGTGGAACGGGACGAGGGCCGCCTTAAGGCCGAATCCCATAAGGAACAGGATACTGACAAAGAATATCATACCCGGCTCTTTATTGACGGCCAGAAATGACGCCATGTCCGCCATGTTCAATGTGGATGTGCCGGCATACAGGAACCCTATCCCCAGGAATATGAACGCGGATGCGACGGCCCCCATCACCGCGTATTTGAACGCCGCCTCAAGGGCGTCCGGCTCTATGCCGAATGCGACGAGAAAATATCCGGATATGGCCGCTATCTCGAGGAAGACGTAGAGGTTGAAGATGTCGCCCGCGGCCAGAACGCCGTTCATGCCGGCAAGCATGAGCGCGAACAGCGTATAGAATTTCCATTTGTCGGTGTATTTTTTCATGTAGCCGATCGAATAGACCGCTACCAGAAACGCAACCGTATTGATCGCAACCAACAGAAATGCTGATAACGAATCGACGACCATGCTGATGCCTGCGGGCGGCATCCAGTTGCCTACCTTGTACACCAAGATCTTGTGTTTTATAACTTCGCCGGCTATTCCAAACGACAGGACAGCGAGCGTAAGCGTTGCGGCTACGGCCAATATGTCCGACGACCACCTTACCCTCTTACCTACGAGAAGGATGAGGAATGCCGCCGCGAGCGGAACTATCAGGATATACGGGATAAGCTGCATGATCACTTAACCTTTTAGTTTATTTATCTTCGTTATATCGAACGTGCCGTACTTTTCATAGACCCTGATCGCCGCTGCTACCAAAAGAAGCGTCAGCGACAGCCCTATGACTATGGACGTCAACACTACGGCCTGCGGCAGCGGATCGACCATATTCCCGATCGCCTCGTCACTGGCGAATATGGGTGACCGTCCTTCCCCGCGGTATCCGGCGAGCACGAAGAAGAGGTTTGCCGCATATTCCATGATGCCTATCCCGATTATTATCTTTATCAGGTTCCTCTTTCTGACGACACAGTAGAGCCCGATCGAAAAAAGTATAAGGCACAGTAAATATACGCTCATCGGTCACTCCGCGTTCTTGTCATGCTTGGTCAACAGCACAAGCGCTACAAATATGGCGAACAGGCTGAAACCGACTATGGCCGTCTCGCACATCGGTATCGTTATCTCGTTATTGAATACCGCGCAGGCGAGCTTTTTCGCAAATAGTAAACGCGCAGGAACGCATCCGCCTGTAAAGCTCGCCATGACCATATATAGAAAGACGAGCCCGCTCGCGGCGATCACGATGCGAAGCGTCTGGGCGCGGAGCTTCTTCAGCGCGACCTCTTTGCCGAAGGCGAGCATTATATGGACAAACGAGAGCGCCACTATGACCCCGCCCGCGAATCCGCCGCCCGGCGACAGATGGCCGGTAAGGGCTATGTAGATGCCATAAAGAAGAATGAACCCGAGCGTGAGCTTCGTAACGGTCTTGACTATCAGGCTCATCCCCTTTTCCGGATTCATGTTCATAACTTTAGCTTTCCTTATTGCGGCCTATCTTGCGCGAGATCGCGAGAATGCCTACCGCAGCGGTAAAGAGGACCATCGCTTCACCAAGCGTATCGAGCGCCCTAAACTTAAGCGTTATCGCGGCAACCACATTCCGCGCGCCGAAAGCCTGTCCTTCCGTTATGTAGGCGCCCGAGACCCTCATCGCCGGGTCCCCAAAGGCGGGCATCTTCTTTAACGCAAAATACGCAGCCGCTAAAAAAACCGTCAGGAATGCGACAGTGGCGAATGTGTTGAACACCCACCTCCCCGACATCGAGAAAGGCAGGTCTTTACGCGTCGTCGCATGTATCAGTATTATCAGGCTGAGGATCTCGACCACGAGCTGCATTATGGCAAGGTCCGGCGCCTTCAGGATGAGAAACGCCATGGAGAGGCCTATGCCGGCCGCCCCAATGGCGATAACGCTAGACAGGAGGTCCTTGACCTCGACGGCTATGAGCGCAGCGACTATCATGAACAACAGTACCAGATGTATCTCTATCATAACCTACCTTATAAACAGGGCTAAAAAGACCGCTATCATCCCTATGAGGCACCAGACCAGGTACGTAGGCAATATGCCATTGTGAAGGCGCTGGAGGTATCCGGTAAAAAAGTATACCGACCTTCTTCCTAAAGTATAAATATCGAGGGCCCTCCCCTCTTCTATTTTATACAATCCCGCCAGGCCTTTCATATCTTTGATAGTGTTATAGAATTCGGCCCCCGAAACCCTGTCAAGCTTATCGACATCCTCTCCGCCGATAAATGTCCCGACGGTGCGGAACGCGCCCGGTTTCAAGAAAGAGTAAACTAAGGCGCCCAGCATTATCGCCGTTACTACGAGCGCCGTGGCGAGAGCAGGATCCCAGATACCACAGTAAGAGAGCGCCTTGCCTATAGACGGGATTATGAAGAGTGATATCGGCACCGAAAACGCGAATATGCCGAATACGCAGCATAATAGCGCGAGTATGATCATCGGGAGCAATATGTTCAGCCCTGACTCTTTAACGAAACTGAAGTCCTTCGCCGGACGGCCCATGAAGACGGCGTGGAGGAGCTTCATGAAGCTCGCTACGGTAAGAGCGCTGCCAAACATGGCGCACGTAAGCCATACCACCCAGAACGGATTTTTAGGGCCGGCCGATTCTATTATTCCCTGGTATATCATCCATTTCGAAACGAAACCGTTGAAAGGCGGCAGGCCCGATATCGACAGCGATGCGACAAGGAAACAGGCGAAGGTGACCGGCATGAATCTCATCAGGCCTCCGAGCCTTGAAAGATCGGTCGTCTGGGTCCTCTCTTCCACGGAGCCGCTGCCAAGAAAGAGACATGATTTATATATCGCGTTATTGAGCATGTGAAAAAGCGAGCCCGCGATGCCGATGACGCTCCCGGTGCCTATCCCAAGCACCATATACCCTACCTGCGAAACGGCATGGTATCCCAAAAGCCTTTTAAGGTCATGCTGGACAAGCGCTATAATAACGGCGAGGATTATCGTCGCGGAGCCGACGAACGCGAGAATGAAATTCGATATCCCGTTCATTGTAAAAAGCGATAGCGATGCCCTCGCCAAAAGATAAATCCCTAAGAGTTTGTCCAATGACGCCGGAAGATACGCAGTGACCGGCGTTGGCGCGTTTTCCGCAACATCGGGAAGCCACGAATGGAACGGCATCGCGCCCGCTTTGGCGAAACTTGCTATCGCGAGCGAAAAATACGCGAAGTATTCGATACCCCCTGCCAGGGTGAGATGAACTTTGCTGAACGAGAACGTCCCCGTCATGTGCCAGATAAGCCCGACGCCGAAGATCATGAGGGCATCCGTCATGCCTATTATGATCAATGCCTTCTTCGCCGACGCGGCCGCCTCGTCGGTGCCCCGGATATTGACCAGGAGATAGAGCAATGCGGCGAGAAATCCCCAGAACGTCACAAAGACGATCATGTTATCCGCATAAACCACGCCCAGAGACGCGCCGAGCGTCATAAGAAGATATCCGAAATACCGCCCGAAAGACCTCTTTATAAAAGTGAATGAATATATCGTGACGAGACTCGCGAATGAGGCGATGCCGATGCCTATAAATCCGGAGAGGGCATCTACGAGGAGCATCTGTTCCTGCCATATCTCCAGAGCTACCGGCTTATGGATAAATATGAAGATGGTGCCGGCAAGCGATGCGAGTGACGCAAAGAATGCTATCGCTTTTGCGAGAAATTTTACGCGGTCGGATATAAGAAGGCAGACGGCACCTGCAACGATCGGCCCGATAATCAGATTTACCAAAGGATAGTTAAGCATCTCTTGTTAAAACCCCATACTCTCTTTGATCGACTTTGTCTTATCCTGAGACATCCTGATAAGCTCCTGCACCCCGAACAATTCTTTATCCTTGCGGTCGACTATAAGCATCCTCTCGGTGCAGCAGTAGCAAGGGTCTATGGCCGCGAGTATTATCGTAGCGTCCGAGACGGTCTGTCCCACGACGGTATGCCTGAACGTCGGGAAGTTCATGTAAGTAGGCGCCCTCACCTTGTGCCTTACCGGCGAATTTGTGCCGTCCGACTTTATGTAGTGGAAACATTCGCCCCTCGGTGCCTCGGCCTGGCCTATGCCCTCGCCCGGCAGTATATCTTTGGGGTTCGAGTCTATCTCACCATTAGGAAGCCTGTCAAGGCATTGCCTTATTATGCCGACCGACTCGTACATCTCGAGTATCCTCACGACGGTCTTTGCGAAGACGTCCCCCGCAGTCTCGGTGATGACATTCCATTTCACCCTGTCATATGCCGCGTACGGATGGTCGCGCCTGACGTCGATATCGACGCCGGACGCGCGGGCGGTGGGCCCAAGAGCTGCGTAATCTATCGCCTCGTCCTTCGTCAAGATCCCGACCCCTTTAAGGCGCGCGTGCAGGACAGGGTCATCAAGCACGACGCCGCGCAGCATATCGAGATGGCGCGTAAATTCGTCTAAACGCGTTAATATGTAGGAAACGTGTTCCTTTTCTATGTCGCGCCGGACGCCACCTACTTTCAACATGGCGTAGTTCTGCCTGTTGCCGGTCACGGTCTCCATGATATCGCAGATCGGTTCGCGGTATTTCCATCCCCACATGAATACGGTGTTGTAACCTATGAAATGGCCCGCGAGCCCCAGCCACAGCATGTGCGAGTGCAACCTCTCGAGCTCCTGCACGATCGAGCGGATATATAACGCCCTCTCCGGGACCTTTATCCCGCCCAGGTCCTCGAGCGCCTGGACGCACGTTATCGGATGGGATGATGAGCAGATGCCGCATATGCGCTCGACTATGAATATCGACTGGTCGAAGGATTTCGACTCTGAGATCTTCTCTATGCCGCGGTGGTTCCATCCTATGCGGACGTCGACATCAACGACCTTCTCGCCGTCTACGACGAGCTTGTAAAACTCCGGCTCTTCCTGCAGCGGATGGTACGGCCCTATCGGTATATGCGCCTTATGACTCATTTAAGATTTCCTCGAATCTCTCTTCGGTACCACGAAATTTTTCCTCAAAGGATACACTCCCTGCGGCCAGTCATCGGGCAGGAGTAGCGGCCTTAAGTCTTTATTCCCGTCAAAGTGGATGCCGAAGAGCTCGTGTATCTCGCGCTCTATCCACCATGCCGATTTAGTCACGGTCGTTATCGTATCTATATGCGGGTCTTCTCTCTCTTTTATAAGCGCGCGTAAAGAGATGACATAGCCCGAAGCGTCGTCTGCGAAATGGTATAATATCTCGAGCGCGTCGAAATCGTCCACGGCCGACGCTATGTTGAACCTCAAGCCAAGGTCCTTGAATATGTATTTCGTGAATTCGACGATATCCTTAGGATATATATCGACATAGGCCCTTTTGTCGTTCTTCTTGTAGACCTTCAGGATATTTGAACCAAACCTCTCCTGTAATTTCTGCAATATTTCGTCTATCGTCATTTATTCCTTCCCTGTTCGTCCTTGTAGTAGGGCAGGTTTAAACCTGCCCTACCTAGTGGTGTTTATCTTTTCTACAAGCTTCTTTATGCCGCCTATGACCGCTTCCGGTTTCGGCGGGCAGCCCGGTATATACAGGTCCACGGGTATTATCTCGTCGAGCGGGGCGCCTGTATTGTAGCTGTCCTTGAAGAGCCCCCTCGATGAGCCGCAGGCGCCCCACGCTATCACGAAACCCGGCTTCGGCATCTGTTCGTAAAGAAGCTTTATCCTCGGAACGCACATCCTGTTGGTCGAGCCGGTGCAGAGAAGCGCGTCCGCGTGTTTGACGCTCCCGACCAGGACTATGCCGAACCGCTCGAGATCGTATCTCGGCGTAAGGCAGTCCAGGAGCTCTATGTCGCAGTTATTACAGCTTCCGCTGGAGACGTGGAATACGTATAGCGACCTGGTCAATATCTTCTCTCTGAATCCCATAAAGTTATCCACAGCTGTAGCGCACCCTTAAGGGTGCGCTACATACGTTGGTTATATCAATGCCCCAGATATGCGAAGGCCACCGCGCCTATCGCGACCAGCGTCACCGGCCCCCAGAAGAAGTCCATCGCCTGGTCTATCCTCACCCTGGGGTTCGTATTCTTAATCACCACGACCAGCGCGACTATCATAAGATATTCCAGGATATTTCTTATGAAGGCCTCGCCCTCGGAACTTATCCCGCCGAAATAGAGCGTTATCATCAATACCGGCAGGATGAACAGGACTACGGCTCTTGAAAGCTTGAATACGCCGAGGGCCTTGCCCGAATATTCGATATAGGTCCCGGACATTATCTCGGTCTCCGCCTCAGCCATGTCGAACGGCACGAACCCGAGCTTCGCCTGCACGCAGAAAAGCATGACGACGAACGATAGAAAGCCGGAGAGGCTCGCTATAGTGTGCCCGAAAAGAGCCTGGTGGGTTATGATGTCGCCCAGCTTAATAGCGTATCCCGCTTTTATAACAGGGACGAGTATCGAGATGATGAATGGGAGCTCGTATGAGAGCATGAGCTTCATCTCTCTCGATGCCCCGAGCGACGCGAGAGGGTTTTCCGACGCGAACGCGCCCAGCATCAGGCTTATCGCCGGTATCATCAAAAGATATATTACCACTATCAGGTCGCCCAGGAATCCGCTGCCGGGTTTTCCGTTTATGACGAGCACTATCGTTGAGACGAGCGTCGCGGAGGCGAGTGACAGTAACGGCATCCCCAGGAATATCGGTTTCGAAACATTTACCGGGATGAGCGTCTCCTTGTAAAAGAGGAGCTTTATCACATCGGCGAAGTTCTGATACCACGGCGGCCCCACCCTCCACTGCACTTTGGCGGTCACCTTCCTGTCGACCCATCCGGTGAGAAGACCCATGACGGCCGAGAATATGAAGCCCGGGAATATCAGGAATTGGAATAAGCTCTCTAATATATTCATGACTTCCTCAAGTAGGGCACACTTAAGTGTGCCCTACAATAGATCACTGCGGCGGGACTCTCTTTTTCACCGGTATGCCCTCGCCGTTCCTTGCCCATTTATAGTTAGTTTTTATAAGGAGCGTGTCCGATATCTTGAATATGCTCTCTTCCAGCTTTTCTTCGAATTCTCCGAAACGCAAGCCCCCCTTCGCGCAAGACTCAAGGCATATCGGCGATTGATCTCCCTTAAGCCTCCCCACGCAATAGTCGCAGCGCGCTATGATGAAAGGTATCGTCTCCGGATATATGACGCCGAACGGGCACGCCTTCGAACAGGACTTGCATGAGGTGCAGCGCATCATGTAGCGTTTAAGCATGTTGTATGGTTGGAACTCGAGCGCCTCCCACGGACATGACGCGACACAGGGAGAATCTTCGCAACGCCTGCATACGAGCGCGAAGTGCGCGAACTCTAAGATGCTCATGATGCCGTTATTGGATGGGTGCTGAATGTAGGTGCACAGTACTCCGCAATCCTGGCATTTTGAGCAAGCATCCAAATCTATCAATAATCGCTTCATAACAGCCTCTAAATTCGAAATCCTAAATCCGAAATACGAAACAAATTCTAATTTTTCAAATCCGAATGTTCAAAACTTGAATGT
>Ga0315284_10002631_pt1 | contig 25630 bp, 25 predicted proteins | sample YL17G09_16_MG_FD_203696 | JGI IMG/M metagenome (GOLD analysis project Ga0315284, IMG submission 203696) | Sediment microbial communities from Yellowstone Lake, YNP, Wyoming, USA - YL17G09_16 | ecosystem: Environmental > Aquatic > Freshwater > Lake > Sediment | place: USA: Wyoming | collected...
TCTCAACTGATTTGAAGTCAGCGGTGACGAGAGAGTATTTATTTTTTACTTGGGAAAAGAAGTTGATCATGTGGTGAGCTTCTTTCTTATCTCGTCAGAGCACTGAATTTTAGCGGGGTCATCGACGTAGATCTTATCTTCTACGTTTAAGTCGTCGGGCAAAGAGGTGATCTTAGTGCGTCGGAGATATAAATTCCCACCGACCTTAAGCCCTGCGGGCAAAGAGGTGATCTTAGTGCGTCGGAGATATAAATTCCCACCGACCTTAAGCCCTGCGGGCAACGAGGTGATCTTAGTGTAGCTGAGATCTAACCTCCCACCGACCTTAAGCCCTGCGGGCAACGAGGTGATAGGAGTGTGGTTGAGATATAAATTCCCACCGACCTTAAGCCCTGCGGGCAAAGAGGTGATAGGAGTGCCGTAGAGATTTAAATCCCCACCGACCTTAAGCCCTGCGGGCAACGAGGTGATCTTAGTGTAGCTGAGATCTAAATACCCACCGATCTTAAGCCCTGCGGGCAACGAGGTGATAGCAGTGCCGACGAGATGTAAAAACCCACTTACTTTTAGGTTTTCTGGTAGGTTATTCACGTCATATTTTTTACCGTCGAGGGTAACTAGATGAACGGCTTTTTCTACTTTGAAATTAGGAATTTTAAGTTCTTTGGGAACACTTTCGTGGTCTTTGTCCAGCACGTCCCAGTAGGTTTTCTTACCTTTAGAGTCTACTAAAAGAGCAATCTTAGCCCACGTGTTCTCTCGCGTATTAAGAGTCTTAGACAAAAGATAGTAGATATTGTTTGTGTCACTGTGGCTATTGTACTGCCTTCCGTCAGCTTCTGTGATGCACCACTTCGTATCTGAGCCGTAGAGCATCGCTGCTTTATGTGACGTGATCTCGTAAACCTTCCAACCGTCGTTCTCAGCTATGAGTTTGGCTCCCTCGGTGCGAGCCTCTTTCTTTTTCTCAGTCTTGGTTTTTACTTCACTGAGCTTATCAACAGCCTTTTGGAAATCTTCAAAACTCTTCTTAGCCCAAAGGTCGATGTTTTTCTCATCACCAGAGAGTTTATTCTTGTCTCGAAGAGACTTGAACTTAGAAAGGTAGTCTTTGACCAAAGGCTCATCGATGCCTTGGTCAACGAACTTTTTCTCAACTGATTTGAAGTCAGCGGTGACGAGAGAGTATTTATTTTTTACTTGAGAAAAGAAGTTGATCATGTTTTAATCCCTTCAATAATAATTATGCCTATAAATAGTCACAAATCTCAGCCAGCCATGTGTCGTCTTTAAAAAGCATAGATAGAATCTGATCTTTTATTTTTTGATCCTGGATTCTACTAGCTGTTTTTAAAACATCAATAGCCGAGGGTTTAAACTTTTTTACGGCTTCTTCAAATTCAGATAAAACCTTCTTATCGTAATTATACTGTGTAGGATAGGTGCCTTCAGTTTGAGGTTGGACGTTATGATGTGGTGCTATATCGAGCAGAACATCTATTGGACCTGTATCTCCTTCAGTCTCCTCGACAAATTCGTCAAACGATTCTTGCAAGTCACCATAATCTGTAACACGCTTGCCGGTTTCATATATTATAGTTGAATCGCCTTTGTGTTTTTCTTTAAAAGGTCGAGGGTATTTAGATAATATAAGTCTCATACTTTCTCCCCTAACTCATCGAAATCCTTAATATCTACCTTGAAAAGCGTATTGGATAATTTCTTAAAATTATCCCAGTCGGCAATTCTTACGTCTGGATATTGATGCTGCAACTTTTTAAACAAATCCAATAGGCGAGTACGTGTAATAGGTAAATACCAGTAGCTAATGCCCTCTTTAAACCCTTTACGTTTTAAAATAGATCCTTCTTTAGAGCCTATTTTAACATTTTTAGTGACAATGAGAGGGTAACCATCGACCGTAGAGAAATCTAAATTAACTTGGTATTTAAGGGCTTCTTCTTTAGCTGAAGTAACTTGCCTGCTGCGTTGTTCTAGTTGCTTCAGTATTCCCTTGGTTGCACCTTTGGTAATAGGGCTGCGAGAAATACCAGACAATAAAACGTCTTTATCTATAATTTCTATATCTGCGGATTCAATGTCGTCGATAATAGACGATATACTGCCTTTAGCACTTACCTCAATATAGTAGTAAGGAGGCTGTAGTAAGAAACCTAAGCGTCTAACGAAGCCGTTAGGATCGCTTGTCTTAAACGCAGTTAGAAACCATCTATTGTTTGTATTTTGAAAATTAAATTTAAGGAGTGTTGGTGGTTTATCTTCCCACTTCATTTCCTCTAATTCTTCTTCGATAATGTATTTTGAATCGTTGAAGTCACCTTCAAACACGTCAGTCGATGGAACCACAGCTAACTTTTTGCCTTTAGACAGGGCTTCATAACGTGTAGGTGCCATAACTCTTGTACCGAAAAATTCTTTATCTTTTTCTGTTTGTTTTTCGGCAAATGTTTCTAACTTTTCCTGTCTCGATACAAAAGGCTCTATTTTCTCAACAGCCCTAAAGTCCCTCATGCCCTTAAGTGTCATTTCAACATGGGGAAGCATAGTTTCATCTTCAAAATCAGAATTAGCTTTTGCTATCGTATGCTCTTGAGAAAGGATACGTGCGTTTTTAAGTAATTCATGTGATCCTTTAACTAGTACATGATGTACATATACCTCTCGTGGTTGTTTTAACCTTCTAGCCCTAGCTTCTCTTTGCCTCATATCACCAGACATCCAAAGCGTGTCCGCATGAATGATACAGTTGGCTACTTGCAGGTTATGCCCTATACGCAGCGTAGCATCGACACCGACTAGAATCTTTAAATTGGATTCTTCGTTTTTGAATTGGCTTAGTACATCAACCATACCACCCTTATACATGGCGGCTTTAGATTTTAGATTTGAAGCCAAATTTTCATAAATAGCTTGTGCTGATTTTTCATACTGACAAAAAATAATTACCTTACCGTTATTTACATCGGATAAATGTTTACTCACGATATCGTTAATAATTTTCATCTTAGGACTGATTGCGGCATCGCCTGTTAAAATATCACGCAAAAAAGACTTGGCTTCAGCCGGAGCATTAACAAAAGTCTCTAAGGTAGAGAATCGGTCTAACAAACTTTTAGATACGATAGGCTCGTCTTCTTCAAGAGACAAAGTAAACTTTTCAAAAGCCCGTTTTAAACTAGGGTCATTTCTGATGTCGTCTATAGTATTATCTAATAGCTTATCGAAATATTTTTGCTGGTTAGCATCAAAATTTACATAGTGATATTTGCGGTGCAATTTAGGTAAGAGTGTTGACCAAACCGTATTTCTCACTTGAGGCATACCAAAGTTTTTCAACTTAGAGCGTATCTCTTTAGGTGCATCTTTATGGTAACTGTTAATAGACTTAGTAGGCGAATATTTACTTACAAAGTCCGTTGGTGTCTCCAGCACTGCCGAGTGAATAACACCCATAGGTCCTAGCACATCAACCAAGTTTCCAGGCATCAAAGTACCTGTAAATCCTTTAACCTGTTTTACTTTAGCTAAAATATTAGCAGCTTTAGTAAAATGACTTTCGTTTTTTAACGTATGGACTTCATCAAGATATACTGCATCAATACCTATTTCGTTCAATAATGCATAGCTGCGAGGGTAGGTTTGAGTAGTTTGATAAACGCGCTTACCGTCTTTTTCTATAACCTTACCGTTTTCAACTTCACTTTTCTCCGCAGCAAGCCAATTATAAGACGTGATAAAAATCGTATTACTTGGTGCCTTTTTAGCATCAGCTATCATTGTCTCTAATTTGCCGTCTTTCCAGCGTTTTAGAGATTGCGTATTAATCACCCAAGGGTTTAGATCGGAAAACCTTCTAACCTCTGCAGCGAATTGTGACACCAGACTATTAGGCACAACAACTAACGGACGCTTTGCCTTATCCTCTTTTAATTGATTAAGAGCATCTGCAATAATGCATAAAGTCTTACCCCCACCTGGATCTACATCTATAGGTAAGCGGTCGCGGTCTTTAGTCTTGGCTATGATATAAGCTTGGTGAGGTAGTAATTCCACCCCCTCTTTAATTCCTTCAATAGGCTCTAGTCCATCTGAGGGTTTTATAGATTCTGATTTTTTTATTATAGTCTCTAACTCTTGCTTATCGTTTTCCCTAGAAGACAAAACTTCATCAGCAAATATAGGAGATAGATCTTTTAATAGGAAACGATCTTTAATGCTTTTACTATGGAAGTTTTCTTTAATTGATCTTGTATCTTTGATTTGTTCTTTAGTGATATGTTCATAAATACGCTGTTTATCCCACAAGTCTATTTTTCTATGACCTGCGATATTAAACGCCTGCCATTTTCCTGACTTGGTAACAAAATAAACCATGTCGTCTTTTATTTTGAATATCTCATAGGCATGGGGTTTAAGTAGGCTAGCCGTGTAGTCTATTACCCTCTTAGCTTTTTCTTTTTCTTTCGATTCGCTCTCAGCGGATTCAAAATCAATAAACGCAGTGCGTTGTTGATTAACGATGCTTTCAATTTTAGTCGCCATAGGCGAAAGTACTAAATTAAAATAGGTGCCATCATAAAAAGCTACTACATCGTCTAACTTGAATTTACCTTCACCAAATTCCGTTTTTTCGGAACGGTCTAGATGGGTAAGTCTAGGATCGTAGGCATTATGAAGTAGTCCCGATACTAGATTTCCATTTGATCCTTTTTCGACACGATTTATTTCTAAGTAAGTAGGATCAATGCGGGAACCCTTTAGTTTATCTAACTCTTTACTTATATTGAATACGGAAGTTGATCTATCTTTGAATAAATTTTCATTGCTAAAATCGTATACCGAAGCATCTACTCCATTTGGGAATAGCCCTGCTAAACTTAATTGCCCGTCTTCTTGGACATAAAAATATATTTTTTTGCCCGCATTAATACCTTTAGAACTATCCCCATAAAGAGTAATAGATACTTTTAAAGGTTTTTCATTTTGAGCTTCTGATTTTTTAGCTCTAACTTTGGATAATACGATTTTCACGCTTACTCCTCATCATGTTCAGAGTAATAATGCCAATGGGCAGGTATAGGTAACTCATTAGAGGCGGCATAAGAGACTAGTCGTTTAGCATTCTCTACTGCTGCGTCAGGTGTCAGGTAGCTGAAGTAGTTTACGTCAAAAAGCAAATCTAAATTGTCTTTACTAATCATAATATCATCTGCTGTAATTAATGTGTCGAACTGTATTCTTTGTTCTGGGAAATCCTCATACACATCTTGAATTTCTGTCTCGGCAGCGACTTCATGAGGCTCATCAAAGCTGTCTGTTTGCTTTAGGCTTTCTAGGATTTTAAGAAGCTCCTCAACATGCTTATCCTCCATAATGTGAAAGATATAATGATCCATCACTTTCCAGAGTTGTTTTTTGTTAAAGTTTTTTAGCTCCGCTACTAATTTTTTATAGGAGCGGGCACTAATCTCTGCCTCTATTTTTATATGTCGCATAGAACACCTAATATAAGAGAATGATATAGTTAATCTAACTAGATTAACTTAAAATAGATACAGGATATAATATGCGTTTTTTTTTATTTTTTGGCGGGATTAAATTATAAAAATGACAAATTGGCTTAAAAAAGTAAAAGAAAAGTACGAGGATATCCGACCGCTTCAGCACTATAACTATTTTAGTGCTAAGGGTAAGACTTTTTGGTCTATACAAACTGAACAAACCCACGGCATTAGTGGGTTAGTTAAAGTATCTAAGACTGAGATTGAAGATCCAAGGCTGGCTATTCAAAATAGAAATTCTCCGCACATACGCTATGCAGGTGCGGAGAATATTTTTAATGGAACAAAAGAAACCGTTAGAGACTTTGTAATGAAGACCTACCCAGGCACCAGAAAAATAGATTACTTAGAAATCCCATAATAAATAATATTATTATTAAATAACCGGAAATTAAAGGTATTTATATTTATATTTATATTTATATTTATATTGAAATTTTTTTAAGGAGGAAGTTATGGCTATTGGCGGTAAATTGAATCTTGAGGGCGGGCAACAAGACCATTCTGTAAGTCTAAAAGCGCCCGATACATCTTTGGCAAGTGATATTATATTAACTCTACCTTCCACCGATGGAACTGCAGGGCAAGTACTTACAACCGATGGCTCTGGAATTTTGTTTTGGAGTAGCTTATGACAATAGGCGGAAAATTAAACCTTGAAGGTGGACAACAAGATTTTAATGTTACAATAAAAGCACCTGATTCTGCCTTACCAGGCTCTGTAGCCTGGACACTGCCTGATACGGTGGGAACAGCAGGGCAGGTACTTAAAACCGATGGTGCTGGAAATTTAAGTTGGATTACCCCAAGCGTGGGACCTACAACAGGACTTATTGCTTTAGGTTCTTTTTTTAGCGATATTTATGTCTCAACGGATAAAACAATTTTTTCTACACAAGCTTTTCCTGGTGTATGGTACGGAATCTGCGCTAGCAGTGACGGCACCAAATTAGCTGCAGTTAATATACAAAGTCAAAAAGTTTACATTAGTGATGGTGGAGGTCCTTGGACTGTTACTTCGTCACCTTCACACGGCTATAAAGATATTGCTTGTAGTAGCGATAGATCTAAAATAGTGGCAGTTGCTTACAATTCAAATTCTATCGTTATTTCTGATAATTCCGGCGAGACCTGGACAGAATATAATATTCCACAGGAATCTGGCTTTTTTAGTGTGTGCTGTAGTGCCGATGGTACTAAAATAGCTGCCGGTGCGCTTGGGAGTGGTAGTATTTGGCTATCGACTGATAGCGGTTTGACTTGGCAAGAAGCACTCGTTCCACAAGTTACGTGGTATGGTATAGCTTGTAGTGCTGACGGCGCTATACTAGCGGCTATAGAAAACCAAAATATTTGGCTATCGACTGATGGTGGTGCCACATGGACACAGGCTGTTTTGCCAACGTCTCAACCTTGGAGAGATATAACTTGTAGTGCCGATGGTACTAAAATATTTGCGTGTGGCGATGTGAATACTACCTTAATATCCGGCGATGGTGGTGTCACATGGACGCAAGCACCATATGCGGGTTTTACTATCGCTTGTAATCCAAGCGGTCAGGTTGTAGTTGTCGCGCACTTTAATTCTCTTGCCTATGTCTCTAGTGACGCGGGAAATAATTGGACACAAATTACAAATGAAGCCTCTTGGATATCTAGTGTTGTCGTTGGATATTGACTATTTCCGTTACTAATTTTGCCCACAGAGACACTTGCCTTTGTGGAGAAGTCCTAAATGGGAATATAAAATTTGTGTGCTTCGTAGGTTAACAATAACAAAGGGCTAGCTATACACTAGCCCTTTGTTTTCAAGTATCAATACTACCTACCTCGGCAGCAAGACCTCGGCATATTTTGAATCACAGATCTGTTAGTATTTTTTTGAGGCTGGGCTTGCTGGTCGGCATAGAATTTTTCTAATTTAGCTTTTTCTAATTGTTGTGCGGTGACACGAATGCGAGCCATTAATTCTGCCTCGCCCTTCATATACCTAGCCCTAAAGCCCTCTAATAATTTTTCTAGATAGGCTATTTTTTCTTCCATTATAATTTCACGCTTTGAAAGCGTACTTCACGGTAAATAGAATTAAAATATGGGCTTGCTATTAGCGTCTCTTTTATTTCATCAGGTATTTTAACGCCTACTTCGTCTTCAACATCTGCGACTAAAACATCAAACAGTTTTTCTTTGTTGCCTTTAGTAGATGCAAGCATAATGTCTTTTACGTTGGGGATGCGTGGTTGATAGCCTACAAGCATATCACTATCCCAACCGGCACTAATTTCTTTATAGAAGTTATCTAAACCAGTAGACAGATTTTTGATCGACTGTTCACGTCTCTCTGCTGCGCTTTTTTTAACTTCATAAAGCCAAGATCCAAATACCTTATTATACAATTCTTCATCTTGTTTTCCGGTATTATAGCTGTGTGGCGAGAGGGGTAATTTACTGGCAGATACAGATGGACTTAAGGCTTGCAGTACCCACATATCAAATTCAGCTTGCAAAGCCTTAGCACGATCATGTTCACTAGTAATTGCCACGATTTCGTTGTATATCTCTTTAACCCAATTTGGATTGCGTATCGTTTTTTCTGCGAAAATTTTTACTTTACTGCGAATTAGATCTTTAAGCGTATCGTCTTCCGATTTATATAATGCAGCTATTAAAGAAGACTTATCTAACCAGTTTACTATTTCATCTTGTACCGGCTTTGAATTATCTTTAGGTATATCATAAGCTAAAATAGAGCGTCTAATCAAAGACCAAGGTGCTATTTTCTCTTTATAATCTGCTTTTTCAAGAAGGGCTAAGTAAGGTAACGGTAACTGTTCTGCCGTTAATGCCGCTTGTATCTCATCGCCAAACGCACCTTTGATTTCACCTGCGAATAAATCTGAAGGCTCTAAACCCCTATTGTGCATATCTACAATCTTGCGAACACCTGCTTCTAATTCTTCTTTTTGTCTTTGCTCTTTTAATACTGGTCCCGCACATTCAGTCGCTTTTTTCTGCCATTCAGGAGATAGTATTTTTTCTAAAAGAGGATCAAGTAAATGAGGACACAAGGCTTTATGGAAATTATCCATACCACCTTTTTCTAACCCTTTAATAAAGTTTTCTAAATCTCTATCTTTTATTTTATGCTTGTACAAATAGAAAGCTGTGGCATAGGCTAATTCTAATTCCGCATTAGGCTTACTTACAAAACTATTCTCAGTTATAAACTTAATTACTTTATCTACAGAAAGTTTAGTGCCCTTTTTGACTGAACTTAGCGAAGCGTTGAAAATACGCATAAAAGGCGTCTCATCTATTTTCGCCTGCTTCATAGCCTGTACTTCTACGCTTGCTGGAACTATATTTAAAAACGCCACAGTATCGTTACATAACTTTGCACGGGCTAGATCAATCAAGTAACGGACAAACTGTGTACGTGTCCAAGCCCTTGTAGAGCCAGGAAACCTATCACTGGAAGGTGTAATTAAATATTTTCCGTTAGCCGCATTATCCTCGGTGCTGATGTACCATACCTGCGGTCTTTCGGCTGTAAACCGAATCTCAATCCTAGACGTATATCCGGTGTCGGCTCTGTAGATACCAATCGTGCGAGGTCCATCCGATACGTCTATGTATGATAAAAAAGACGAGGGAATTTCCTCTGCAACGATCCCATTTGCTAAACAAACAGGATCGTGCTGTAAACAATATCTAAGCCAGCCTAGTAGTTCGCGTACTAACATATATAGCCTTTATTTATGTTGCTTTTTCTTCGCCGGTATGTGATTTGCTTACATAAGCCATCGTCGCACTGATTTTACTTACACCATCACCATCAGAGGCTAACCCCTCATAGTTTTTACTAGTAAACCAGCATCCGGTATACGTCCAACAGTTGTATTGCAATTTTCCTCTAATCCAGAATTCTTTGACCGTGAAAGAAAAGTTTTGATCGATTAAATCGTCAAATAAATTGCTGGCACCAGCGAATGCGCGCTCCATTTCACCTTGCCATAATTCTGCCCTGGTCACAGCTATCGTATATCCTGTAGCTTTACCTGGAATATATTCAACTGGTCTACCCCAAAACTTATCAGATAATTCATATAAATGAATACCATCTCTAGTGTAAGAATCAGGTTGCCAACTTTGAATACGACCTATGATATTTTTATTTTGACCAGCACCAGCAACAATAGAAACGCCGTGATAGGTTTTTGTAGTTAGTTTTCCTTCATCTTTTTCATAATCAAATTGATCAATTTGGCGTGTACCAAATCGTACATGGTTATTAGGTATAGAGGTATCATTATTATTTTGAACAGATGAGAGTGATGCTGAAGGCATTTTTATGATCTCCTTAAAATTAAAACTTCTATAAAATCTTAGCTCTCTTTATCTTCGTCTTCTTTAACAACTTCCTTTATCTGCTCATCGCCAGCACCATATTTTTGTAATAAAGCATTTGTAAACCACATAAGTTTTTTTGCAAATTTTACCATGTAATCATTACTTAGATTTTGCTCTGCAACATAAGCCTCAATTGTTTTTACTAGCGCCCATTTTTTAGCGTCTTCGCGCATCATGTGGTACATCAACGAATCAAGTGTTTTCTTTGCTGAAACACCCGATTCGTGATGTGCCGCCGATTGCTTTTCCCAATTAGAGGTAACCTTTTTTAGAAAATTCATACGTTAGCCTTTATTGAGGAAAGCCCCCTGGTAAACTTACAGTAAATAGCCCGAATATACGTTTAGCAACCGTTGCTAAGAAGAAGTTATATCCGATATGGAACATAGTTGGATCAGCAACATCACGCACAACATAAATATCTGAATTAGTAATCGATCTAGTATTACCTGTTACATCTTGGTAATCGCCAATTAAACTTCTAGAAACCAAGGTTCTTAGTCTCGTGATAAGTATATCTTGAATTAAGGCAACACCAGCACCCGTAGACGGGAATACTTGACCAATAATTGCATTTGTCAATGTCGTGCGAATATCTTTCGTCACAAATTGTTTTTGCGTCATCTGGTTTATATTCTGCGTATCTGGCGAGAACTTATCTACCGTTGTATCTTCCATGAGTTGATACACACCGCTACCTAGATCCTTCAAGAAAATAACACCTGCAGCACCTAACAGCGCATTCTCTTGCTTTGTATAAGTCTCAATGAAATCAAAATTTACTATATTTTGAAATAACACCGTCGCTTTAGGATCAGAGAATGAACAGACTAGACCCGCCAAGGCACAAGCAACAAAAGAACCGTCTAACGTCACTTGAGTTGAAGTACCATCCGACAGAGATATTGTACGCTGCGCTTTAGTCGAACCTATTAAAATACGAGATCCATGAGCAGGACTTTGACCGTACACAGCAAATGTTCTATTAGCATAAAATACTAAAGAATTAGACTCATTTTCAGAACCAATGGGAGTACCAATCGGAGCGCCAATATAGGTAAGCATTTCATGACGCTCAAATGGATCATTAGAGCGGTTTACCGTATTTAATTGTTCACCTATAGTTTGAAAACTATTTAAAACAACTAAATCCGTTGAGCGTGTATCTTCAAGTATAGAATTTATAGCACGTTGATAATCCGTTTTGCTATAATTACCATCATTCGATTCATTACGCACCTGAACAACAAATAAGCCTGGGACGGCATAGTCAAAAGCAATCGTAGCGCCTATATGCAGATCATTCCTAGTAGTCGAAGGAGCTAAGAACTTCTGAACATCTGCTAAACTTAAGAACAAGAACGGAGTATCGTACATCTCATTAGGACGTAGATATTGACCACTCAGGTAATACGTTTGACCTGGATCTGGCTCTTTACCATGCCATTGATAAACTATCTGTAAATCACCATAAGCTACACTAAAGGTGCTCTCTAAAATTCTTATAAATGGCGTGCCTGAAATTTGTTGATAGAAAACAGGAGCACCGTTAGATACTCTGGTTAAAGAAATGATATTATCGGGTATATTTCCTGTAGAGAAATATTTAGCTCCAACAACTCCGGTGATAGCACCAGTCACGTCAACAAAAATCTCACCTGGGTTGCTAATTAAATCAGTTACTTGTTCCTCTAGGCTAAAATCTAAAAGGTCCAGCGAGCGAACCTGTACCGACCAATCATCGCCTGCCACGTTTTGCGAGCCACTTGGGGTAGATTCTACGGCAGTGCTTAAATAAGTGTTACGGATATAAAAACGTAACCCGTCATTTATTTCAAATGCTCCATTATTTACACTAGAATCCGCTGCCCATGTACCAAAGCGTCCTTCAGGAGTATCAGATAAATAACTACCAGTATAACGACCTTGGTTTGGTAAAGCGGTTACTGTACCAACATACAAGGAGATGTTTCTAACAAGCTCTTTGCCTCTGTAAAAACTACGAGGAGCTTTAACAGACCAATCCCATTTGTCGTCAGCGACAAAATGATTAGCACCGAAAGTTACTTGGATCGTAACCCCCGTTGCACCGAGAGTTTGAATATCAGAGCCTGGGACGTTTTCTGCTACGGTAAAAACACCACTTGCACCATGCATTCCATACATCACCCATGCAAACGTAGCGGTTTTAACCCCACCTGGAGAAGTGGCTGAAATACATTGTACGCGAAATGATGTGTTATACTTAATGAATGTATAAGCAGAAGGTAAAGATACAACGTCAACATTACCTGTAGAAATACCATCTACATCAGGTACTACATCCGAAATCAAAGTATATTGATTAGTATTTTCGCTTAATAACGGATCTGCCTCAATTAGACCACCACCGTTACCTTGAACGTAAAATAGATCACCTACTACAAAATTACCTCCACCGAAGTCAAAATCTAACACGATACCTAACTCTAAAAGTTTATTAGTTAGAGTAGTTGGATCTGATTCATCTAAAACAATTACACCAGCATCTAAGGCAGGATTAATAGGTGTTGCAGGTAGAGCATTATTACCAAAAGATACAGGTGCAGACCGCCATTCAATCGAAGCCATGCGGTTAGGTGTCGTACCAGTAGCATTGGTCACTGTTAAGGTATAAAGCCTGTTATATTTATGGCTGTAATTAGCACCTGCCGATACATCAACAACTCCCGTACCAGTACTGTCTGCCGTTACAGCAGAAATATTTGCCGATAAAATACCATTGGCTGGATCTGCGTCAGGTAATTCAAGTTCAAACGGCACAAAGTAGTCCACATATTCGCTAAAAGAACCCTGATCCTGATAAAGACCAACCGTAGTTATTTGGCGAATTTCAGCACTTACGTTAGAAAGGGAACCAATAGTTACTGTAGGAATGCTGTCGCCAAGCGACCTGGAAGTTGTTTGATAATCAAACAAATACTGCGTCAGCGGGTTATAAGCAGTATCTAAAATTTGTATTTGGGTATAATTACCATTTACATCTTTTAAATACTGCCATTTGTTCGCAGGCACTTCATTACCGTCTACAGTGTATAAGCGCGTAGGAGCCGCTTGTGCTCCATTTGCGTTATAGTCTAGATTGGCAAGAAAAGGAGACATACTCGAAAAAGTAAGTGTCTCACCGTTCCGAAAACTCCGCAATATAGGTGTGTTCAACACTTCAAAAAGCCGGTCACCTTTACCTACTAATACAGGTACACGCCTATTAGAAGGCAGAGTACCTGCTCCAGGTACAAAGAATTGACCAATATAAGTGCCTACTTCGACGTATTGCGTTGTTGTTAAAGTTGGTGCCGCCATGTGACCTCTCTATCTAAAAGTGGAAAATGCTAGGGAGCGACGAAAAGAGGATTTTTATAGTCCCTTAATTAAATCTATTAACTTAATTAGTTATTTTAAACGGTATGTCTAAAACTAAATCCCGCCTCTTTCCGTATTCGTCCTGCGTTGATGGTAAACTGGAGTCAAATATATACAAAACAGCTTCGCCTTGTCTGCGCGGCTGTAAGTACCAAGGTGGTTCTGAACTAACTAAAGCAATGTTAGGGTTTGAAGTGCCTAGACTATGTTTAAGCTGCATATTTTGTATCAGTAGCGTATATGCTAACCCCAAAGGTATAGATTGACCTACAGATAAATTTAACACCTGCGGTATGGGACCACCTTCTTTTGAATTATAGATAGGCTGCGGTGGAGGTACAATTTTAGGTTGTGGGGTTTGATACTCACTAATTGTTTCAAAATCACAAGTAAGCTCTATAGTACGTGTCCAGACTTGTGTTTTTGAATCACCCTCAACTGGAATATTACTTAATTGTCCAGATGTTATACCAGACATGGGAAGCCTAACTTCCCATTTACTGTTTGGATACCGAATTAACCTAGAATTTATCACTTTACTTAAAGTATTAAATATATAATAAATCAAACCTGAAAGAGTAGTGGTGTCTTCTTCAGAATATGTAGCAACTAAAATGGAAAGCTGTACCTTAATAAAATAAGATAAAGAAGCTCTCCAATTATTTTTATATGTAAAACCCTCTAAAAGAGGGTTAATACCTGTGTCACCATCTTGAAGACCTTGATCTATAATTAATACTGATGGTAATCTTCCAGTATTTTCAGCAAAAAATCTGGCTAAATATGTTTTTCTTTTATTGGGATCTGTCTTCATTTCCTCATCAAATGTGAGGTTAGTGACGTATTGTAATCCCTCAGAAGAAATAGTAGCGCCTAAATATCCTCTATATGCACCTTCAGGATTTAAAAAACTCTCTACATATTTATGAATTGCACTCTTGGTTATCGAAACGCCACGATCTGGTACACGTTCCTGATAGCTGTCAGCAAGACTTTCAGGTTGTAAAGGTGTACGATAACCTAAAGGTGGGTTTGTCACTTGAATGCCATCCAATAAAGTTTATAAGCATGGACTGTAGTTGTAGGGAATTTTACTACAAAGCCTGTTTCTGTACTCTCATAGACAGCTAAGGTCGGCATTTGTACCGGATCGGCAACACCTTCAATAGACCAAGTGACATTAATACTGGTAGCAGCCGCAGATAAAGCACTAGCGTAAGTAACCGTTACCGACGAAGTTCCACTTGGAACGCTTACAGAACCAGCAATTATATCTGAATTACCACCACCACCACCACCTGTACTCCAAACAAAATTACCACTGCCATCAGAAGTTAAAACTTCACCAGCCGTACCACCCGTTAAAGCACCACCGCCTGTAGTTGTTAAATAACTTTCGCTTAATAAAATCCAAGTAGGTCCACCACTAGCGGAGGACAATAAACGATTAGATGTCGTTGTTAATCCTTGCACAGTAGTACCGTTGGAAGCGTAATATGTTAGTTGATTAGCAAGTCCTGAATTAACAGTACCACTACCACCTCCACCACCTGTACTCCAAACAAAGTTACCACTACCATCAGAAGTTAAAACTTTACCCACAGTACCACCTGATAAAGCGGTACCACCTGTAGTTTTTAAATATTTTTCAGCAATTAGATCGAAACTTACCGAACCACTATTATCTGTTAGAAATACTTTAGATGCTCCAGGTGCCCAGTAAGCCAGAATATAGCTAATAATGTTAGCTACCGTTGCCCAACTAAAAGTCCCATCACCATTTGAAATCAAAGATGAATATTGCGTACCATTATCAAGAGGATTATCACCTGATGCTGCTAAAAATTTAGGTTTAATTAATCCCCAAGTAGGCACCCCACCGTCGTCAGAATTAAGTATCCGTTCGGCTACTGTAGTTAAGCCCTCTACGGTATTGCCATCTGCAGCATAGTAACTAAGCTGATTTTCTAATGCCGACGTTACAGTTCCGCTACCCCCACCACCACCACCGCTAGGCACGAAATTTAAATTACCAAATCCATCTGTAGCTAATACCTCACCTGCCGCACCATCTAGTGCAGGCAAAGCAAATGTAATAGGAGCAGATAATCCGTTTGGCGAGACTAACTGAACGTAAGAATTACCATCTAGCGTAGGCTGATATAAACGTATCTTGCCGTCATTAAGTAGTGACAAAATACTTGTAGCTTCAGTAGTCGATATAAAACTAGAACTGCTTATCGTCGTACCTAAACTAGGGGTACTATAATAAGAGAGAAAATTTCTCTCTCCTGGATTAATAACAGCGGGATCATCAACCCATTTAAAAGTAGAATCACCATTACTTACTAATTTTTGATTTAAAGTACCCGCACCTAAAGATAAATAACCTGTACCTGCTAAATATGAAGCATTAAGTAAGTCCCAAGTTAGTGTACCTGCAGGACTCGCAAGAATACGTCCGGATACAGTGCTCAAAGGTATAAGCTGATTGCTGGGACCACCAGCATCATATATAGGTAAGGTTTGCCCTACACTGTTTGATATGCGACCAATAGTAGCTGGCAAGGCAGCAAAAACAGGCTTACCACCTACAATCTGTAAAAACTGATTTTCAGTCCCAGTCAGCCATGTAGGAATACCGAGATCACTTGTGGACAGAATTGAATTATCCACACTATCTAAAACAGTCGAGGCATTCGATGCAGATGAATAAAGCATCTGATTGGCTGCAGTGAATATAGAGGACGCAAGAATAGGTCCATCAGCATCAGGTAAAGAATAAGTGCGAAGTTCAGTGTTAGAATGAGTAAAACGAGCAATTTGATTATTTATAATAAAATCAAAACTAGTACCTATTAATTTAATGATACCAAGAGTAGGTGACGAGGTAGATTGCAGAGTTAAATCACCCGATACAGCCTCTGAACCGTATATAGTAGAAGAATAGAAATTTTGATTAAGAGATTTTGCCATCCTTTTACCCGCTAAAATCTGTATTTAGATTTTTCAAATCTAATTTTGTTTTAATTTCATCTATTTGTTCTGGCTTTATATTAATTGGTTTGCTGCCACACCATAAAATACATTGCGTCATGTCTCGATTAAAATGCATAGCTAAATTCCCATGCACATGAGTACCCTTAATTATTCTCCCAAATTCAGTAGTAGGCTTGAACTGTACAACTATACTTTTTAAATAGTCTAAAGTTTCTTTATCATTAATATCAAATTTGTTTTTACCTTCTAAAATAATACAATTATCAACTACAACGGATTTAGGTTTAACTCTGTCAAAACCAATATCGATATTCGGTATAAAATACATATCTTGGAAAAACTTAGGCGAAGCAGAAAAGTCTTTTATCGTCTTAATAAATAATTTAGATTCGGTAGAATCACAAATTACATATATTAATCCTTCCCTACCTGCGTCTTCAGGTTGACCACCAATATAAAAATTATGTGTTTTATTTTGAGTATTGAAAAAACGCATATAGTCTAAAGGGATTACACTTGCCATTTGCACAGCAGATGTCATCGAAACAGCCTCATCCGATTCAGATCTTATTCCCTCATATACATCTTGCATTTCTTGGCGTAGCCGGAATTCAAGATCGCCAAGTTTAAGAGCAGACGGTATTTTTAGCGCGTCAAATGGTCTAGCTGAATCTATTTTAGATGTAAAATCTTCAAGAACATGCGGCAAGTTTTCTAACTTACTTTTAATGGCATCTACAGATTTTTCAGATATAAAATAAGCGTAAACTAAACTCTCAGGGCTAGTTTCTGATGAATCAATAGTATCCAAACCATAGATCTTTACAGCATATTTAGAATTATTAATTATATTTTTTGTTTTTTTGAAAAATTGAATTAAATCGGATGGATTTTTTATACCACTGAAAACCAACAAATAAGGCTTCATGCTCCGAAGCATAGAGTAATCAATATGCTCATTACCTGTTTCGATTCCTTGAGAATCGTCTTCTGTAACTTGCTCATCAGCCGGTTTTTGATCCGTCTTGGTAGGATCGTCCTCGATTTGTTCGCGGACATCCATCTTAGCAATTACTTTTTCTAAAAATGACATAGTTGTACCTTTAGATGATTATATATTAATCTAAAGGTACAACTATGTATAATTAGGTTAGTCCTTATACGGTGTAAAAGCCCTAGTATTAGGTACTTTTAACTCTGCCATAATTCTTGGATCTAACTTGCTAAGAGCATCTATTAAATGTTTATTTTTATATGTATTTTGTTCAATCTTGCCTATAGCTTTAGCAGCAGCCCATTTTGGTTTAAGCATACCACCACCACCAGCACTGGCATTTTCTTGATCCTCAATAGAACCACCAGGACCCGCTGCTTGTTTTTCTTCAGCCGCACCACCTCCACCACCGCTTAACAAGTCTTCTGAACCACCACCACCACCCTCACTTCCACCCAGTCCTAGCTGAATCAAACGCTTACGAAGTATTGCATCCTCCTGCATCATGCTCATTGCTTTATCTAAGTCATAACCTGCAGCAGAGGCTATAATTCTTAAAGGCATAGGCAAGCCAAATTCTTTTAGCTGATTTAGCATATCCAAATATGCAGGATCGCCTTCAGGACGTAAGGTATCTTCAGTCAATATTTCAGGAATTAAAAGTGCTCTTTGGGGTATATCCATAGCGGCTTTTGCCGATATATAAGCCTTACTATAACCAGACGTTCTAATACCATGATTTAACTCTGCTTGAGTTATTTTCTGGAAATTATGAATCCTAGCGAAATTAGGGAATAATTGCTTATAAAAAATGTCGCTTAAGATCTGTTCTTTAAAAGCTAAAATTTGTTTACCTAAAGACGTTCTAGCGGCTTCCATGTTAGATACATTAGTCTCACCACTTAAGTAAGCTTCAGATACACCTAAAGCCCGCATCTTTAATGTAGATAAAAAATCAAATTCCTGACTAATACCCCAAATACTAGTCGGATCTCTTACCTCTGAGACTTCAATACCATTTCTAATACCTACAACACCGCCTGTAGGATCTTCATCGGCTTGCATAAACAAATTGGTAAGAGATGAAATTTCATCATCAGTCGGTAACCATACATCGTCAATACCAGCAGTCACTAAAAGCAGAGATCTGTTGCGACGACGAACACCAATAAGACTAGCGTTCCATAAAGCAGTTTCATACGCCCATGCAGGTAATATACGAGTAAATATAGATGTACCAATATGGTCATACTGATTTACACGACGGGCTAACCAAAGGGTATTAAAAGGATCTAACGGAATATAACCACTACGATTTTGAATTAATTCAATAGTAGAAGGATTTATTTTTGATTTTAATTCTACAATTCTAGGATCAGTGCTAGTTCCGAAGTTACGCCAAGCTGGTGACGATAACACATCAATTAAAGGCTTATGTCCAGATAAAGGGACAGGCTCAATCATGGCTTGGTCAGGATCAATTGCGACTAAACCATCCCAATAACCCGCACGTTCATTAAAAGACATGGAACCTATACTGCGTCCAATAATTTGCAATTCACGACAAATCATCGGTAACTGTCCCCAGATATCTAGTGCCTCTACCATGTCACTATACATCTGTAAGATTTTGGGATCATCAATCCCCATTAACTCCCAATTTTTACCCCATGGAAGGGTTGAAAATATATCAACTACAGTACCAGAAATTGCGTCACGCAAATAAATTTTGCGAAACATCATATGAAGATTTGTAGTCTGTCTAGGAATCCACTCCTCTAGTACCGAACCTTCTTCTAAACGATCTTTAACCGCATTAAAGCGCGTACCTGCATACATATCACCAGATGCAGATGTAGCACCTGCATGTATTTTAACATCACCTACAGTTTTTTGACCCTGTAAGTATGGCGGATTTCGCCGATCTAAATAGGAGCCAAGTGCTGGTTTTTTATAATCAAAATATCCCATGCTAACCTATCTGGTAATGATGTTATCCTTTTATTCTCAACTTAAACAAGCGAAGAAGTAAAGCTCTATCTTTCGCATCTTTCACATGACCTAAATCCCAAAGGATATCTACTAAAATCTTAGGAGCGGCATCTTTAAAGAATTTTTGCCAAGAAACATCTGTAAAGTCAAAAGGACTTGCTTGTTCTAATGCATCTTCTAAAGCAGCTAAACCACGACGCAAATGCAAAAAATTAGTTTGCATAAGTTTTTTTTCATCACGCACAGCCAAAGAAGATTTGTTTTTAACCTTATTAAATTTTACAGGTTTATGTGGTTTATTCTGTTTTTTTATATACGCTTCTATTTTTTTCAAAAAATTCATAATCATTCCTATTTTAGTATAAGATCACTTAATCTCAGATTTAATACATTAAGGAAGACTTCTGGAAAGTTAAATCTGATACTACAACAAGGAATGCAATTTTGTAACTGGATATCTGATGCAAACGAAGGATTGGGTGGGCGTAATGATGGTGGTACAGCAGAGTTAATTATTGTAGAAGAATACTACGCTTAAGATTATTTTATATTAGCCATTTAAAGGGGATATTATGTCAATAACTGCATCATCTGCTCAACAACTTATACAACTTCTGCGTAAGAAGGTTGAATCTGGACATTTAGACGAGGAAACAGCCGAGCATTTAGCTATTACTGCAATACAAGAAATAAAAGTTTCAGATAAAGAATCGGAAGCCGCAGACACTAGTGATGAAGAACCTATTGATCCAGTAGGCGAAGAACCAGTAAGCGAACCAAAAGCTAAACAAGAAAAGCCTCTAGTTGTTATAGATCCAAGCGCACACCTTTTAGCTTTAATCAGCCAATTTGATCAAGGCACTGCTGCTCTTTGGAATGCAACCAAAGAAAAAGTCGAGGCTATGTTAAAAGGTGTTGAAGGCGCTGCATTTCCTTTAGGTGATTTTTCATCTTCGGCAAGCACCGGAGGTAAGGGGGATAAAACTAAATTTACAATAGCCAAAGCTGAAGGCGATGGCGTTGAAGTTAGTTTTGCATTTGATCGCTCTTGGAGCATTCCAGGTCTTAACCCTCCAGCACAAGTAAAAGCAGAGACAGAAGCTACCTGCGATCTAAGGCTGCGTAAGGAACTTTTTGCATTGACCGAGGACCTGTTAGACATGACAGATTCTGAATTTGCTTGGCAGCGTAGTGTAGTGCCTCATAAAAGCATTTCAGCTATGATCGAAGCCTCGACTAAAGAAAATGATCGTCGTGTCTATACACCTTTAAAAGCCTGCCCCTCTAACGCGGACAGAGATGCTTGGCGTCAATGGTCTATCGCTGCACAGGTATACATTTTAGGTTCTGACTACACCGACAAAAAATCATCTGACTATACGGACAAAAAATCATTTTCCGACTTGGTATCCGATCTATATCTACAGGAAGCAGAGTGATAAATAAACTGGCAAAAAAATATTTAGATAAGCGCATACAGGCTATATATGAGCCTGCTATGCGCGGTGCCGGTGATGATAAAACACCTGCCGATTTTGATGCGGACAAATTAAAAGAAGCAACAGAATTTGAACTACAATTCTTTTATGATCCTGACGAGGCTCAAGAGATAGCACTTAATCATATGGCAGTTGATCCAGCATACTACGATAAGTTGAAAAAATGTCAAATAAGTGCCAGCTACTTTGTAGATACTTTAAGACGTATTGTTGGTCCAAAAAAATATTTAGAAGATGTTGCTCAAATATTATCTAAATTATCTAACGAACAACTAGAGATATTCAATACTCTGTCAACGGACTTGCTAACAGCAACAATTGATAATAGTAGAAATTCGTACAGTCATTGGGATGGAGGATTTGGCGGTGGACGAGGTAGCAGAGGTAGACCTAAAGGCGGTTTTTAAAGGATGATATCAATACCCTCGATGCATTTTTAGGCATGATCAGTTTTTGAAAGTTAAAAAAATCGCTGGTAGACAGAGTTTCCCCAAGCTTCACCGTTAGGTGAAATCACACTCACCTGTTTTTGTGTTAACTTAGCCATCCATATCTCCCCTAGATTTATTGATTATTATAATATGTAATATCTTTTCACATTGAAATCAATTTAGATTGATAATTGCTGAAAATTTCCTTTGAGAAAAAATAAGGAGAATATATGAAGTTAGTATTGGGATTAGGCGGGGGAGGAAGTTCCTACTATCCCTACACCCAAAAGCCGGTAGACTATCAGCCATACAGACCAATTTATTTATATCGCGGTCCGCCGCCAGATGCGGGATTCAGTTATGGTTTGTTTGAGGACGAGGAAGAACAAAAGCAATACTATGCGGAATTAGGCTTAGACAGTTTTTCTCCTTTTTCTGGAAAACCGGCTAAACTTCTTCAAGAAATAAACTTACAGGATCTACAAAAAGCCAAGGCTCTTGAAAATCTGGAAGACTGTGAATGCCAACAATGCGGTGCTCTTTTTAAAGAGAATTTAAAAACACACTTTAAAGGTAGAGATGTATTTTTCTGCCATAGGTGCGGTGCAAAACTGAACACTATGGCATTAAAGTAGGCATTATGAAAATATATAAAGAAAACTTTCATCAAAGGGTACAGGCATAGTACAAAAAAAATCCTTTGTAAAAGAGTGGATAAATCATTCAAGTAGCATAAACGATAATGATTTTATTGATAGTTTAGGTATTAACGAAGCTGAATATGAAAAAATGTCAAAGAAGAAAGATTTTTTGGCTTTAAAAGCGGAGGAATGGTTAGACGATCGATGGGATCGTTTTGAAAATGAATGGTATGACAAAGCAGAAGTTCAAGAGGGTATGTTAGTAGGCTACCGTTGTATTGCTCTTAATGATGTTCGTAAATTTATGTCCTCTTTGAAAAAAGGAAAGTACTTAGAAGGCTATAAAGGAATTGGTAAATATTTTTCATGGAACGAAGAAGCATCAGAATGCCATTGGGGACAAGGTTCAAAATATATTACTGTTAAAGCTCTAATACCTAAAGCTAGTATAGATCTTAAAAGAACGGCATGGGCTAATATGGACATTGCAACTGGTGAGGAAGATGAAATAACCCTTAAAGAAGGTGCTAAAGTTACAGTAATTGAGATAATGCACGACGGAAAGAATTTACTCGGAAACATTGAATCATTACCTGCGGCAGCGGATATTAGCTGACCTTTTCTACCCTAGATTAAATAATACACATCAAAATTAATTTTATTTTTACGTCCCATTAAAACGTGAGGAGGCTGGATGACTTTGACTTAAAAGGAGGCGGTATGATTGGCGTAGAACATTTGTTGATGTTTGATTTAGGTCTTTTAATGATGGTTTTTATCGTTGTTTATATCGTTTATTTTATAGAATAGAGAAAAGTCTTCGCAGACTTTACATCTGCGAAGACTATCTAAACTCAGTCTTTGAGTAGCATATAGGATTCAATCTCTTTGGATTCTTTTCCTACTATTCCAACTACTTGTTTATTATCTTTTCTACCCACATAGTAGATATCGGTGTCGATTTTTGACACTTGATTTATATCCACTCCATCCATGACTTCTTTTTCCTTACCAGTTTCTAAATCAAGTACAGTAAGTTTAGCCTTTTCATTGAGGCGACCGCCTAAAAACAGCTTATTATCCTCGGATAAATAATAGTAGGTAATAGTTTTAAGAACCGTAGCATACTGTTTATATTTAGGGTAATAGACAAATACACCGCCACACTCTTTAGATACTCCTAGTCCGTACTTTTTTGTGGTTAAAAACTCTGCAATTTTACAACTAACCGTTACCCATGGTTTTGATTCTAGTTTACCCTCAATTACGCGAATAATCTCATTAGCACCGTTAAGTAATATTTTATAAGCATAAATATTATTGTCAGGAAAAGTTTTCATTGACGTTATGAAGCCGCCCACAGGTAAGTCTAAGTGTCCTTGATCGTTTTCTATATTCAAACGTCTTAGATAATCGTGATACACAACTTTATCTTTAACTTCAAATACACTGATTTGTTTGGCTATCTCTTTAGATTCTTGTCCGTTATATTTTTTTAATAAATAATTATTAGTTATATAGTAGACATCATTGTCTACTACTTTGATGAGGTCTTTGTTAAGTAATACGGCTTCCCTATCCATACACTTTAATTCGTCATCTTTTACATAGCCAAGAATGCAGCCTTTAGTATCTCCAGGCAATACATAAGGTTCTGTAAAGTTGAAAAACAAAACTCCTTGTTTAACAAACAAATTTCTTGCTTTTAGATTTCCAACATCATTGAAAGCAGGCGAGGTATTTAGAGACTTATCAATCATAAATATTTGATTATTTTCAAAAAAATAACCAATCGATTCTACCTTAGTATTTAATCGTATACCTGACCGTATCGAGGGGGGTAAGTTTATCACTTGTGGGGAGGAATTTAAGGAACTTTGTTTACTGTTAACCTCCTGATTTTTTTGGTTTTTTTCATTTTTTGTGCACCCACCAAAGACCAACGCAAGTACCGGTAATAACAGGACAATCATAAATACTCCATCAATTCGCGTAGTTAATAGTAGAACTTAAATGTTCTATATATGCTTCGCTTATCGGCAGATTTACAAAAAACTTTACTGGGTGGCACCTTTTGCTGGACCTAATGAAAAATAGCCAAGGGGATAGCCTCCAGTTTTCAATATAACATCATGTTTTAATTAGATTAAATTATGTGCTAAAGTTTTTAGTCGATTTGCCGATAGTAATACTATACACTTAAGAGATACACTGCATTGGTGTACGAAAGGGGTGATATGAAGATCGAGATAAAAGAAGACAGCAAAGAAAAGGACTTGATCGAGAGAGCCGTTTCACTTTTCGGCTACAAAACTCCAACGCAGTTCATCCTAGCTGCCATCGCAAGCCAATATAGAATTGAAATAAGCAAGCAGCTAGAGATTGCTGCCGAAGCCAAGAATCAAGAACTAGCAACAGATCCTCATTACATGCCTGAATTGCACAGGCTTCAGGGGCTAACAAATGGTTAAGTGGGATGTATGGGAACTGGCGCAGGATGAAGCGAGAAACAGCACAGATCCATCGCAACCAAACGATGCGACTAAGCCAAGGCGGTACTACATTATCATAAGTCCTAATGCCTACATACAAACAGCCAAGGTGGCTGTTTGTATACCGATACAAACGGTCTCCGATGGATCATGCTTCAGTGTCTTGATTCACGGCAAACCTTCAAGGGCAGGGATTCTTTACAATAGCTACGCCCGATGCACAGATTACTATACCCTCGACAAAAATCTGTTCAAAAAGCGTATGGGGCATTTAACCAAACAAGAAGCTGACAAAGTAGAAGCTGCGATCAAAGACTTTTACGAACTGATTTAAGCCAAATTTTGAATCCAGAAATTGATGTCGTTAGTGCAGATATTTTATTTCTCACTTGAGGTATAAAATGACCACAAATTTTTTAGAAAAAATTAAAAAGAAATATCAGGTGCAAGTCGATCCTGCACACTCCCCTGACGAGCTGAGAGAGGATTTTGCGGCAGAGATTAAAAACTTTCTTGAACGTTATCTGGCTGCGCTAGACGAATCACTCGAAGATATAAACTCTCGTGCTGTGATGTTCTTCAATAAGCACGAACACCAAAGTGTTGGTGCGCAAGATAATTTCAGTAAGAATTTTGAAAAAGAAGTTTCTTATGAGATTAAGAATTGGATAGCTACCGATGAGACGTTGCGAGTTAATTTCAAAAAAATCATGACTGCGTACAGTAAAAAGCTAAAATCCACGGATATGAAAGAAATCTTACAGAACGAACTTGCTAAGTTTGAAAACTCCCTAGCACAGCATGTTGCCAAGGCAAACGCATACGGAAAAAGTTGGACTGAACGAATGGACAATATCGGGATCGTAGCCATCCAAAGTGAAACGAGGATGACAATCAAATGGTTCAAAAATTTAACGGTTGAGGAACTTCGTCGCTCTTTCACCATAGACACCTGACGAATAGCTTGCCTTAAGCTGCCTAAATTTCGTGTTCTTGAACCAGGGATCGAAAAGGTCGCGCTGATAACCGTTGCGGTGTGCTGTATAAAGCCATAAGTGCTGCCGTAGACCGTGAATGTCTTTAGTCGTCACGCAAGTTCTGCGCCTCATGCGACTAAGATCATGGCGGATAGAGGCACAAGCCTGATCTCCCCACCATAAAGGTACTCGTTTGTCCTCGTGGCGGCT
>Ga0315284_10002633_pt1 | contig 25615 bp, 22 predicted proteins | sample YL17G09_16_MG_FD_203696 | JGI IMG/M metagenome (GOLD analysis project Ga0315284, IMG submission 203696) | Sediment microbial communities from Yellowstone Lake, YNP, Wyoming, USA - YL17G09_16 | ecosystem: Environmental > Aquatic > Freshwater > Lake > Sediment | place: USA: Wyoming | collected...
ATTCAAAGTATTACATAGAAACAGATCACGAAAAATTCGTAATTTTATTAAGTGACGCTATTAAAATTTTCTCCTTTTGCGAAAAGGAAGGAGAATCACGAAGTATAACAAACATTGAAAAAAAAGCGCACATTTTAAAAATAAGAACATTGTTGTTAAAACAAGAGGTTCAATCCATTTACAAAAAATTAAGTAATCCCTATCGATCCAACGAAAAAAAAGATCTTTTATTCGAAGAATTAAGAGAACATAAACATTCAATAGTAGAATGGGAAAAAAGTTCTTTCGGTGAACTTCAAACTTATTACGAAGTTGCATACGTAAAAATTGTTGAAGCAAGATTGTTTCGAAATTTTGACCTAATTAAATGCGTTGTTAAAATAAACGAAGCTATTAATATTTATCACAGAACTAAACATCTTTTATCCGAAAGATTTGATAATGTTGAAGACGAGAAAAATCTTAACGAAGAAGAATTAAAGATGTACGAAAAGGAAAAAGAATTGTACGAAAAATGTAAAAAATCGTTAGAAGTAACTTTGAAATTAAAAGAAGATCTTAACACAGTGTTTACTCAACTTGAAAAAATTGGTATTCGTAAAGAAGATTTAGCTAAAATTTTTGAATTAACATCAGAATTCAAAATTGACTTAAGTAGCGTTATTGTTGAGACTTTAAATTTAGATAAAAGAGTAAGAAAAGAAATTGAAAAGATTTTGCAAAAAATTAATGAATCGTTTAACGAATACGACGCATCTTTTAAAGAATTTTTAGAACATTTAAAAGTCTTTTAGTTTAATTCTTCGTTAAATTTATGATTTTTGTCTTGATAATTATTTACCTCTGATTTTAATAATTCAGATAAAGTTTCAGTTTCTTCTTTAGAAAGATCATCGCGCGATTTTCCTTGTAAGTGAAAACGATCAACGCTTTCAACGTCAAGAAACAAATTAATTAATAAAATTAAACAATTTTTTATTCTCAAGTAATTCCTATCTGGTTCTTTTAGATCTTCCATTAATTCGATCAAAACTTTTCCAATCTTCACTTTAATTTCCTGTTCCTTTTGATCGTCTTTATGATTATAAAAATTTAATATTTTATCAATACAGTCCATTTTTAGGAATTACTTAATAATTATTTTTTAATAACGAATTTAAAATCCTTTAAAATTACATTTAATATATCCTTTTAAATACCAATAAAAATATAGTAATTTATACTTATATTTTTTTAGTTATTTCTTACAAAAAACAGAGACGCAAATCTTCAAATAAAATAATTATGTTAAATTATACTTTTGCTTCGATAGCTTGTACGAACGCATCGATAGATTGCTCAAGATCTATAATATCGCTAATGTCTTTAATTTCGCTGCTAGCTAATTTCGATAAAAATTCCTTTAAAATCTTTTCTTTAGATTTATTTGTAGGAAAAAGCAGAGACGAACGGTAATGCTCCCAATCTAAGATATTCGTGAAAATTAAGAACAGGACCTCTATGTGAGAGTAATCTATCAGACTTTTTAGTTTATCTTTTGAAATTAAATTTTGTGAGTGATCCTTATAAAAACTTGATAAATCGTTGTAGTAGTTTGTAATTCGAGCAACATTATCCAATTGAGTTCTTAACGCTGCTTTATTGATTGGACTATCTTCTTCTTTGTACATTATTTCAAAATAATTCATAATAAAGTCCTTCAATTTTTGGAGTTTTTGTTGAAAAACGCGAGTCTTTACGATTCTTTCAAACATTGGTGAGTCTCTGTCTTTGTAAAACTTCAGTTCAAATTTTATAACGTCCAATATATCAAAAAATAATTGTCGAATATCAATGTCCATGTTAAATCACTAAATTTTTTATTATACTTGCTAAAAATATAATAGCGTTTAAAATATATAAATCTAATATTTATACAGTTAAAAAAGGATAATAATATTTTAAAACTTATTTCTTTTTGATTTTTAAATTTCCTTTTCTTCTGTTTATTTTTTTTAATATTTTTTTAAAAATTAAGCCTTTAATATGAATTCTAATCACTCTTAATGGGCATCGAAGCATAAAATCTATATCCATTTGAGTATTTTTTCTCAATTCAATAAATCTTTCATAAAAACTATCAGCTCTCCTTTTGAATCTCTCCGATTTTTCAAGCATTTTAAATCGTTTTATTAAAGTCTCAAGCGTTTTCGAATCTCTGAAAGAATAATAGTTTGATGCTCTTAACGACCATTTTATAGCTTCTAGTTGAAATTTCATCGAATTAAACATTTTAAAAGGAGAAATAACTAAAGCAAAGAGTGATATTAACAAATTCATTATAATGGATTTAATCATGTCAAAGGGAGGTACTTTTATTTCCTTTTTAATGAGATCTTTTAAATCTAAACCGTATAACTTTTCACTATTATCAATTACGCTTGACAATACAATTTTTGTTGGCGCAAATATTTTTGAAAACAATTCGTTAACTTGAAAAATTTTGTGAAAAATTCCAAGTTCAAAATATTTCCTTTTAGTGAGAAAATGGGATATAAACATTCCTGTAGATTGTTGTATTATTTTCAGAATTTTATCGCCCAAATTAACTTTAGAATCTCTAAATTTATGTTTAATTTCCGTAGTTATAAGAAATTTATTGAGGCGCTTTAAAGATATTTGTGGTACATTATCTTTGAAAACAATCAGTAAATCACAATCAGAAACTTTAGATATATCTCTATTTTCTTTGGTTAGAATTTGACTTCCAAACAAAATGATTGAGATAACATTGTTTAATCCGATTTCTCTCTTGATAAGAATAACGATATCTCTAATAAAATTTCGAGATTGATCGTTAACAGAATTTAATTTAGTTGAAATTTCTTCTATTATTTCTTTGTTTAATTCTACGAAATCTTGCAATGCTAACCAATAAACAATTATTTTTTTTATATTTATAAATGACGAAAATGAAAAAAAAATATAAAATTAAAAAAGACTTTATATTTTGTTAAGATTACGATTAATTTTTTCTTATAGCACGTTAATTTTACGATTCTTCTTCCTTATCTTTGTGTCGTTCTTCTCTCTTTTTCTTCTGGACTTCTTTAAAGAACTCCATAAAGATCTTATACGGTTCTTTCGAAGCAAAATCGTCTGCAAATGCGTCGCCTTCCATCAAGAATCCTAACGAATTTGTATATGTTCCCATGTGAATTAAGCGTTTAGTTAATTTAATTGCTCGACCTGAGTTCTTAATCATAAGTTTTGCAATCTCTCTAACTTTATCGTCCACTTGATTAAGAGGTACTACATAATTTACTAATCCTATTTCTTTTGCTTCTTGTGCGTTAAAGATTCTTGCCGTGTAAATTAATTCTTTCGCTTTTAATATTCCAACTAAACGAGTAAGACGTTGTGTACCACCACCGCACGGTGTTAAACCGTATTGAGTTTCAATTTGACCAAATTTTGCATTATCAGCAGCAACGATTATATCACAACACATCATTAATTCAAATCCGGCAGTAAGATTTAAACCTTTTACAGCGGCTATTGCGGGTACTGGCAATTTTTCAAATTTATCAAACACATATTGAGCGTTAATTGAAGCTTGTCTGCCTTTAGGTTCATTTAGAGTATTAAACCAAGCAATATCTGCGCCACTACAAAACATTTTATCTTGAGTTGTACCAAGAACAACGACGCGAACATTTTCCAGGTTCCCTTCTACTTCTTTTTCTAAAATTTTATATAACTCGAGTCCTACTTCGTCGCTAAACGCGTTTTTTTTATCTGGACGATTAAGTTTTATCCAAAATATCTTATCTTCTAATTCAGTTAGCCAGAATTTATTTTCAGTCATATTTATTATATAAAAAAATTTTATTTATAGTTTAAGTGAGTTTTTAAAAATTAATATTTATAATTAATATCTAAATTAATTAAAAGTTTCTAATTTACGAATTTATATTCTATTTGCAACTTTATAACCATGTTCGATTGCTTCCATAATTGTAGCTGGTTTGCGAGCATCACCGACTTTTTCGATGGGATATTTGTTCAATTCTTTTAACCTTTCGTATAAATCTATATTTGGTTTTATACCGGTTGCGTAATATACGGCATCAACTTCGTTTATTATTTGATCTTTACCTAAAGAATCTGTATAACTCACGTAATTATCACCAATTTCATTAACTGACGCACCCGTGATTATTTTAACTCCTAATTTATCGCACTTGTCAAGTAAAACCCATTTAGTGGTTTTTCCAATTGATAGTCCTGCTTTTGGCAATTTTTCTAAAACGGTTACTTTCTTTTTACCTTTATGTAGCATTTTTAGCGCTGTTTCTGCTTCTAAAGCATCATAAAACGTTAAAAATTCGAAACATTCAGGCGTCAAAGATCCGTATTTCGCTAAGAAAATAGCCAATTCAATTCCAGTTGCTCCGCCTCCGATTATGACATTATTATTCCCTATAGGAACATTTCCAGTAAAAGCATCGTTTGCCCAATATACATCTTTTCTTTCCATGCCTGGAATAGGAATTTTTATGGGCAGAGTCCCCGTTGCTATAATTATAAAATCGGGATTAAATTCTTTAACTAATTTTAACGTTACTTCCGTTTTTAAGTGCAATTTAATATCTAATTTTTGAATCCAATAATTATAATCGTCTAATATTCTCTTAAATTCGCTTCTTCCGGGAGGAGTCCATACCGTATTGATTAAACCTCCAATCTTATCTTCTTTTTCAAATATATGAACTTCGTGACCTCGCATACGAGCTACCTTGGCAGCTTCTAAACCACCGGGTCCCGAACCGACAACCATTACTTTCTTTTTTTTTGTTATTGGTCTTAATTCCATCTTTGCTTCTTTGCCAGCAATTGGATTCCTTAAACATGTGATTGCTTTCATTAGAAAAATGCTATCAAAACATCCTTGATTACAGGCAACACAATGTATAATACTATTTAATTCGCCTTTTTTCGCTTTCAAGGGAAAGAAGGGATCTGCGATTAACGCTCTGCCAAAACAAATTGCGTCTGCCTTATCTGCCATTAAAATTTGTTCTGCCAAAACGGGATCGTTGATTCTATTCGAAGCAAAAATAGGTATTGATACGCTATTTTTAATGTTTTCCGCCAGATAAGTATAACATCCTTCGGGAACATTTGTAGGTAATTGTGGGACTTTGGTTTCATGTAATAGCATAGTTTTATGCTATCTTTCATGCCAGCCCCCAGTTCTGTTGATAGCATGAATCATGCCTATCATTTACATTGATATAATCAATACCTACCTCCTCAAATCGCTTTGCAATAGGAGGAGAATCTTTGTAAGTCAATCCATTTGGCATAAAATCGTCTCCAGACATCCTATAACCGACAGTAAAATCATCGACATAGGATTTAATTAGTTCAATAGTTTCCACGGGAAATCTAACTCTATTTTCGAAAGTGCCACCATACTTATCTTTTCTTTTATTAACTAACGGAGATAGAAACTGACCCATTAAATACCCTGCGTTTCCGCATATTTCAACGCAATCAAATCCTGCTTTTTTTGCTCTCACAGCTGCGTCAGCAAAAGCTTGTTGTTCTCGCTTAATATCTTCGAGCGTCATTTCTCGAGGTACAGTTTTACTAAATCTACTGTATTCTGCAGAAGGAGATATAGGATCCATACCAATTATAATTGGAAAAGTATATCTTCCCGAATGGTAAAGTTGAGCGCAAATCTTAACATCACTTTCGACTTTATGAATTTCTTCTGTAAATTGAGTTAATTTAGGAATAAATGCATCGTCATCCAACCCAATCATCGTTGGAAAGCCTTTTGCATATTGATCGACATAACATCCCCCTATAATGATTAAGCCAACGCCTCCTTTTGCTCGCTCAATGTAAAAATCTGAAAATCTTTTTGAAACAAAACCATTTTCCCCAAGATGGAGATGCATCGCAGGCATTACAATTCTATTTGGAATAGTTATATTTCCAATTTTTAACGGTGAGAATAGTTTAAAAAATTTCATTCTTTTTAACATTTCTCCTTTTTTTAGGTAATAAATTCACAGTTTGAAATAAAATTTCTTCAAATAAAAAAAAATCAAAATGAAACTTCTATTTTTTATTAGAATTAACTAATTTTGGATAATTTAAGTATAATATAGATTTATAATGTTTCCATAAAAATAATTACTACTTCTGTTCAGTCTTTAAAAATATGAATAATTAAGAAGATATAAATTAAATTCGATATATTAATAAATAAAACATTTAAGGTACAGCTTTCCAAACTTTATAATTATCTTTTAATCCTACTTCAATGATTTTACCGCCTTTCTTTAAATCTACAATAGCAGATCGAACTTTATCAATCGAAATTTCTAAAATTTTACTTAATTCACTACTCGTATAACTTCTTTCTAATAATGCTTTAAAGATATTTTCTCGAATAGGTCTTTCAATATCTTTATAATTTTTTTCCCATCTGCTAATTAAATTATTATATTCATTAAAATATTTTTTTAACTTTATTTATATTAATTATTTTTTTAGCTTTTTCTATTCCTTTATCTGTTATTTGAAACAATGGAACATTTTGAGAAGTATAATTAAATAATGTAATATATTGAGCTTTCAACAATTCCTCTCTTTTTCCACTCGAGCGACCTGAAGTTCTGAAATAATCGCTTGCTTTTCCTAATGTACTTCCTAACTCTTTACTAGTAAATAGATTTTTTGAACCATTTGAAAATCCCTCACTTATATAATAAATACACACTAAATTTCTTTCTAATATTTCAAATTTTGAAAAAATTTCACCAAGAGGATCAGTAATTATAAGTTCATTATTTAATAACTTTTTTAACTCTAAAATTTTATTTCTATATACAATTATTATTTCATCTAATTTTTTATAAAAATTTTTAATAAATTCAATATCTTCTTTAGTTTTAAAAATGTTATTTAAGATATCTCGATAATAAGTAATATGAATCATTTGATGACAATTAGAACAAATTAGAATACATTCTTGGACTATAAATTGTTCTATTAACCAAGCAATTGTTCTTCTCATATATTCCACTTTAAAATTTGTTTTAATTATTTTTTTTTCTTCAAATAGGTTAAGATTAGTATGATGTGCAACAAATACGTTAAGATGATTGTCTATATTTGCTATTCTGCAAATAGGGCAATGATAATTTTTTCCCCATAGAAATTCGAATATGTACTTTTTTTTAACATCTTTTAATAAAGAACGATTAATTTTATTATCGTGCCATTTTTTACTTCGTTCAAAATTAATTTTAGGTTCAATAAACATTTTATAATACTCTAACGAAAGATTATTACTTTTTTTTATAATTTCTGCCGGTCGTTGATTAATTTCATTAACATCAACATTCTTTAAAAAATAAAAGATTGGTGAGAAACTATATCTTTTATTATGGAAAAGAATATGATGATTTCTACACAATAAATCAAGCCCTCCAATCTGAGATACAATTTTCTTAAGCATCGATTCATAATCAGTTCTAAAAATAATATTAAAATCAATTTTTTCAAAGTTTTTTTTAAAGATTTGATTAGAATAATTTAGTAAACGATGATGTAAACTTAGGGAAGGTAAATAATGGCAATCAATTCCAAATTCACAATATCCCTCCAATCCAAAACATTTATTATTATAATGTATCGGTATTTCAGTCTTATAATCTAAATCCAAATATTTTACAATATTATTATTTATAAATCTATAAAAATTTTCAAAACGCTTTATAGATATTTTTTCGCCTCTAATAGTATTCACTTTTTCAACTTTCCCCTCCTCAGGATAAGGGGAGATCTTAAAAGTTTTCGTAGTTCTTCCACATCTAAAACAAATTGACATCTCTTCCTTTACATCCCAAAACAAGGGAAAGTTGCAATTTGTGCAATTTACCTCGTTACCATCTTTCTTGAAAAGAATATAATTTTTTTCTGGCAAGATTATAGAATTTAATTATTGATTTTGTAAAATATCTTCAATATAACTATAATCTGAATCTATGTTTTTAAATATGGTATAAAATGCTATCCTAATTTATCCTAAATTAAATTATAAATTTTTTTATTTTACTTTGGAAAGAGAATTCGCTTTCAAATTAGTTAATAATTAAATATAAAAGGTTTTCATTAAGATATATCGTCGCTATAAAATGACGATTCGGCCAAATATAAATTACCGATAAATTGAATCGGGTCCTTTATCGTCTTTAACTCCTTTCATAAAATGTTCAGCTTGCTTTTTAAACGAATCAAACACACCTTCCATCTCTTTTACCTTTTTATTTAATTCTTCTAAACCCATGTCAATCTTAAAATATGCTATTAAAGCTTCAACTAAAGATCTCGAAGCTTTTGGATCTAGAGCCATCATTGGGAGCGGTAAGGTTTCAGCAAGCAAGCAAACTCCTGGGGCGTAGCCCTTTAATCCCGCCCAAGCCGGTAAAATACCATTTGCTCCTGCAATTATACCGCCATCCATTTTTTGAGTATTTTCGAGTTCCAAAAACGATTGTAAAACGTTTTTATCGGTACCGCAGACGTGAACTTTTGGAATTTCTGCTGTGTAATCCGTAACTAATGCTCCCATACTAACGTACATTTTAATTTTTCCTGCGGTTATTTCGTGCATTGCTTCGCAAAATTTTTGCGTGAATTCAAACACGCCCTCTGGACTTTGTGGTTGAAAATTTGCAGTTAAAAAAAACAAATCGCCGTTTTCACGAGATTTGTAGTACACTTTAGCAGTTGGAACGTCTAAAATGCCTGCTTCAACCGTACTTTTAGGAGGAAAATCAAAATGTTCAATTTCTAAAAAATGTTGAGCTTTAAGAGAGTCTATTATCGAAGATACGGCTAATTTAGCAACAAGTCCTATTCCTGGCCATCCTATAAGGATTATTGGTGCGTTTAACGCTTCAACATTTATTTCAAATTTCTTTTCTATATTAAAATACATAGTTAATCATAGTTTGGTTTTTTGTGTTTTTATCTTTTCTATTGATTTTTAGATTGTTGGATTTTAAGTTCCCACGGAGATTTTTGAGTAGCGGAATTTTGTTTTGACGAATTAGGTTCTTGTATAAGAGCCTCTCGAGCATATGGTTGTTCTTTTGTTGAATTGTATTTTGATCCTAATTCATAACGAGCTTTACAGCGAGAAAAGAGCGGAGTTAATAAACAAATAAATAATGGTGCGAGAAACATTGAAGGTAAATTAGTGATTATTTCGTAAATAATTAACATTAAGTAATTTCTATTTATCAACCATCTAAAATAAATTTGGTTATTGAATGCTTCCAAAAAAAGAATATTAAACAAATATGTTCTATAAACAAGATCTATGAAAAATAATGTAATAATAAATATAGTTGCAATAAAGATTGTGTTCCAAAAAGAACCTTTGGAAATGGATTTAGTTTCTGAGACGAATTTCTTTTTAACATTTTCTGAATTATAAGTGAAAATTAAAAAAATATAAAATCCAAATATGATAATACCTGGAATAAATAAAACAGACGGAGAAAATCCTAATCCCATACAAACGCCTAATATTAAAATTACTAATATCAATTTGGAATTAAACGCTTTTTTACACTCTTCAAAAAGTCGAGTTTCAACACCGATATAAGTTTTGTAAACAAATTTACTAACTAAACACATAACTAAAATACTAAATACCATTCCTATTAAAAATTGTAGCGATAATGTTAAATAAAATAGAAAAATTAAAGTTATATCGTTGGTTTGTTTATACGATAACAATAACAAATCAGTTAGCAATCCAACTTGAACTACTATTGAGATTATTTGAAATAACAAAAAGGGTAAAATTAATTTCAAATAACACTTTTCAAACAGTTTGAAACCATCTAAGAGAACGTTTACAAAAGACTTGTTAGCAAGGCTTTGTAATTTGGTTTCCATAATTCTTTAAAGTTTTCTTAGTTATTTATATTATATTAAAATAAACTAATATTGTAATAGTTAAATGATTATTTATTATTAAACATCAATTCGATTTTATATTCGTAGGTTTTCGTTAAACGTATTATGTTTGCACAAAAACAACCAAACCGAAAAGCTCCTGGGATTTTTTCTTATATAAAACTTTTTTCTTCAAAAGGATTAGCATATCCTATGTTTTTTGGTATTCCTTTTTTAATAGGATTGTTTTCTACAATTTTTCACGCGATTTATATTAATTCGTGGGACATAACAATCTTAAATTATTTTTTTCAAATTTTTGGAATTTTTTTATTTACTTCAATAATAGGCGTAACATTTGCGTTTTTCTGGAGTAAAAAGGCTCCCGTATTAAAAGCCCCTCCAAAGGGTTGGGCAATACAAATAAATACAATCTTTACAGCAGTCATAGGCGGTAATTATCTTTTTGGACAGTTATTGGTAATAATTTTCATGAATATAGCTTTTCAAGAAGTATTTTTTATGTTAGGGATTATTATCTCTTACATTTTAGCATTAGTCATATATTTTTCGTTTACCACAGCAGGAAAATATGGTCAATTTTTATTAGCTTTAATTCAACCAATAACAATTATAATTTTGTATAGTTTTTATACTGCTCAAACATCTTTATTCTTTTTCGTTAGAGCAATTCTATTTTTTGCTACTTGTGCGTTAATTTTTACAATACCTTACGCGAGGGGCATGTTTCACGTTAGTAATATTTATAGAGAAGCTACAGGCGTAGGAGGGTATCCCTTTATTCGAGCTTTTTTACTTTCAATGATGACAGAAGGAAACGACGACAAAATAGAACAAATCTTTGACAACGTAGGCGTTAAATCCTCAGTTAAAATACAGTATTTAGCGATTAGAAGTAAAATTTCGCAAAAAGTAAAAGGTTTGTTTATTATACCTCACATTCATTTTGGACCGTTCAAAAGCTGTGGTTCTTCAGATTTACCCGAAAATATATATAAATTGTTGAGAAAAAACATACCTGGAACAACTGTTTATCATACTACGACTGATCATACTCAAAATTTGACAAAACAAGAAGAGGTAAATAAAGTTTTAAGCAAGATCGTGTTTGACGTTAATAGTATTGCAAAAGATAATACCTTAAAATGGGAATCTGAGATTAAAGATTTTTCTCGAAAAATATCGAATAACTCTAAAGTTATTGGATTTGTCGTAGGAAGCACTCCTGTTATATTCTTGACGAGACATCCGCTCCCTTCTGACGATGTACAAGCAGAAATAGGGGATGAAATAAAAAAAGTGGCATACGCTAATAACTATAAAGATCCTATAATAATTGATTCTCATAACTCGATAATTGGAGACGAAATATTAATTTTAAATAATTCTATTGAAGGAAAGGAACTTATCAGCGTATCTGAAAAGTTTTTAAAGAGTAATCTTAAAGAAAAATATAAACGAATTCAATTATTGTACGGTGTTGCATACGATCCTATCGACGATTATGACGAAAAAGACGGAATTGGTTACGGAGGTATGGTTGTTCACTTATTTAAGAATACCACTACGGAGCAAAAAACTGCATTAGTACATTTTGACGCTAATAATGCCTATGTAGACATTCGGTCTTACATTTTAAATGCATTACAAAATCGAGGTATAGAAAGGGGGGAAATAACAACTTCAGATTCTCATACAGTTGCTAGACAGTTAACTAGCAGGGGATATTCGCCAATCGGAGACAAAATAAAATTGCCTTTCATTATTGAAAAATTAAACAAATTGTTGACCGTTGCAGAGAAAGATTTAGAACCGGTTGAATTTCTCTACTGCGATTCAATTATGCAGGATGTTAAAATTTGGGGAAACCCGAAATATTTTGACACGATTATAGCAACTTTACAAGAGTGCATCAGGGTTTCTCAAAAATTGTTAACTTATAGCTTAATTGTTCCAACTTTCTTTTCTATTATATTGCTTCTCTTTTATTATAATATTCAAATTACGAGAATATTTTGATAAGTTTAAGATTATAATAAAGAAAATAAAAAAAAATAAACGCTTATAACGATTCAAGAAAACTTTCGGATATAGAGGGAACTTTAATATTAAAATAATTCTCAACGATTTCAATTAAGAAGTTTAAATAAGTGGGATTTATTTTTGTGTTGTAATCTTTCTCTAAAAAACTCGTAATTTTTAATATGTTAGTTTTTTCACCGTCGGTTTCTTCTTTTTTAATAAATTCTCCGATTGATTTTGTTAGTTCAAACACTTTTTGGATTTCGTTTTTAAGCAAAATGTAACTATAGCCGAGTTCTTGTTCAGAAAAAAATTTGCTAGCAAATTGTTTTTCTACGTATAATTTCTTTGGATTAATTAACTTGTCGTTATTATTAATAATTTTAGTTCCTTGAAATACCATATAGTCTTTAAAGTCTTTTTTACTCCCTTTATATTCTTCTTCAGACATCAATTTAATGTTCAAACTAAAAGTATCTTTTACAATATAGTTAAAAAAGTTTATAATATGGTTGTACAAAAACTTATAATCGGTAATTATAACAATCTTTTGTTTTGCAAAGATTGATTTTATAGTGTACGCGAGTAAAATAGCGGGCATGTTAAGTTTTATTAAATCAATGTCTACAATATCCTTTCCAGGGACTTTGAATTCTTCGAATTTTTTCTTTGGAACTATTTCAGGTATCTCAACTTGGAAATCTGCAATAAAATAATCTCTTACGTTTAAGTTTTTATCGATATACGCTATAAAAATATGCTCACAAATAGTATGACTAGCTATGTTCACCGCTAAAAGTCCTCTCGTTACGTTTTTTATTGTTTCTTCCATAATCTCAATATACCCTTGTTTACTGCAGCTTGGGCATATGATCTGTACCTTTGCCATAAATCATCCCAATTTATTAGATAATTCAAAAATATAGTAAACTTTTTTATATTTATGGTTTTGTAAACTTTTTCACTTTAAAGTGACAATTAATATAAAAAAATCTTGTAATTAATTAAATTTTTTACATTGGTTATTTGATATAATGTAATACCTAGGTATTATCTTGATTAATATTAATTCTCTATCAATTATTTTTTAATTGAATTTGTTTTTTTTTTTTCTTAAAAATGTTAAATTCAAGCTTTAAGGATTTAGCTAAAATAAGTATTATCGGTCACCCAGCTGTGGGTAAAACAACCATTTTAAAATTATTAACTGAGAACAAAATTGACAAAACTTACGTTCCCACGCAAGGATTTGATCTTAAAACTATTAGAGTTGAAGATTTTAACCTTAAAGTATGGGATTTTGGAGGCCAAAAAGTGTATCTTAATTATTTGGAAGATTATCTTGTTGGATCAGATCTTGTATTCGTTGTAACAGATTCAACGGCTCTAAACGTCTTAAATTCGAAAGAATTGATTAAACGAGCATCTAATATAATTGAAGAGGATTGTCCGTTAATCGCAATTGCAAACAAACAAGATTTATGTAAATCAGATGGAAGATTAGAAGTAAAAAGAGTTGAAAATATACTTCAAATTAAAACGTATGGATTAACGGCGACAAATCCATCTGAAAGATTAAAATTGTTAACATTAATTCAAAACGAATTAAATCAAACATTAATTAGAAAAAGAAGGTTAAATAAAGATGAAGTTTAAAGAAAACGAACTATTTGGTGCTGCTTTAATAGGATTTGATATGATAGACGGTCCATTTCTTAAATGGAAAAAACAATATAATAATAACGATGGATTTGTTAATTTAGACGATTTTGCTATGAATTTTTATCTTGCTTTTAGGGGAGGTAATAACGGAAAAAAACCACGCGCTATATTGTACGATAATTTTTACATCGTTGCTTTTCCAAAGGATCTAGAGCTCTGTTGCTTATTTATGAAACCACAGGGTATAGACGAAAATATAAACGAACTCAACAGAATTGCTAATAGACTCGTTTTAGAAATGGAGACCACCAAAGACGACGAGAACGACCAAGTCAAAAATTCGGACGAAAATAATATTGAAGAAATTCAAAGATTAATCGTTAATCTTTTAAACGACGCTGAAATGTCGACTCCAGAATTAAGAAAATACTTTAAATTAAACAATTCTCAAATTTGGAAAATAATACAAGATTTGGAAAACTCTCAAAAAATTAAACGAGCTGGAAAAAAAGGAAGGGCTCAATTATGGACGACGATTTAATCTATATTATTTAATTATTTTTTTAAAAATTCTTTTTTATATTCAAATTCTTCTGTGTATCCAATTTTTTTGTTTTGTAAAAAAGCGAGAAAAAACTTCGTAACAAATATTTGGTAGCTCCTGGTCTTCGTTATTAATTGTAATGTATCTAAGTACGTGATTAATTAGGAAAATACCAATTAGCTCAATGTGATAACTACTAATTTTCTCTAAGTTTTTGCCAGAATAAGATATATCCAAAGTGCTTTGACCTGAAAATATTAATTCCACAAAAATTTCAGGAAATATTTCTTTTTTAATCCTCCAACCATTAGTAGTTTTCCAAACTTTAGCACCTAAAAATTCGCTAAGTCTATCTTTATCTTTTTCTTTTAATAATTCAAAAGGTTTATTCCTCTTTAACAAGATTTTTTGCATTAATTCTGTTTTACTATCGTAAGATTTTTCGTAAGATTCTTTATGCTTTATCATTCTTTCAATAAATTCCATTACAATATCTATATACGTAGCCGAATCTTCACCGGGAATCCACGAAATTCTATCTCCAGAAAATAAAAATTTCATTTCTGCTTCTAAATCGTCGCCAAATTCGGTTCCGTAATAAAAATAAGAAATATGTATGTTAGCCTCCGGAAAAAACTTAATAGTAATAGTCCAATCTTCGTTAAAACCAATGTTTTCTAATATTCCTCCTATATCGTCAATAGCTATTTTTTTCATTATGTTTCTATCTAAATTTTGGAAGAGTTTTATTTTCGTATCGCTAATGTCTTTTAATTCTTTTTCGTGTGGACCTCTAACGCCAGTAACATCGATCTGGCTTATTATCATAAACCCTTTTTTGGCGTCTACCATTTTCCTTATACTTTTTTATATTTTTATGTTTTTATGTTCTAATTAGAACTATACGTCTTTTTTTTTGAATTTTCCTAAGATTTTTTATAGTCAAATTGTATTTTATAATTAGGTAAAGATGACCCAAAAAAATGCCGAGACTCTTTCGCATCAGGTTAACGGCTCGGAAGTAAAGAGGTCAACACGGATCGAGAAGGCGCCCCCCGATTTATTCGATCCTAATAAGCCGAGGTTGGGACGGCGTGAGAGCGAACCCCATTCTGCGGAAGTTACTTATATGCATGATGTGTTAACTTCTAATTTTCCCGAAAGTAGGTCCTTATGGGATTTGCACCATTATTTTTTGGGGAGTAAAGGCTCTTTAAAAGGAAAAGAAATTGACATCCAATTCGATGTGTCATTCTTTAAAGATTTAAACATATCCCATACATTATCCTCTTATGATGCCCGTAAGTACGGGGGAAGGATTCCGGATATGGCTATAAATGTATTATCAAAAAGCACATGGAGTAAGGATCTAAGTGAAACGGTCGATTTATGTAAAGCCCTAGGAGTCTCTTTCTACGCTATTTTTAGTCCTTACAAGGTAGCCAGCAAGATTTATGATCCCCCGTTCTTGCGTGTGTTTATCCTACAAGAGGATGGGTCCTATAGACAAGAGGATCTTCAGAGTATCACCCTGAAAGAAGGCGAAAAGGTTGATGAAAAAAATCTCATTGATATAAGCTATAAACTCCCATTTCGGTTAGGATTGATGCGATTGAAGCAGCACCATGAAGGAAAATTATCCCTTTTTCGATTAATATTTATCGATCCCTTAGAACCAAGGATCTTTCTTTCAAAAACAGAAAAAGCTGAGAAAGAAAAGCAAGAAGCAGAAGAGAAAGCTAAAAAAGCAGTGGAAGAAAAGCAAGAAGCAGAAGAGAAAGCTAAAAAAGCGGTGGAAGAAAAGCAAGAAATAGAAGAAAAAGCTAAAGAATTTGAGAATACCCTTATACAATATCGTAAGAAATTCGGTGAGTTAAAATGAACCTAAAGAAAATTTTAATCGGGAGAAAAAAAAATTTATTTCTTTTGCCCCCCACAATTTGCAATGACGCAGCGGGATAACCAAGATGTTTGAAAAAATCAAACATGATTTGAAAAATCTCGCCATAATCAATTTTATCGTTAAAACTATGATTCAAGTATAGTCCCAACAATTTTTGTACGATCTTTAAAGAAATGAGATAAACTTTTTTTGATCGATTTTTTAATTTTCGGATTAAAACTATACGTCTTTTTTTTTGAATTTTCCTACGAAGAAACCTTGTGTGTGATGAATTGAAGGAAAAAGACGCCCTGTTCCTGGCACTGGTCCCCTCGAATTATTAATCGTATAGCTAGGCGAAAACCAATTTGGTAAACTTAACGGTTCTAATTTGTCTAAAAAATTTACTATCTGATACTCGCCTTCTTCCGGATATAAGCTACAAGTCGAGTAAACTAAAATTCCTTTAGGTTTCAAAAAGGTTATAGCACTCTCCAGTAATTTTTTTTGAAGCACAACATTTTGACGTAAAAATCTCTCGTTTTGACGCCATTTAAGTTCCGGATTCGCTTGAAATGTACCGCTGCCCGTACAAGGGGCGTCTAATAATATTTTATCGAATTTAATTTCAAATCGTATAGGAAAATCAATGCTATCCGCGTTAATTAAATCAGTATTCAACACATTTAAGTGATTTAAAAGACTTTTGGCTTCGTAAATTCTTTTTGTGAGAAACTCAAGAGCAATTATTTTGCATTTATTGTTAGTATATTGCGCTATTAGACTGGATTTTATTCCCGGTGCGGAACACATGTCGCAAACGAAATCGTTCGGTTGAGGCGATAAAATGCAAACAATCGCGCTTGATGCTTTATCTTGAAATATCAAAGAGCCAGATTTGTACCATTCGCTTTTTATTAAAACATTCTTCTTATAGTTTGAGACATGATATAATTCCGGAAAAAGATCGTCTTTTTGAAGCGATATTTCTTTTTTCTTAAAATCTTCAAATATCGTGTTAAAATGATTATTATTAAAAGTTTGATTTGATAAGGTATTTACTCTAATCGTTGAATCCATTTCTTCGCTAAAATCATTCATTTGCCTAACATTATTCTTTAAAGAATCAAAATCCATCACGGGTAAAACATGATTTATGAAAAAAGTAGGTATTGCCTCTTCTATACTAAATTTTTCTATAGCCGATTTACCATCAAAAGCTCTTTTCCACGAAAATTTACTTAGTTTTCTAGAAAATCTATTTAATTGAGTAATTTCTATGGCTGACAATTTTAATTCATTTATTACAGAATCTAGCGAAGAATTCTCCCAGAAAAATCGATAAACAATGTAAAGGCATTTTAAATAATTCTGTTTCTCAATCTGTTCAGGCGGATTTAACGCTCTTAAGGTTTTTCTATAAATATAATTCAATTTGCTCCAATATCTAACGATCTCTCTGTAATAATGAACAATTTTCGAATCTTGCCAATAATTTTGAGATATATTAATGGATTCGTTTTCTAAAAACTGATTAAGTAGGAAAAATAATTGTTCCATATTCATTTCTCTAGAATTTGGCTTTGATTTCTTATTTTAAAATCAGATTCTTTTTTTATGTAATTATAATGATATATAAAATCTTAAAATCTTCCTTGTAAGATTTGTTTAATTGTGAGTACCACCTCAATTATTTGAGGTTTTTCATGTTATTCTTATTAATCTATATTAAGTGACTATCAATCCAACAAAAAAGCTCGTTGTTAAGGAAAACAAAATTATATTTATGTGCAAAAGACTTCGCGATAAAAATCTATTGACCGGCTGAAATTATCGCTACTTGATGTTTTCCTTCTCCCATAGACTTTTTAGAAAAGACTCTTGATCTTGCGTTTCCGTTAATGTTTTTAATCCGAATTCTTTTATGTGAAAAACTTCAATGTCGAGAGCTTTAAATAAAGTAATTTGTTTTCTTTCCATCAACACTAGCGGGATTGAAAATCTTTTTGCGATCGCCGCGCACTGGCATTCTCCTAAATGAGGTGCTTTAAAAGAATTCGGATTTCGAATATATTTCTTCATTAAATCCTTATTATGATAAATTTTTTTGATAAAAATGCCGATCCGTTCGTGATCTTCATCAATTAATTCTACGAGTTCAAAATTATAGTTTTCTAGCAGAGCGGATAGTAATTTTTCACCTAATTCATATAAAAAGCTTTTAGGTGCGTAAATCTTGCACGAGTTCAAGATTTTCTTACCCATTTCGAATTTTTTTTCTAATTTTAAAAGACAATCAGAATCTAATACATATCCGTTGGTCGACGAGTCATTCATGTGATGGAATAGAAATATTATTTCTTGTTACTGAAAAGTAGTAACTTAGTATTTACTTATATTGTAGTAAAATATATATAAAAAATTTTCCTTATTATTAGTATGAATATCGATATAAAAAGCGAGAGGAAAACGAATATCTACATTAAAGATAGAGAGCTATGGAATTGGGTAAAAGATCGAAAAAACCAAACTAATATGTCTTCGATTTCAGATTTCATTTTTCATATATTGCAATATAGTAAGCGCCAAGATTTAGAAACTAAAATTTTTTTAGAGAATATTGAAAAATACTACGAATATCACCATTTTGACATGGATGTTTTATCAGAGTATTTACAATTGCCAAAAGAACGTATAATTGAAAAGATTAACGCCGAACTTGGTAAGCTTCCCATGTATGGCACAGCCAGCGAAGAAGAACTCAAATACGCTCGAAAAAAAATCCACAACAAAATGATAGAACATAAAATACTCCCTCGCGAGTTCTCAATTGCATATCAATTAAAAACTTATCTGGAAAAAGCCGTACAAATCGAAGGTTCGAAGGAAATACCAATTAAAGAACTTTTAGATCTTTTATATCCAGATTCCAAGGAAAAAACGCAAGAAGTATATCAATATACAATAAATTATACAACAGATATTCTAAAAGAAACTGGCCGAATAGATAAAAAGAAAGGGCTATTAGAAATAAAGTGTTCAAGTTGTGATAAAATAGATTCATGTAGATACAACCAACCCGAACTAATATATTTACAGGTAGGAATAAAGTTAGACGCGGAAGATATTAAAGACGATCTAATTATGGATATAATAAGAAATACTCGTAAATCGAATAATTTCCAACTTTACTCGTTATTTTTGGAAAACAGCATACAATCTTTAATAAAAACCAATTATGAATTAATCAATGAGTTTTTTGCTCAGAATATTCTAATATTTCCTCAAAACGAAACGGATCTATTATCGAATTTTTTTAAAGGAGAAATCAAAAAAATCGAAAGAAAAATAGAAAAAAATTTTCAACATCTAAATTGCGTACGAAGCGAATAAAATAACAAACAATTAAATTTAAGGTTAGACGAGGCGTTATTAAAAGAAATTGAAGAATTATCTCAGTACGAGCCATTGGACCGCGCGGTTTTGCTAAAAATGTCCTAATCGAGGGTTTACGGCAAGAGCCCTTAAATTTTGCAATACAGAAGAATATATTAAAAGAAATCCCATTAGAGCATGTGCTTAAAATCGCAAAAATATCTCTTCACGAATTAGATTTAAAATAAAATTTATTGCCGTATATAAATTGTTTCTTTTTCAAAGGCAAAAAGTCAATTAAATGATATTAAATTCTTTGTATCCATATTCTTTTAAAAGAATATTTCAGATTAAAATTAAGAAGTTCCTTTTCAACGAGATAAAATAGCCTTTCTGGAATAACAAACGAGCCACGACCTAACTGAAATCCTTTTAATTTTTGAAGAATTCCTCCTTTTTGATAAGAATATGTTTTATTTAAATATGTCTTTTCAGTTCTATATCCGTAAAGGGCTCGTTTTAGCTTCATTTTATCCGATTTTGACAGATTTCTTAGATTTAAAGTAATAATGTAATAGGGATCTAATTCTAAACGATTTATAAAAATTTTCTGATAATTTGTCGTTCCACATAGTAATTGCCCTTCTGCCAGGATGTTTTCAACGAAAATTCGATCCCAATTTTCTAAATTCTCGTGAGAAATAAAAACGCATTGAATTGTTTTATCTATTTCCTTTTCTAAGTCTAATAAGTGCTCAAAAATTTTATCTTCCAAATCAATAGGAGCTTTTCTTTTTAATAAAACGCATAAATCGATATCACTTTCTTTTGTATATGTTTTTTTTGCGTAGGAACCGAAAAGGATTATCGAATCAATTTCAGCATATTTTAATAATATTTTTTGGAGATATTTTGTTAATAAGTTCAATAATTTCTCATAGTCCAAGCTATTGTAAGTTTCTTTATCACTTTCAGTGATATTATTAATATTAGAATTAATTTTCTATCACCGTTAAACATATTTTTTCTAATTTTGAAAATATATCTTTAATAACTTTAAAATCTTCGTCAGTCCAACTAAAGCCATAAGAAAATTTTGGGCGTAATTTATTTTCTAATTTTTGAAATAATTTCCAAATAATTTCAGTTTCTTCTTTAAAGATCGTCTTATTATCTTCTAATATTTTTCTTATATTTTGGTGTTTATTAATATGAATCATAGTTTTAGCAGCACAACTTTCTATTAAATGAAAAATAGAAAGAAAATATAATTCTACACGAGAAGGAATCGAAAGACTCTCGATTTCGGCATCTTTTTTCAGTTTTGAATACAAGTTTTTATGATTTTCAAATGTTCCCATAATTAAATTAGATCTTTTCTTTTCGTAATATAATAATACGATTTATTATTTATAAATCTATACCCTAAAGTCTTAAGAAAAAGCGATTATGGGAAAAAGGTTAATAAAAATAAAAAAGAACAGTAAAAATTAGATTTTAATCAATTCGTAATTAGGATTACCCAATTTGTTCTTAATTGCGGCATCTAACTGCCACATTGGATCTATGCTTGCGTTCATTCCTTTGAACTTTTCCACGCCACTTGGAAGGGGTGCTTTCCATTCTCCTTTTGCATCCATTATTGGCAAGCCAGGAGCCATAGTTTCCATGTCAATACATGCTTTATCAATCGCTAAAGGATCAGATGAACCAAAAATGCCGAGATCTGGAATAATTGGCATATTTGCATTAGTTATGCAATCGCACATCAAGGGAATATCAAAAGCAAAACTAATGTAGCGAATCTTTTCGGAACCAAACGATTTTATTACTGCAGACGCGTTGTCTATAAAATTTTCGCAAAATGTCTTAAAATCGTACAATGCTGCAGATTTAATAGCTTTTCTAACGGGGCAAACTTCGTCGCACCCTAAACAACCAATACAGATATCCGGGTCGATTACAGCGTGATCTATTTCTATCTTAATAGCATTAACAGGACAAGCCTTAACGCATTCTTGATTACAATTTGATATTTCGCATTTTTTAGTCGTTTCAGGTTTTCCTATGAAATGAGCGAGAAATTTATTACGCTTAGTAACGCATCCGATTCCTAATTGTTTAAAGGCGCCTCCAAAGCCCGCTTGTGGGTGTCCTTTAAAATGAGAAATTATAATAAGTTTATCAAATTTAAAAATTCCGCTACCAACAGATACATTTTTTAAATGAATTCCATCTATTTCAACATCTTTTCCATCTATACCAATATCTCCATCAATAAATTTTAACGGAGCACCAACGATTGACTCAGTATAGCCGTGAAGATCTGCGATCTTTCTATGTTCAATTGCCGTTTTTCGGCTTCCTAAACAAATTGTACAAGCGTTAGGAACGTCAACAAGATGAAGCTCCATTCCGATTCCTTGCGTTTCAATTAATGTAGGTATGCCTCCTTTTAATTTAACGACTTCAATAACTTCTCTAACATAATCGTGTCGTAAATAACGCGTATTATAAGCTTCACCTACGTGAACCTTTACGCCCACTTTATCTCCCGAATTAATGTTATCTAATATTTTATCCAAAATAAAACGCGTTTTTACTAAATTGTTTGTTATCATGTTTTTTGATGAATTTACTACCGCACTCAATTCGTAAGGACTAGCCCAATAAACTATAGATTTTTCAGACAAGTTTTTTCACATTTTATTTTTTTTAATTAAAAAACTGTTTATATACTTAATATCTTTTATGTTAATTTGATCTATAAAAAAATATCAATTGTTTTTTGCGTTTTTATAAAATTAATCAATTTACTGCTTGATTTCCAAGTTCTTAAAGAAGTAGTCAAACCCTCTCCCATTTTATTAATAGAGTCGTTAAAATTATCCAATACAATTGGTATAGAACCTTCCATTGCGTGCTGAACGGTCTCTCTGATTACCCATACGCCTAGTGGAACTAAGTATCCCGAAGATACTTCTCGAAATATTAAAATTCGGGCTTGACGCTTTATTTTGTAGAGATATTCGCAAACCGATTTCCTTGCGGCGTAATACGCTCCCGTTATATTACTTGCGTAAGTCTTTCTACCCTCGTAAAATTCGTAATCAGTCATTACTTGGGGAGTTTTATCTTTGCTATTTCCAAAAATGTCAACGTTCCACAGAGAATTTGGTGCCCAAACTTCGTTCATTTCGTAAGTGAATTTTCCAGGAAATAAAAGAATCTTAAAATGATTGTCGAGATACATTGCTTCAAAGATTCTATAATCGTTTATTTCGGGAAATTTTTTGATCTCTTCGATTAGCTTTTTAGAAATAATATCGTCAACTGCAGTAATAGACCATCGCGTCGGAACCAACTTTCTCCGATTTTTTTCTCCAAGGAGACCTGCAGCAAAGACTCGCTCTATTGACGATAAAGGCACGTTGCCTTTCATATATAATTGGTCTGCTACGGCTTCTTGGGCTTTCAAATCCGTGTCAGATACGCAATATTCGACTTTTGGATGCACTTTTACGTTTTCCGTAATCTTAATGCTTTTTGTGGTGCCAGAAGGGCCCATAGGTTGCGTATGATTGTCTAACGACATTCTTAGGTGTAATTTCTCCAGTTTCGCCTCCGTGTCGACAGGTCTTGCTGCCATAGAGAGCTCTTGAGACGTTTCCAACAACTTTTTTTTCTTTTGATCTAAATTGTTCTTAAGAGCTTGTTCTCCAACTTTTACATTCGTTACAAAATTACTCCTTACTAAGCAACTTCTGTATAAAATTAATTCTTCCATTTGCTTACCGAACCAAAGTTCTGGAGCGTCTAGAACGTGATAATCGGTTACATTAAATCTACTTTCAAATTCTCTGAAAGGAACTAAAGGCCCAACTGCGACATTTGGATAATTATAATGTCCCACAAAAAATCCAGGAGGGCTTGGTCCAGCAATATCCACGTTACGAATCGATTTTCCAATTTCAAACGGAACAATCGATTTTAAGATCGAAGTTTTTAATAGAATTGGGCACCTGTTTTTTCCGCAAAGATTGCGCGAACCTTTACATCTCAAACAAATATTCTTTTCTGTCAGTGGTCGTACCAACCTTAACAAGCCCTTATATACATATATGAATATATAAATTAAATTTAACAAATAGTTAATATAAAGTAAGATTAGGGGCTTAAATTTTTGATACTTATATAAAATTATTAAAAAAATACAAAAATAAAATAAAAAATATATTATTTATTTTTTAGATTTCGTAAATATATCCAAAAATTTCTTTCCAATGTTTTTTCTTCCTTCTTTAATCAATTTTTTCTGAGTTATCTCTTGCTTTTGATATCTATTCCAAAACGCCTGAAATTTATTCCAATCTGGACCTAATTTACTTTTCAAGAATTTCTCTATATTATCGATCCTTTCCATGTTTTCTGCTACTTTGCGGATAAATTCTTTTCTTCGTTTATGTACGCTATATGTGACTTTTAAGACCAGACCTGCAGAGGCGCTTATTATACCGGTTAAGATTGCTCTTAGCCACCATGGGAAATCCTCTTCTAATTGTTGTGCTGCTGTAGTAGTAGCAGCAGCAGCACCGCCACCATTGTCACCGCCAGCGCTTGGTGGAGCAGGAGATGCTGGAGAAGTCACATTCTCTTTAATAATGTCCACCATCTGAGATGTTATATATCCTCCACTATCGTTTACATAAAATGTAATTTGACCGTCCCAAGAACCAGTTAATGTATTCCATATCGATGTAGAAATCGTACTTTCTATTGTAGAGTGTACTGTTTGTGGTTGTGGTAAAAAAATATAAGAAGAAATTGCTCCAGTTTGATTAATTTTATACCAATAATAATGGCCCTTTCCTTCCGCCACATATATTTCAAAGCTAGGGGGTGTGCTAGAGAATCTTTCGCCATTTGAGGGTTTTATAATATCAATAACTGGCGCATCCCACCATATAGGACATTGATCTTTACTCTTGGGGAATCCATCTATTTCATAAGGATCGTCTCCTTTATTATCGTCGTTTGCATCTTTCCCATTATAATCGCTCCAATAATTACCGAAATTCCCAGAATACCAAATGTTATCTCCGGGCAATATTGCGTTATCTTTAGCGTTTTCTGAGTTTTCTAAAAAGTTATTATCGTCAATTAAATTTGATCCACAATCAAAGCCAAAAATAATTCCGATAATCCCATTATATGTTATATTGTTTTTTATAAAATCGTTGCCAACGCAATTTTTATCAGCCGCAATACCTCGTCCATTATAATAAATATTATTAAATCTTATTGTACTCTCGCTACACTTTTTCAGAGATATTCCATCGTTATTATTGCCAAATATTTCGTTATTTTCTATTAAATGATTTACACAGAATCCAAGAATATTTTTATATCCGTAATATATACCGCAGTCTTCATTATCAACTCCAGCATCGAAGATTTTGTTTTTTCTAATTGTGATATAATCATTAAAATCAGAGATTCCAATTCCATAAACAGAGCCGCTAATATTATTCGATTCAATAATAATTCCATTTGATCTTTCTAAAGATATTCCTACTTCTTCGTTTTCAATAAATTTATTTTGACGGATTTTATTGTCTCCGCAAAATTGTCCGTTATGTATTCCTGAACCTATATTTCCTCTAAAGGTATTTAACAATATATCATTGTTCGAGCAATTTAAGTTCAGGTTAATTCCATGAGCATGGTTACCATAAATGGTGTTATCACGAATGATATTATTGCTACAAGAACCATTAAAATTGATTCCCATATTGTCGTTATCTTCTATAGTATTATCTTGAATTATGTTGTTAGTGCATCCACCTGCTAAATAAATGCCGTGACCTCCATTATTTGAACAAATATTTTTAACGATTGTTCCATTCGACGTGTGAAATAAATAAATACCTGCATTGTCAAGCGAATAACGAAGTTCACTATTTTCAATCCTAAAATGAACAGAAGAATACTCTATATATATGCAACTATTTTTGACATGATCAATGTTTACTCTTGTAATGACGTAAGGATCGTTTAAAGTTCCGTTTCCATGACACCATGTTCTTGTTACCGCCCACGACCAACTTTTAAATTGAGAGATGGGTTTTCCACTGATC
>Ga0315284_10002634_pt1 | contig 25613 bp, 21 predicted proteins | sample YL17G09_16_MG_FD_203696 | JGI IMG/M metagenome (GOLD analysis project Ga0315284, IMG submission 203696) | Sediment microbial communities from Yellowstone Lake, YNP, Wyoming, USA - YL17G09_16 | ecosystem: Environmental > Aquatic > Freshwater > Lake > Sediment | place: USA: Wyoming | collected...
GCGCGAAGCGCTACCCAGACGCACTTCCGCCTCTCGTCCCCAGGTCAGTAGTTCTGGAAATTATCCGCTGTCCAGCATTACCAATCGGCCCGATGTATATTACTACTACATCAGCCGTATCGGCTGAGTGGACGTTTCCGATGCGGCATGTGTCGGCGGGAGCGTCAATACCAGACCCGCCTCGCAGATGACAATCGGCAAGGGCTTCCGCCGGAATTCAGCCTTCCTGCAATCCTCCCTCCTGCTCGTTTTCCATCAGCCTGTTGCGAGTCACCCACGTTTTTCTCAGAAGAGGACGGTGTATGGGTTTCTCCGTATTCGGCTTGTCCGAACCAATTGTTCAGGGAGTGTATGCCTCGGGCTACAGCATCCCAACCAACATCCAGAGTCAGGCCATTCCGCTGGTACTTGACGGTCGCGACATCATCGGATGTGCACCTACCGGCACGGGCAAAACAGCAGCATTCGTGCTGCCCATTCTCGATCGTCTGGCGCGCATCAAACACGAAGACCGCAAGGGTCGCTTCCCGCGTTGTCTGGTGCTCACGCCTACGCGCGAACTGGCTCAGCAGATCGAAGACTCGGTGCATACCTATGGCATGTACACGAACATTCGCGCAATCTCCGTCTACGGTGGCGTCAGCATTGTCAATCAGTTGCACGAACTCAAGCGCGGTGTCGACATCGTGATTGCCACACCCGGTCGGCTGCTCGATCACATCGACCGCCACAGCATCAATCTGTCGCGGGTCGAGATGCTTGTGCTTGACGAAGCAGACCGCATGTACGACATGGGCTTCATCCACGATGTGCGCGCGATCATCAGCCTCACCCCTGCGCAGCGGCAGACACTGCTCTTCTCAGCCACCATGTCGCGCGAAATTCGCGCACTTGTCGCAGCGATCCAGCGCGACCCGCAGCTCATCGAGGTGGGCGAGCCGTTTACTCCGGTGGAGACGGTTGAGCAGCACTTCTATTCAGTCGGCCAGCAGAACAAACTCGATCTTCTCGTGCACATCATCCAGCGGGAAAACGTTGAATCCATGTTGTGCTTCTCACGCACCAAACACGGAGCCGACCGCATCGCCCGACGCCTGGTGCAGCGCGGCATCACCTGCGATGCTATTCACGCCGACCGATCCATGGGGCAGCGCAAAGATGCACTGGAAGGGTTCAAGCGACGCGAGTACCGGGTCATGGTTGCCACCGATCTGGCTGCGCGCGGTATCGACGTGGTAGGCATAACGCACGTTGTCAATTTTGACACCCCCGCATTTGCCGAAGACTACATCCATCGCATTGGTCGCACCGGGCGCGCGGAGCGAACGGGAACCGCCATCACGTTTGTGAGCAGCGACGAAGAGAAGTACCTCAAGCGGATCCAGTATCTTACAGGTAAGAAGTTCCAGGTGAGGCCCTATCCGGGCTTTGAGTTCCCCGAGCACAAACCGGTGACGGCAACCACCCAAGGCCCCCAGCGCCGCATGCACCAGCAGCGCAAGATGATGATGTCTGCGCGAGGTGGATTTGGCGGACGACGGTAGCGGAAAGTGCGGAATTATGGACGACGAGGACATCGTGCGGATGGTGCTTTCCCGCGTGCTGGAGAAACTCGGGTTCGCGGTTGACGCAACGCGCAACGGACAGGAGGCGCTGGAGGTCTACACACGCACGGTGGCATCGGGCGTTTCGTACGAGGCTGCTGTGGTGGATCTGACGGTGATTGGCGGCATGGGGGGCGTGGAGCTCGCCCGCGAGCTTCACCATCGCAACCCATCGCTCAGAATTGTGGTATCAAGCGGCCATACCGACAGCGATGCGATGGCCAACTACCGGGAGCAAGGGTTCGCCGACGTCATCCGCAAGCCCTACACCATTGACGAAGTGAAGAAGGTCATGGCCAGCCTGGCCGCGCCTGGGAGCCGAGTGTCACCGGCTTGACGCACATGCTCATGGCGGTGGCTGCGGCTCGAACATCCCGCTACTCTGAATCCACGATCCCCTCGTCATAGGATACGCGGATCTTTCTGGCAGGCGGCACAACCAGGAAGTCGACGGCGTCCCACTGCCCGTTGACAAGGCGGCGGAGCAGGTCGGTGCTTCCCACAACCTCCTCGTACTCCAGTCCGTTCTTGGCTGCCTCGGCGCGGGTCTGCTCCTTGTACTGCGGGAAATCGCCCACACCCGTGTCGATGTAGGTGAACTTCCTGTAGTTCTTCAGCCAGTCTCCCAGCGCTGCCATGAGGTACTGGGCGTTCTCCTCGCCGTACTGCTCCACATATTCCTGGTAGGTCTTGTTCATCTTGAACTGCGAGGGGATGCTCGTATCGCCGTTGGCGCCCGAGGTGTCGCGCTCGATCCAGCCAGTAGATTTGAAGTACGTGCCCGGGTTCTTGTCGAAGTACTCGGCGTACCGCTGACGCGAACCGAGCATGAGCGTGATGCAGTCGTGCGCACGGGGGATGACCAGCGGGACCGGCGCATGCAGCCCGCGCACGCCGTTGTTGCAGAGACCGTACGCCATGAGCACGGCCTCGTGCTTTGACGGGTCTGTCTTGTCAATTACCGCCTGGAGCGCGGCACACATCTTAGCCTCGCCCACATCGTGCAGTCCCTTGGGCATGAATGAGACATCGATGATGTCGGGGCAGTTTGACACGCACTGGCACACTTCGCGGAAGAGAATCTCGCAGGCAATGAGTCGGTAGTGGTGAGGCTGAGGTGTCACGGGCCGGCTTTCCTGGTTGCATCGGTGGGGTTGAGCGGCGGCACGAGTGCGTTGAAGTAGAGACGGACGAACAACCCGTACGCTTCGCGGAACTTGCGACCGTAGTCTTCGAGCGGGTCACGTTTTGCGTTGTCAAGCTCCTTGTCTTGCCATTGCTCCGTTTGGAACGCGAGTTCCCTGGCAACAATGCGAAGCTTGGTGCGCTGATCGGGCAGGGTGCGCCAGAGCATGATGCGCTTGTCGGTTTTTGCCGAATCGTCAAAGAAGTGGGTGGGCGCACACGCGGTGGGCGGGAGCGGGTGACGCCAGTTGTACGCGGCATTCACCATGTAGTAGAAGCCCCGGAGAAACGGGGCAAACCGTTCGTCAAGATAGCGCAGGCGCCCCCATCGCTCATTCTGCAGGTCTTTCTCGAAGATGTTGAGCGTCTGTACGAGATTGCCGGCCACCTGGTTGAGCTGCTCTGCCTCAAACTCGGAGAGTTGGCCCGCAAACTCGGGCATCTCGCGGTGATAGAAGTCTTCTCGCTTGCGTGCGGAAAGCTTGATGTACCGATCATCGCCGCGGGTGATGGCCCAGCCTTCCATGGAGTGGCCGCAGGAGAAAAAGACTTCTTCGAGGCTGTCGGTCTTCTCGTTCAGTGCAACGGACATGGTAGGCAGGGGCGCCGCGAAACGGTCGCGGGTCTCGGCGGACCTGCCGACAGAGGCCAGAGCGAGCAGGCAGGCGCAGAGACGAATGAAGGTGATGTGTGGTGACACCTGATGCCTCCCCAACACGACCCTCCCTTGTGCCTGGGAGAATTGACTCGCCGTTAGGGAATATACGCTTTCCGCGAATCGATCGCAGTGAAGTTCAGTGCACGCGGCTTCAGCCCAGCCTTATCGGGAGGTGCGCGGGTCCAGGGGACACGCATCCCCGCAGATTCGAACAGTCCGCGATGTTCCGCCACTGGCCTTAGGCGATCGTCCTTCCATGCAAACATTCGTCAGAAGACCGTGGAGTTTATCACGTTGTTGGTATGAAAAAATGACAAAACTGCCACTTATTAAAATGAATATTTGACGTGGCCAACACAACGTGGTATATTTCTACCGATGGAACGCACTATTTATCAACAGCTTATCGAGTGGAAGACTTCCAGGAGGCGCAAGCCGTTGCTGCTGATGGGTGCCCGGCAGACCGGAAAGACATGGGTTCTCACCGAGTTCGGCAGGCGCGAGTATGCCCGGCTGGTGTACTGCAACTTCGAGGAAGAGCCACTTCTGCACGATTTCTTTGCTACCAGCCTGAAACCTCAGTCCATTGTTTCGAGGCTTTCAACCCGGGAAGGGCACGAGATCCGTCCTGACGAAACGCTCATCGTATTTGACGAGATCCAACAATCCAACGCGGCCCTCAACTCGCTGAAGTACTTCGCGGAGGAGGCGCCCGAGTATCACATCGCAGCTGCAGGGTCACTGCTTGGCGTGAAGCTCACTCAACCGCGGTCATTTCCGGTTGGCAAAGTATCGTTTCTCACCCTGCACCCTCTGACATTCTCCGAGTTCCTCTCGGCCGTTGGGGAATCACGGTACCGCGGCCTTCTGGAGGAGATGCAGACCATCGAGCCGGTGCCAGAGCTTTTCCACCGGGAACTGCTGGAGCTGTTGAAGGCGTACTACGTGGTTGGCGGCATGCCGGAGGCTGTCGTGGAGTATGCTGTATCGCGGTCGTTTGAGTCGACCCGAAAGGTGCACTCTGCTATTCTCAAGGCGTACACACTCGACTTTGCCAAGCATGCCCCAACAGCCGATATTCCCAGACTGGGTCAGATATGGAACTCAATTCCAGGTCAGCTCGCCAAAGAAAACAGGAAATTCATCTTCTCCGCCGTGGCTGAGTCAGCCCGTGCACGCGAGTATGCGGATGCACTGCAGTGGCTCTCCGATGCGGGACTCATCCGCAAGGCACTGGCGGTCGAACACGTGGAACAGCCCATAGATGCCTTTGCCGATCAGTCTGCCTTCAAAGTCTACACACTCGACGTTGGGTTGCTTGGAGCGATGGCTCGCCTCCCGCCCGCAACGCTTGTCAACGGCAACGAAATATTCCAAACCTACCACGGAGCATTTGTAGAGAACTATGTGGCCCAGCAGCTTTTGTCAATGCCAGACTTTGAGTCAGAGGTTCTTTACTATTGGAAGAAGAATCCCGGCATTGCAGAACTCGATTTTCTGGTGGAGCTCGACGGAGAAGTTCTGCCTCTGGAGGTGAAGGCCGGCATCAACACAAAGAGCAAGAGTCTTGGAGTCTATGTGCAGCGCTACTCGACTCGCATTCAGCTTCGCTCAACTCTACGCAATCTGAAGCTTGACGGGACAATTCTGAACGTGCCGCTTTACGCCATCGAACAACTTGCCCGACTGACTCGACGTGCACTCCCACTCGTTGGCTCGGAGCAGGTTCCCCGGAGCACCAATCCCGCTACTTCCCGGTAAAGAACACCAACTGCACATCATCGGCCTTGGCCACCGCCCCGAGAAATTCCTTGAGCTTGGGGTACTCCTGCGGATCCAGCGGCTTGTACGACGCGAATTTCGCGGTTCGGTCGCACACTATGGTATTGCCCTTCGACGAGAACTCGATTCTGTACGTTCCATACGGTGACACCAGGTTCACCGCAGTGGGCAGACTGATGGGCTTCCACGATGCCGGATGGGTCAGCTCCAGATGCATGCTCTGCGAGGAGATCCCAGCCTCAGAGAACGTCAAGTCCACCGGTGAGTGACGTTTCTCGTCAACCGGGTAGTCGTCGGATCCGATCGCATCGGGGATTCGCACGGGCACGATCGCCGTGGCGCCGCTCAGCGTGGCCACGTTGGTGGACCTGAACACGTAGGTGTAGCGCACGGTATCGTTGAGCGTGTCCAGATACTGCAGGTTGAATGAGTCCACCGTCACACCCGGGTAGTCGCGCGAAAGGCTCTTGTGCAGGCCGGTGACGCGCTCCTGCGCCGACTCGTACCGGTACGACGCGCGATAGCCACTGGCAGCCGTGCCCACGCGCGTGGTTGCCACCGTCTGCCTGAGAGCGCCATCCTCGGCGATCTGTGCGCGGATCAGGCGAACCACCGGACGCTGCGAGGCACTGTCCAGCGGCAGCGTGATGAGCGCGTTCTCTTCCTTGCCAACGATGAGTGCCACGGCCGCCTGATCCCCGCGCGGCAGGCAGCCAATGGGACTGTTGTTGTCGGTGAAGTCGATGAATCTGCGCACTCCGTCAAGCTCGCAGGTGAGGATGCAGTGATTGAAGTCCGCGCCGATGGGCATCAGGTCGGTGAAGTGGCGCTCGCCCGTATTAACAAGCACAAGGTCCGAGGCTATGCCCGCCCTGTCAAAGAGCACCTTGCCCAGCGATGCCATGTCTTTGCAGTCGCCGATCCTGGTGGCCAGCACTTCCTGCGCAGCCTGCGGAATCCACCCCGACTGCCGGAACGGAACAAAGCTGTAGCGAATGCTGCTGGTGATGTACCGGTGGATCCGGGTTGCCTTCTCCGAGGGTGTGCTCGCCCCGGCAACAAGCGAGTCTGCCAGCGCCGAGAGCTCCAGCGAGTTGTCTTGCTTGTGGGCGGTCAGATTGTCGTACCACTGCGCAATCTGCGACCATTGGGTGAAGGTGGAGTAGTTGACATGACGGTATGTCGGCCATGAATATGGCTCGAACGTTTCGTCGTCCGCCGGCTTGTAGGGCGGTCGTGAGAACGTGGCGATTCGGTAGTCTCCGAGCGCCTGCGTCTGGCAGTCGACCGAGTCTCCCACGATGCGGTACGCAATGGTGTCGGATTGTGGCGTCACCAGTCGCATACGACTATCCCAGGTTGGGTAGCCGAGCTGGAAGGTCTGCGATCCGTACACGTGACGCGCCATCTCGCCGAAGTAGTAGTTCTTGAGCGACCACTCCAGCATAATGCAGTCGCCGGGCTGCAGCGACTTGAAGACTACCTGGTTTCTTTCCACATCGGCCTGCACCTGCGTTCCATCCTGCTTGAGGGTGAGAGCCCGTCCGATGGTGGGAACCTGGAAGTACGAGTTGTACCCGATGGTGTACTCCTTCCACAAGTCAATCGCCTTTTCCGTGGAGATGTACACCAGCAGAAACGTGCGTTCCTTCGAACACCGGCTCGGGTAGTAGAACACATCGTTGATATAGGAGAGAACAGCGCCCTTTTCGTTGGATCGGTGCTCCCAGTGCGCGCTGGCCTTGAGGATGTCGGCAACCCGGGGCAGCGGCGCCAGCGAGTCAAGCGGCGGTTTGCCCTTGAGCGTGCGGAGATTGTCCCACGCGTTGAAGTCGTCACGCGTGTATGTGATTGCGTCGCTGAAGGCCCGCTCCGCGTCGGCAGTGCGGCCCGTGGAACGCAGAATGTGGCCCTTGAGATTGAGCGCGTCGGCGTAGGCAGGCCGAGCATCCAGGGCCTGGTCCAGGTAGCCCAGAGCCCGGGAATTCTGCTTCGTCATAAAACAGAGGTTGCCCAGGAAGTAGTATGCGGTGGCATTGGCCGGCCGGTATTTCAGGCCGTCTTCAATGGCCGAGATCGCCTTGTTGACGCTGCCCTTCTTGAGGTAGAGTTGGGCAAGCGCGGTCCACATGTCGTCGTTGGTACGATCGTGTGTGAGGTAGGTCTTGACAAGACGGATTGCCTTGGACGATGTGCCTTGATCCAGGTAGAAGCCGGCCAGCATCTTCACCGCCACCGGACTGGTGCGCTGGTTCTTCACCATCTCCGCAATGCACTCCATGATGCCTGTGCGGTCTTCCTTCTTGCTGTATGCGCCGATCTTGTACAACAGGGCCGCCAGCGAGGACTGGAACTCCTTTGGCGACGCGGCAATGAACCGGAGAATGCGCTCGGGCTCGTCGCTCTCCGCAACTCTGGAGAGCTCCGCATTCCATGCTCCGGAGTGTGCGGGCGAGAGGTCGTATGCGGTCTTCTCTTCGACCTGGGCCTCGGTGCGCTTCTTGGCTCGGAGGAAGGATTCGGCGAGCAAATCGTGCCACAGTGCGCTCTTCGGGTGGGCCGCGAGCACCGAGTGAGCCAACCGCTGACCCTCGTCGGTCATCTCCATGCCGTTGTAGAACCGCATGAGCTGGATGGACGCGTCCATGTCGCGGGCGTCGCGTTTGAGTCGGCTTTCGAGCACCGACATCACCGAATCGGCCACCGGGGAGGGACGGAGCCTGGCGGGCGAGGGGCCTGCGGGCTGCCGGACGGCGAGGGGAGATGCCTTGATTGCGACGTTTCGAAGCGCAGTGTAGTGCATGTCAAGAAGCCGCACACAGAAGTTCGACTGGCCGTTGTCGCCACGGATGATCGTGTGGCCAAGCTTGACAAGGAGGGCGTTTTCGCCCTTGGCCAGATGAACGGTCTGCACGAAGGCATCGACACCGGTATTTCTGAACACCGAGTCGGCCATCACCACGGCGCCGTTGAGAAATACCTTGAACATGCCCGAGGCGCCAAAGGCCAGCCGGGCATCCTGCGCGCTCGGGCTGACGACTGTGCAGTAGAAGTAGTAGATTCCGTGCGACGAGCGGTCGTGGTCTTCGGTGAATATCCAGTTGGACGTGGGTGGGCTTTGCAGCATGCGCCACGTTGTCAGGTTGCCGTCAGACCCGGGGTAGGTCCTGGAGAAGTCCACCTCCTGCTCCGGTGGGTAGGCGGTGTTGTATCCCGAGTGCGATATGTTCTGGAAGGGGCCGATGAATCGCCAGTTCAACAGGCATCCCATGTCCTTGACGAGTGCCCTGGCCTCGCCGATGTTGCCGTCACTGAGACTGCGGTGCGCAAGGTGGTCCTGGAAGCCGCCTGCAAAGAGTCCGGGCGTGCGACTGAGCGGCTTGAGCACCTCGAAACCCTCACGGATCTGGTAGCCTGAGTACGACCGCGCGAACACGAGCTGTTTGAGCAGGCCGCCCGCAAGCATGGCCTGGTTGCCGTCCTTCTGGAAGGCATTGAGGAACGCCCGGCATGCGGTGGTCATGTCTCCCCGGAAGTCGGCCGCTTCGGAGATGCCGCGAAACGCTTCGGCAGCAATTGACGGGTCGGGATTGGATGTGTTCTTGGCAAATGCATCGGCTGCCTCGGTCGGCTTGTTGGCCAGGAGCAGATCCCACGCTGATGCATTCGGATTGGGGGCGGCATGGCCGAGGCCGCAAAGCGCCACCAGCCACAGTGTGAGGGGCAGGAGGATGGTCGGGCAGCGATGACGGGCATTCGGGCAGTGTCGGGGCATGGGTTCCACGATCCTTTCGCGTGAGGAGAGTCGTTGCGTGCGAAGGGGGAAAATACCTTGGCGCAGGGGAGAGACGCGGACTCCTCCCGGACGCAAAAGCGGGAAGAGCCGCGGATGGCACGGATGCCACACGGATTTCCGCGGATCGGAAGAGATGCGAGTCAGACGGTCGTCCCCCGTCGTGTATTTTCGCGAGAAGGGCCATGGACTGGTCCTCGGCACGCGTCCCGACAACGCGCTGGAGTGCACTGAGAATGCGTGACATCCCACCCCCGCAATTGAAAAACATCCTCGTGCTCTCCTTGGGCGGCATTGCCAACCTGCTCTTCATGACACCAGCGCTCCAGCTCCTCTGCGAGCGGTATCCCCAGGCGCGTCTCACGTTCCTGCTCTCCCGCAATGGATCCGCCGAGATCGTCCGACACCATCCTCGTCTCGATCGGATAGTCGAGTTGGGTGCACCGGGGCAATCGGTCGTGGCAACGCTGATGCAACTTCGCTCACTGCATCCCGACCTCAGCATTGTGGCAACAGGCATGAACCCGGCCAAGTCAGGCCTCCTCTGCCTCGCGTTGGGAGTCCGTCGGCGGGTGGGGGAGAGTCGTGGGCTTGGACGGCTCTTCTACAACGTCAAGGGTGATTACCAGTTCTACCGGCACGAAGTCCTCTCCAACCTCCGCATGGCAGAGGCAGCGGGGGCGACCGGCGATGCACCGGCCTTGCGCGTCTGGTCAACGTCGGAGGACGTTGTATGGGCCGAGCGATGTATCGCGGAGCACGGGCTGACCGGCACGCGCCTCCTGGGCATCCACCCGGGATCAGGTGCATCCATGGCATTCAAGCGGTGGCCGGTTGACCGGTTCATTGCTGCGAGTCGGGCGCTCGTCGACGAGTTCGGGTTCCGCGTGCTTGTGTTCGGGGGCGCGGACGAGGCCCCTCTTGGCGCTGCTGTCAAGATCGCTCTGGGCGATGCTGCGTGCGATCTCACCGGCAAGGCGTCGATCCTGCAGAGCTATGAGATGATGCGCCGGTGCGCGCTCTTCCTCTCTAACGACTCCAGCCCCATGCACCTGGCTGCTGCTGCCGGAGTGCCGGTGGCGGCGATCTTCGGACCGACACTCGATTGTCAAGCATCGCCGTGGGGTGTGGCCAATCGCGTGGTGAAGACGGACCTTGCGTGCCGGCCCTGCTACCGCGTTCGGCAACGCGATGCCGCGCATTTCCAGTGCGATACCGGGGGGGCGTGTGCGTGCCTTGGCGACATCACTGTCGGGTGCGTGGTCGAGAACACTCGGGAACTGCTCACCGAGATCGGGCGCGTCTGAGTTTCCGGTTGATCGGGCCCCTGCGCCCGGAAGACAGCCCTATACAGCCGACCAGTGCTCCTCCACGCCCACGGGTCGCTGCACCCAGCACCTCGCTTGGGCGATGCAGGAGACGTTGCAGCTCCGTCAGTCGGTAGATCAGCTCCCCACTCAGCCCTTGTGTATGGAGCCGATTCTGGCGCCAGAACTCGGTCCATGGGGCGTTTCAATGCGGTTAAACTGAGCAATTTACTCGGCATATCAATGGCTTACCGTGGTCCGACCCAGACTGCTGTGATGCAATTCACAACATGCCAATCTTCGACTCGTATCAACACGGGCATTGACAAACCATGGATAGTGAAATATATTATACCTGTGAACGACATCACAGCATTTGCCGGAGTGTTGCCATGAAGGCCGAGATTTCCGCTCTGCCGCAGCCCACGATCCAGCGTCTTTGCACGTTGCATCACCTGCTGGGCGAGATCGCACAGGCAGGGACCGCCCGGATTTCGTCGGCAGAGCTCGGACGCATGTCGGGCTTTGGCGCTCCGAGCATCCGCAAAGACATCTCCTATCTCGATGACGCAGGCGTTGCCGGTGCGGCCTACGACGTGAACCGATTGCGCGACGTGATCGCTGCGAGTCTTGGACTGAACCGCGTCCGTCGAGCCTGCGTGGTGGGCCTGGGGCGTTTGGGCGCCGCCATCCTTGACTACGCGACAGAGGTGAGCCTGGGATGCACCATTGCAGTCGGATTTGACGCCAGTCTCAATCGCATCGAGAGTCTCACTGCGTCGGTGCCGCTTCACCTTGCCTACGAGATTGCCGATGTGGTGCGTCGTGAGAGCATCGAGATCGCGTTCCTCACCGTTCCTGCGCGGGCCGCCCAGCAGACGACGGACCTGCTGGTCGACGGAGGGATCAAAGGCATCGTCAACTTCACACCGGTCGCAATCAAGCCGGCTCGCGGGGACGTGGTAGTGCGAGCCTTTGACATGACCGGAGAGATCGCGGTGGTGTGTGCGATGCTGGGACTGGGGGAGTCCCGGGGAAGTGCGGAGCGCCGCCCTGAGCCTGCCGAAGGGTGCGGATTGGGGAGTGCGGAGTGACGAGCGAACGCAGGGACCCACTGGCGCCGCTCCGGAACCACCCGGCCTCGGGCCATCCAGACGGATTCTCTTTGCTTGGAGCAATGACCATATGACAAGCACCAATACCATCACTACCCATCCACCCCACCACAAGTAAGGAGTCCACCATGGCACGCGTGTACAACTTCTCTGCCGGTCCCTCGATGCTTCCCGAGCCCGTTCTCAAGAAGGCCGCCGAAGAAATGCTTGACTACAAGGGTTCCGGCCAATCGGTCATGGAAATGAGCCATCGCTCGCCGGAGTACGAAGGCATCATCAAGGGCGCCGAAGCCTCCCTGCGAACCGTGATGGGCATTCCCGACAACTACGCCGTGCTCTTCCTGCAGGGCGGCGCGTCGAGTCAGTTTGCCATGGTGCCGCTCAACCTTCTGAACAAGAGCAAGAAGGCCGATTTCATCAACACCGGCACCTGGTCGAAGAAGGCCATCTCCGAGGCCAAACGCTACGGAACCGCCAACGTGGTTGCCACCTCGGAAGACAAGAACTTCAGCTACATTCCCAAACTTGACGGACTGAAGTTCAGCCCCGATGCCGACTACGTGCACATCACCACCAACAACACCATCGAGGGCACCAAGTTCTCGGCGCTGCCCAACACGGGCGCCGTTCCACTGGTTGCCGACATGTCGAGCAACATCCTCTCCGAGCGCATGGACGTGACCAGGTTCGGGCTCATCTACGCGGGCGCACAGAAGAACATCGGGCCCGCCGGTCTCACAGTGGTGATAGTCCGCAAGGACCTCATCGGCAATGCGCAGCCCATCACACCGGTGATGTTCAACTACAAGACGCATGTTGACGAAGCGTCCATGTACAACACGCCGCCCTGCTACGCAATCTACATTGCCAAGCTCGTGTTCGAGTGGATGCTGGAGAATGGCGGCGCTGCAGCAATGGAGACCGTCAACAAGCAGAAGGCTGCCATGCTGTATGACTACCTCGACAATTCCAGGCTCTTCAAGTCGCCGGTTGTCAAAGAAGACCGTTCGCTCATGAACATTCCGTTCGTGTCACCCAGCGAAGACATTGACAAGAAGTTCCTCAAAGCCGTTGGTGCTGCCGGGTTCGTGAACCTCAAAGGACACCGGTCGGTTGGTGGCATGCGCGCAAGCATCTACAATGCGATGCCGGTTGACGGAGTGAAGAAGCTTGTCGAGTTTATGAAGCGGTTTGAGACGGAGAATGCGTGACGATGGGGACGAGGACTGCGCGCCTGGTCCTTGTACGCTGAGCAAATGCAGTGACGAGTTACGAGCAAGCGAGTTACGAGTTACGAACCGGGTCTGCGAAACCGCAGGATCCCTGCGCTGAATGACAATGTGGATCGAGAGATCGAGGCTGTTGATGGAGAACGCGAAGAAGCACCAGGCGCTTGAGGACCGACTCATCGACTTTGGTGTCAGGGCGATTCGACTCGCCGAGGCACTGCCAGGGAGTCGGATCGGTGGGCATGTTGCGGGGCAGATTCTGCGGTCTGGAACCTCGCCTGCCCCTAACTACGCCGAAGCCCGTGACGCCGAGTCGCGAGTTGACTTCGTTCACAAGATGAAGGTCTGTCTCAAGGAGCTTCGGGAGACCCGCGTCTGGTTGATCACCATCGACCGGGCAGGCTTGGTCAAGCCGCCAGACCTTCTGGCCCCACTCATCGACGAGTGCAACCAGTTGATCTGCACCTTCGTGGCCAGTCTGCGCACAACCAAACGCGAACAATCAGGCACTCGCAGTTCCCAGAACGACGTAGGACCAGGGAACCACTCGTAACTCGTAACTCGCTTGCTCGTAACTCGTCACTCAACTCACCAACTGCCACGATTAGTAGACAACACGACCAACACCAAAATCCTACCACCCAAGGAGAACACCATGTTCAAGATCCAGACCCTCAACAAAATCAGCCCAGCCGGCCTCAATCTTCTCCCCCGCGACGACTACGAGGTTGCCTCCGAGATCCTCCACCCCGATGCCATCCTCGTGCGCAGTGCGGCCATGCACGACCTGGAGTTGCCCGCAACGCTCAAGGCCATTGCTCGCGCGGGCGCCGGTGTCAACAATATCCCTGTTGACAAGTGCTCGCAGAAGGGCATTCTGGTGTTCAACACGCCTGGCGCCAACGCTAACGGCGTCAAAGAGCTTGTCATCGCCTCCCTCATCCTCGCCTCACGCAACGTAGTACAGGCTGCGTCGTGGGCGAAGACCCTCGTCGGCAAGGGCGCCGAGATGGAGAAGCTCATGGAGAAGGGCAAGTCCACCTACGCAGGCACCGAGATTCGCGGCAAGAAGCTCGGTGTGATCGGCCTGGGCAAGATCGGCGTCATTGTGGCCAACGACGCCGAGGCTTTGGGCATGGAAGTGACTGGCTTCGACCCGGCAATATCTGTCGAGGCTGCATGGGGCCTATCGCGCACTGTCAAGCGCGCGCGCGGACTCGATTCACTGATCGCCGAAAGCGACTACATCTCGCTGCACGTGCCGCTGATGGACAAGACCAAGGGCATGATCAATGCCGAGAAGTTCGCCATTATGAAGAAGGGCGTCAAGATTGTCAACTTTGCCCGCGGTGGACTTGTCAACAACAAGGACCTGAAGGCTGCGCTTGCCGACGGCACGATTGGCTGCTACGTCACCGACTTCCCCGACGACGACATGCTGCAGCAGGAGAAGGTGATCTGTATTCCGCATCTGGGCGCATCCACCAACGAGTCGGAGGACAATTGCGCGAACATGGCAGTGCAGCAACTCCGCGACTATCTCGAGAACGGCAACATCCGCAATTCTGTCAACTACCCCGACTGCGAACTGCCGCGTTCCGGCAAGCAGCGCCTCATTGTTGCCAATGCCAATGTGCCCAACATGGTGGGCCAGATCACCTCGTCGCTGGCAGAGAAGAAGATCAATATCGGCGAGATGCTCAACAAGAGCAAGGGAGACTACGCCTACAATATCATCGACACCGATAGCGTCATTGACGAGGATGTGGTCAAGCACATTCAGGGGATTTCGGGCGTCATCATGACGCGCGTGCTCGGGTGAGTGGGGCTGCGGGCTCTGGCGCGGCCTGCTCATCCGGGCATGCCGCGCTGGTTGCGGAGGGGCGGGCGTTTGAAATTGTAGCAAAGTCGAATATTGTGGTTTCGATTTTGTAACAAATTACGCCAATATGTTGCCCAATATCCCAAATTATGGTATATTTGTGGCATGGAAAGATTCCACCGTCGCCTCGACATCTCTGCAGAAGCTCGCGAGAAATCAGTCTTTCTGTTTGGCCCTCGTCAGACAGGAAAGACCCATCTGCTCAGGGATCTCTTCCCTGCCAGCCCTCGCTACGATCTGCTGCGTGCCGCTGAGTTCTTGCGACTAACGCAAGCTCCTCATATCATTCGTGAAGAACTCTCCGCACGAAGGGATTCCCTGGCAGGTGTTCCGATAGTCATCGACGAGATCCAGAAGTTGCCGATTCTTCTGGACGAAGTGCATGCAATGATTGAGGATTTCGGCCTCACATTCGTCCTCACCGGCAGCAGTTCGCGTAAGCTCAAGCGGGGCGGGGCGAATCTTCTGGGCGGCCGAGCGCGGACTCGCCACCTGTTCCCGCTGGTGTATCCCGAGATTCCGCATTACGACGTGGTTCGCGCATGCAACTTCGGGACAATTCCGTCAATGTACACGTCCAGCGAGCCGATTGAGGACCTCAAGTCATACTGCGGCAATTACCTCAAAGAAGAGATCCAGCAGGAAGGGCAGGTACGCCGCATCGAGAATTTTTCGCGATTCCTGGAAGTTGCCGGACTTGTCAATGGCGAATTGCTGAACCTTGAAACCTTGGCCAATGACGTCGGCGTCTCCGCGCCTACCTTGCGCGAATACCTGTCGATTCTCGAAGACACGCTCATCGGTTCGCTCTTGAGGCCCTACAAGAAGACGGTCCATCGCAAGGGCGTGAGCAGCGCCAAGTTCTACTTCTTCGACGTGGGCGTCAGCAATGTTCTGGCCAAACGCGGCCTGGTTGAGAAGAAGTCTGAACTCTTCGGCAAGGCATTCGAACAACTCATTCACAATGAGCTGCGGGCATACCTGAGCTACTCGCACGATGACCGACCGCTCAGTTTCTGGCAGGACCGCAACCGGCACGAAGTTGACTTTCTCATAGGTGATGACGTTGGCATAGAGGTGAAGGCGTCTTCACAGGTGAGCGGGAAGCATCTCAAAGGCTTGCGCATGCTCTCCGAAGAGGTCGCCCTCAAGCACAAGGTTGTCGTATCTTTGGACCCCGCTCCACGCATGGTGGATGGTATTGAGGTTCTGCCGCACGCAGAGTTCATGGCCCGACTGTGGGGTGGTGGGTTTGCGTGATCGCCGCACACCCACGCACATTTGCCCCGACCCCGGACGCCGTTGCATTTTGATGGGGGCAGCTCCGACGCTGTCCAGATCCCATTCCAAAGAGGACAACCCATGATCGTGTGGAGACTTCCGCTACGCTTGACACTGTTGTGTGCCGGGCTCCTTCTTTCCGCGCTCTGCTTTCCGCGCTGCGCCTCTGCCGGCGACATCTCCATCACGCTTGACGATGGGAAGAAGCTCTGGCTCTGCGAAGACAGTACCTGGGCGTTTGAGAGCAAGAAAACCGCCAAGCCCAAGGCTGCCGTCACGCTCGAGCTTGAGGATGGCCGCACACTCACCCTTCGTCCGAATGGTCGGTACCGCATTGGTGGAGATACCGAGGAACCTGCGAAGTCCTCGAAGGGCTCTGGCGGTGCAATTCACAATGTGTCGAAGATAACCGGCACCGGGTTTGCCAAACGAAGCGACCGCACGCTGTCAATGGACGCGGCCAAGCGCGAAGCAATGACTCGTGTTGTCAAGCAGATCAAGACCGCGGCTGCGCAGCCGGATCTCGACGATTCGCTGGCCTTCGATTGCCTTGCCAAGGAACTCATCGACGAAGACTTCGACCGAGCCTGGCAACCCGACGGCGCAGCCAGGGTGACCATCGTCATCAATGGCGAGGTGTACCAGAAAGTGCTATCGTGCGTGGAGGCTGGCGGGAAGGCGCGGGCTGATGAGGGGAGGGAGTGACGAGCGCCGCACTGAGCCTGCCGAAGTGTTACGAGCAAGCGAGTTACGAGTGACGAGCCGACTCCAGCGGTTCCGCGATGCCCGCCAATCCACTCAATCACCGATCCCAACGCTCCGACGGTTCACCGTTCACTGATCACTGTTCACTTCATCGACACCGCCAACACCAGGACTGCTTCTCTCCCCCATGGTCAACATCTCCAATGTCTCCAAAATGCTCGGTGGCGTCGAAATCTTCACCGGTGCAACATGTCAGATCAATCCCGGCGAAAAGATCGGCCTGGTCGGCCCCAATGGCGCGGGCAAGACAGCGCTCTTTCGCATGATCGTGGGTGAGATGCGGCCCGACTCCGGCGCCATCAGCATGCAAAGCAACGTGCGCATGGCCTACTTCTCGCAGCAGGTCGGTGAAATGCGCGGCCGCACTGCCCTGCAGGAAGTCGTTGGCGGCAATGAGCGTCTCCGCGAACTCAGCATCCTGCTCAAGTCGCACGAAGACAAGCTCAGCGATCCGGCGCTTGACCCCGATGCGATGGAGCGCATACTCAACCGCATGGGCGAAGACCAGACTGAGTACGAGAAGCTCGGTGGCTTCGAGATAGAGAACACCGCGCAGACCATCCTCACCGGTCTGGGCATCGTGCCCGTTGACCACTCCAAGCCTGTCGAGGACTTCAGCAGCGGCTGGAAAATGCGCATCGCACTCGCCAAGGTGCTCATTCTCGCGCCCGACCTCATCCTCATGGACGAGCCCACCAACTACCTTGATATGGAGACAATCCTGTGGCTTGAAGATTGGCTGCGCAACTTCGAGGGCGCCGTTCTCATGACCACGCACGATCGCGACTTCATGAACCGGATTGTCAACCGCATCGTCGAGGTCGCAGGCGGCGCTCTCACCTCCTTCACGGGTGACTACGACTTCTACGAGCAGGAAAAGGCCATCCGCCTCAAACAGAACGAGGCTGAGTACAACCGGCAGCAGAGCATGTTCAAGAAGGAAGAACGGTTCATCGCGCGCTTTGCCGCGCGCGCCAGTCACGCCTCGCAGGTGCAGTCGCGCGTGAAGATGCTCGACAAGATCGAGAAGGTGGAGCTTGCGGGCGAAGACGATGCCATGAGCATCTTCCTTCCGCAAATTCCCCGTGGCGGCAATGATGTGGTTACCATAAAGGACCTCGCCAAGACCTGGAAGAACTCCGACGGCAGCGACAAGCCTGTCTTCTCGGGCCTGAGTGCCATGGTGCGCAGGCAAGACAAAATTGCCGTGGTCGGGGTGAATGGCGCGGGAAAGTCCACTTTTCTCAACATACTCTGCAAGAACACCGAGCCCACAGCCGGGGAGGCGATCGTCGGTCCCAGTATCTCCATCGGCTATTTCGGGCAGTCGTCGCTGGAGACACTCGACCCCGATGCCACAGTCTTCGACATAGTGCAGGCCCGCCTTCCCACGGCAAAGCACGCCTCGATCCGCCATCTTCTGGCCGCATTTCTCTTTCGAGGCGACGACATATTCAAGAAGATCAAGGTGCTCTCCGGCGGAGAGAAGACGCGTGTGGTGCTGTCATTCCTCTTGTCAACACCTCACAACTGCCTGGTACTCGACGAACCCACCAACCATCTCGACATGAGTTCGCGTGAGGTGCTGCTCGACACGCTCATACGCTACGAGGGCACCGTGCTGCTGGTGAGCCACGACCGGTTCTTCCTGCGCGAAATCACCAACCGGGTCTTCGAAGTCGGTCGCGGGTCGATTCGCGTGTTCGAGGGGAACTATCAATACTACCTGGACAATAGGAAGTGAGTCGGGGAGACAGGAAGAAGTGCGGAGTGGGGAATGCAGAGCGCCGCCCTGAGCCTGTCGAAGGGTGCGGAGTTGAGGATGTGCCTGACGAACACGTAGAGACGCTGCGCACGGATTGACTACCAGAAGGGCCTCAGTATCGCAACTGCAATTCCCGATCAACGGCATCGTTGACAACAGGGGCAATCTCCTCAACGATCTTGTCAACTATCTGATCGGTGAAGTAGTACCCGGCGCCGATGCGGTTCTTCAGGTCGGAGATGTATTTGGCGCGGGCCTCGGCTTCCATCCACAGGAAGCGGCCCTTGCGGACATGGGGGTTGTCGGCAATGGGTGGGGCGAAGTCGTCCCGGATGGATGTCTGTAGTGCCTCCATGCACCTTGCTCCATGCTTTCGAGGTGAGCGGCGACCAGTCCTTGGCGCCTATATACAATCTATCGACTTCGCGCGGAAATACCTTTAGGAGATTGGACGGGACAACGGGGGCTCCGCTCGCTTGATGTGGTGTTTCTCCATCAGTGACAACGCCTTGCAGCGTTCTGCCCGGCCCTACGGAAAATTTCGCCCCTGTTTGCTCGGTTGATTCCCGATTCATGATCTCCCATGTCTTGTTGGGGCGATGAACTCCTGAATCTGAACCGGTCCGGCAAGAGGGCCGTCCTTCGCCGTTGCGGCGCGGGCGTCTACTGTATCACCAGGAGGCCATTGTCGCTGGCAAGCCACAGTGCGGCGGCGCCCAGCGCCACAATGCAAATGCCCGCCCACATCCAGCGGAGTTGTGCGCGGCGGAAATCGGTCGGCGACTTCCAGTCGCGGTATCGCCATGCAAGGGAGCTGCCGCGTACGGCGAAGAACAGCGCACCGAGCACGCCGCCCAGCACATTGACATACGGTATGCAGAGCGAAAGAAGGTACGGGGCAAGTATACGTAGGGGAATACCGTTGCCGATGCTCCAGGCGGGTGTCAGCAGGAATGCGCCCCAGTTCCATCCACTCACGCCGGGCGGCGCCTGTGCGCAGCGTATGCAGTCGGTTGACACCATGCGCCGGTAGAAAAGCGCAAATACAGCGCCGCCGATCAGTGTTGCGCTACTGTATAATGCAAGCCAAGCGCTGGATGTCGCGGCCCGTTGCATGGGCACAACCATTGCGGCACAAGCAATCAGAACAAGCCATGAGCCTACCATACCGCATCGATACCAGAAACGCAGCGAGCGGCTGCCGCCTCTGCCCTCGACGGGTTGCGTCTGCTGCGATTGGCCGTGGGATTCTTCGGTGAAGACCACGGCCTGAACAGGGCCGTGTTGAGTGCTCCGGGCAGGCCGGTTCTGCAGGGCAACCGTCAAAGGATCTGTGCGTCGGGGTGTCGCCATGGTTGGGTCTACCACTCAATTGATTTTGATTATTCTGGGGGTGAATGCCTTAGTATGGAACAGTCTTTACAAGAAGGCTGTTTCCCGGCCTTCTCCCCCACAACCCACGTCTCGCGGCTGCTCGTTCCAAAGGTGAATATAGCGAATCCCGGTCATTTATGTCAAGTTCGACTTCAGATCTTCATAGGCAATGCTTGCATAGGTAGTGTACGGTGTGCGGGCCATAGTAGAAATCGGAATCGGTCGATAGTTGTTGCATAGCTATATGTTTTGCCACCGTCTTCGTATCTCCAAACATCCCACCTCCCTGCGTGCGCGCGCTGCACGACAAGGTGCGGAAGCTCATCCTCGACGGCAGCATGCGTGTCGGAGGCGCTGTCCCGAAAGTCCAGTACTTCACAGCAAGCCCGTGGTCTCCTTCGACGCCTTCGACACCGGGCGGTTCTTCTGCCGTGCACGCTACGCACCGGTTCGCCACTACTACCGCTTCCACTTCGACCACCGGGCCGCACCGTGCGTCGGGGTTCGGGGAGTTCCTTCAAACGCTTGACAAAATAGTCCGCTTGCTTCACCAGATCCGGGTTGGCATTGTACTTGGCCACAACCCGACGAAACCCGTCAAGCGCCTTAAATTCATCCCCGCGTTTGTGGTTGAGCAGGGCAACCCGGTATTGCATCCACGACGCGGTATGCTCGTTGGGCTGCTTGGCCAGTCCTCGTTCATAGCAAGCCAGTGCCGCGCCAATATGGGCGTGCCGCTCGAATTCCTTTCCCGCAAAGAGGAACATGTCGCCGGGAACTCCCAAGGTCACGCATACCACCAGCGCAGTGCACGCATGGAGCGCCACAACGCACGCCCCCCGGGATATGCGACGACCGATGGAGGAGGGATCGCATATGTAGAACGCCAGAAAGATCGACCACCACGAGCCCAGCAGCAGCTCAACCAGAATGATTATTGCGGAGACGCTTCCGAAGTTCTTGCCACTGGCAGGAGCAGCCTGAAACGATGGAACGCCCACGAATGCCTGGCAGAAGAACGACAATGCAAAGAATGACCAGAGAAAGGCCCCCAGCATCCATGCTGCCTGCCCGATCGTCACCGATTGACGTGAGCGAACAAACAGCGCACCACCTGCGGCTGCCCCCAAAGCACAGATGGCCCCGGTTCCGAAGAACAATCCGAGCGCTTCGGAATTGTCGAATGCAATGGGCACGTAGCTGGAGAAGAGCCTGTCGAGCAAGAGTAGATAGGTCGCGATGACCCCGGGGCCGACCAGCAGAATGCCCAGCAAACCGCCTGCGGCGCCGACCATCTCCCCCGCAAGCCCCGGCCTGGCACGCGAGGTCGACAACACCGGCACCTCTGGACGTGTGCGCGCACACAGAAGGTAGAGGACAACACCAGCGATCAGGTGGCAGCCGACCATGACAAGTGTCACGACATACCACTCGGCACTCCACCAGATGAGTGTTGCAATGAATGCACACCCGAGAAAGCACGAGAGCGCGGCAACCCACGCGCCCCGTGCGCGACGCCCGCTCTGCCACAGCACCATTGCGGTGCCCACGCCCGCAGCAGCAATGCCGCCGAGAATCGCCAGGAATATGATCCACCCCGGACGAAACTGTCGGTGTGACAAGGGATCCTGAGATGACTGGGTCATTGGGTACCTTGCCTGGCTATGGCGTGCGTCGTATCGGTGCGGATATCCAGCATACGCGCCCAGTCCTGGGCACGGTGGTCTGAAGGGCGTTGCCGAGGAAATCGCGCATTCCTGCCAGTGGCGCGAAGGCGTCCTCGAGCGGTACCGAGTGCAGCGCCATGGTTGTTCGGAAATCCCACGACTGAAACGCCAGGGCTCCGGCGTAGAGAGCGAGTGGACTGGACACCAGTGTGGCCGCCTGTTTCGCCCACTCCACGGCCTGCTGGGGGTGAGCCGCATCGGTAAAGGCGAACGACATGAGTATGGCGCGATACCCGTCCGACGTGCGCTCCAACGTGGCGCTGTCCAGACCGGTTGCGCGCACGACGCTGGAGCACCGGTCGGCTGGATAGACTACGGCACACAACGGATCGAGGTACGCGCCGCAGCAATGAACGGAAGAGCCGATCGGCGCCAGAACTCGCGCACGCTCGTGGGTGTGCCGAAGAGCAATCCGATCACGCCCATGCTCAAACCCCACGAGTAGACGCCGAACGATTGGGCCAGCGTATGGGCTCGCCAGGGAGGCGACAGGCTCCACCAGTCAGAAGAAAGCTGCCGTGCCACGTAACCGCCGTGCATGACAAAGGAGAACAGAAGGACCGCAGCAAAGGCGGCTAGCAGCCCCAGGGCTGAACCAAAGAGCGATGCGGTAACCGTCTTGATGCCGAAGCGGTCGGCCCGCGCGCACCACCAGATGCCCGCGCACAGGCCAACGGGAATGCCGCGAACTCCGTGCGTCAGAAAACTCAGCAATACCGATGCACGATCGAGCACGTCCTGCGAGCCCATCAGTTTGAGTTCTTCGCCGATGGCCAACGGGATGGCGAATGCGACTGCGGCGAAGAACCCGATACATGCCGAGACAATCAGGGGTGCGACCATGGAGCGCCAGGGCGCGCGGAAGAGCGGTTCGCCCGGCCAGGGTCCCAGCAGCCGCGTCTGCACAACCCCTGCAATCCCCGAGAGAATCGCATTCAGGATCAGCGGAGCAACATCGAGACGATCCGCCTCAATCGGCAGGAAGTTTCCCGCGATGTACAGTCCCGCCCCCGCGAACACACATCCGGCAGCGATCGAGGCTGCACTCCACAATCGTCCGGCACGATAGGTCGACCATGCAACCAGGAGCCACGCCATGAACGGCGTGAGAAGGATGCCGACAAACAGAAGGGCAAACCAGGGAAGTCGCTCGGAGGTGGAACGCAGGCTCGGTGGTGTCATGGCCATGCTGCTTCGTGTCGCGTTATTGATGGGGTGCGAGGAGTGTGGGACACAACAGAATATCGTTTGCGGGTGGCAGTTGACGGGATCCTCGCCGGTCCCTCACAGCGATTCTGCTTGGCCTCGCCGGATGACAGGGGACGAGCACCTCCTGCGGACGGACTAACTTTAGTATTTTAACTAAAATACTAAAGTTAGTCCGTCCGAAATCGCGTGCAAGGACTACCGCCCTATGATTTTCTTCACCTCCGACACTCACTTCAACCATGCCAACATCATCCGCTACTGCGCCCGTCCGTTCGCCGATGTCAACGAGATGAATGAGGCGCTGATCGCCAATTGGAACCGGGTGGTGGGCAGCGATGATCTCGTCTATCATCTCGGCGACTTCGGGTGGGGCGATTGCCGACCGATCCTTGAGCGCCTTGGCGGGAGGAAAGTGCTGGTTATCGGGAGTCACGACCTGCCCATGAAGAATTGTGGCCGCTTCTTCGAGCAGATGACCCCTCTGCTGGAGATCAAGCACGACAACCGATTCATTGTCCTCTGCCACTACTGCCTCCGGGTGTGGGCCCGCTCGCACTACAATTCCTGGCACCTCTACGGCCACTCACACGGACACTTGGAGCCGATCGGCAAGTCGTGGGACGTGGGGGTTGACGCGAACGGGTTCGCGCCGGTCTCGCTTGCCCAGGTAGAGACGATCATGGCGGCGCGCCCGGACAATCCGAACCTCGTCCGGCGGGGTGCAAAGGAGCACGCAATGAATGAAATCATCTTTCTCGTCGAGGACGCGCCCGAGGGCGGGTTCACTGCTCGAGCCCTTGGGGAGTCCATCTTCACGGAATCGGATTCGCTTCCCGCTCTCCACGAACGAATCCGTGATGCCGTGCATTGCCATTACGGTGAGGGGAACTCGCCCAAGCTCATAAGACTCCATTTTGTTCGCGAAGAGGTGTTGTCGGTATGAGGATTGGGATCGCGGAATCGACCGATGACTCGCGGAATGAGGACTCCACACCCCACAGGGCCGGAGTCAACCATACATACTTAAGCGGCGCATCGTCAGCATCGCACGCGGACCAAGCCTGACCTGCTGCATCCCTACCAGGCCACACAAGTCAAGACGAATCAGTTCCGACAGCCGCGACTTCCCGACCTATGCGACCAAACGACGCACATTCCAACACCCTTTCATGTTGCAACACTTAGCAAATATGATATATTTATCTACATATAATATGGTCCCTGAAACCCCAGATCACCAGTTGCCAGAAGCGCTCCAAGCCATTGTCGCCCGCAGCATTGCGCAAGCGCCGGCAGGTGAGGGGCTGTCGCTTGTCGGCGGATTTCGCTACCGGCTGCTGAGTCTCAGCGTCCGCGCATCCACGGACCTGGACTACCACTGGGACGGCGACCTCGCACGCAAGCGGGAGGAGCTTGCCGTGCTGCTCAAACGGCGCGTCATTCCGGAAGTCAAGAGAACCATGGGACTCGATGGCTCGGTGCTCATCGGCTCCGGCCCCGACGAATCCGACGCTGTCAAGACCATCGAGGTGGCGTTCCATCGGACCAGCGCCAGGCCTGCACGCGTCGAAATCCCCATCGACCTGATGCGAATCCCCAGGCTGGATCCCCCGGTGGCACGCACACGTGATGGCGTCGTCTACCTCACACTCAGCGACGCCGACATGGTCGAGAGCAAGGTGCTTTCGCTGTTTCTTCGGGCATTTCCGGCACAGAGAGATCTCCTCGATCTCTTCCTGTTCCACGACGCCCTCCCGCAAGACGCCATGGCCCGCCTGGCGCAGAAACGCATCGTTCTCGGACTCAGTGACGCGAGTGTTGCGGGTAGACTCGATTCGCTTGACAAGAACCGGGAGGTCCACGCGCGGGCGCTGCGGATGATCCTGGACTCGCAGGTCGACGAGGCCGCGCGTCGCACGATTGACGCGGGCGGCGGACCGCAGGCAGTCTTCGAGGCTGCGATGGACGTCGTGCGGAAGTCCATGGCGGTTTCGCGAGGTGCTCAGCCATGAAGACCATGGAATGGATGCGGCTTCTGGAGCGTCAGCGGCTCGAGACCGGCAAAGCCGTCTTCACCATCACGGAGCTTGCCAACCTCTCCGCCATGTCGCGCGCGTCGCTGCACGTTCAGCTCAACCGGTTGGTGGCAGCAGGTGTGCTTCACCGATACACCCATGGTCTCTACGGCGGCGTTGCGCTTTCGAGCGACGAACTCCTTCCGCATATTGACGGATGCGCCTATGGTACGGGGCACTACGCGCTCTTCCGGCACAACCTCGTCACCCAGGCGCCGTCGCTTGTCACCTGCTTCTCCAACCGGCGTCACGCACGCAACCGCATCGTGCGCGCCGAGGCAGGCACCTACGAGTTCGTGTTTCCGTCAAGCCGCATCTACCGCCCGCCGGCGCGCGGAACCCTCGCCCCGCCCGAGCAGGCGCTGGCCGACTTCGTCTTCCTCTGTCTGCGCAAACGAGTGCAGCCGGAGTCGGTCGTCACTCTCCGGCATCTCGACCGGCTATCGAAGAAGACACTTGGCGGATTGTTGAAGCAGTATCCGGCAACGGTGAGCCGGGCGATTGCGAAGATCGTGGGATAGGCCGCGCGAACTCATGCGTCAAGCACGACACAATAGGGGACGGAGCGCCAAATATCTATTATGAACGCTCTTCGGACAAATTTGCGGCTGAAACGGTCATGCTGAACTCCGTTAGTGCTCCGCAAGGAGAGGGCGAAGGGCTACTTCTTGCTGTCCAAGAATGCGGCAGTTCTTGCCCGAAATGATTTCGCGACAGCGACTATTTAGGCCCTAACGTGAGTTTACGAATTATCGCGCACGCCGTCTGTAATTTGTGTAACGGCAATGGGTTGCGCGGGTAGAATTGTACTCCCTAACGAATTTGCCTATGAAACCCCTGTTCTCCATTGACATTTTATCCG
>Ga0315284_10002636_pt1 | contig 25596 bp, 16 predicted proteins | sample YL17G09_16_MG_FD_203696 | JGI IMG/M metagenome (GOLD analysis project Ga0315284, IMG submission 203696) | Sediment microbial communities from Yellowstone Lake, YNP, Wyoming, USA - YL17G09_16 | ecosystem: Environmental > Aquatic > Freshwater > Lake > Sediment | place: USA: Wyoming | collected...
AGTTCGCGTTCTTGAGGGAGGGTGACGACTGTGCCTTTGTGTACAGGATAGAGGCTATCTTTGCCACAACTAAGTTGAGAGTGTGGTGATTTGAAAAGTCAAGTCAAGACCGTCTTGACTTTTGCTAATTGCCCGTTGCCCTTATTGCTATGAACGCAATAAGGGCATAGGGCAGTAAGTACACTGCAAGTGGGTTGTACTACCCCACAAGTAAAGTAGTAGCGTGACGTATGCCAAAGCGTTACAGTCAATGGCTATGTAAATATATGAATAAACTGATTATGTCCGAAGAGAATGCTGTAGCGTTCGCTGGTCTCTCGTGCCGCTTTGACGGCATCCCATTCGACTTCGTTGTCGAAAGGGGTTACCAGAACCGTATGTACGTCGATGCCATCGACTTAGTGGAGACCGTGGACGGGTCATGGCATCAGGCGTTTGACTGCACCCGTGTCTATACCACGGGTGAAGGCACACACAGCGGGTCTGAGTTCAGGTGGTACTCAGACGAGTCGCTAGCGTACGCCACTGATAACGAAGAGATCTACCACTGCGATAGGCGTGATGTCTACGTGCTAGAGGAGTTCGCTAGATACTGCGAGCGAAGCGGTAAGTACGAACACGTCAATGACGTGGAACGCTACTGTGGCGACTACTATCTCAGTGACGAGATAGTGCATGACGGAAACGGTATCCCGTTCCTTGAGGGCGACACTGACTACGTCTACTGTGAGGATCAGAGTGATTACTACCACAGTTCTGACTGTCACTACTGCGAAGCAGCAGATGGCTATGTATACGGAGAAGAGGATTACTGTTGCTGTAGTAACGAGGGATCGGAGCGTGTCCACTCGTACCATGATAGCGGCATACGACCCGATCTACATGATGGCAGTAGTCCTTGGATGGTGGGCTTTGAGGTCGAGAAGAATAGTGTACACGGTGCGAGTCAAACTGGTGACCACATCGAAGACTCTAGCCTGTTCGCCTACTGGGAATCGGATTCAAGTTGCGGCATAGAAGGCATCACCCATGCCTACGACCCGCTGTGCCCGACAACGGTATCGAAGTTCAAGACTCATGTCAATGAGTGTAGATCGTATCTGGATGCCGCAAGTGACAATACTTGCGGGGGTCACATCAACATATCGTCGCAACATCATACGAGCAGAGAGTTGCTGCAACAGTTTAGACTGTACGCCCCGCTATGGTATGCGGTCTATAGACACAGACTCAACTGCGACTACTGCTCGTGCGACAAGAAGATAGAGGACGGCAACATCAAGCGTTCGCCTGTCACCACTAAGTCATTCGGTATAGAGATACGCTTACCGTCTGGCGTTAGAAATGCAGACCAACTCTTACGCCGCTTTGAGTGGGTCGGTGTGACGTGCCAGTCTATGTCAGATGGGTTGTCATTCAACAAGTACGTCAAGGCTTGCCGTCCCGTGCTATTCGAGGGGGCATACGAAGGCAACCGTGCGAAGTATGCCAACGCCCTACGTCTTGCCCGTAAGTTCCGAGTGTGGATGCTGGACGGTATTGCCGACTCATCGATCACCAAGTGGGTATAAGTCAAGACGGTCTTGACTTTCACGAAGCTAACCAAAAGAAAACAAATACATTATGTGCTTAATTATACACAACCCCAAGGGTAAGGATATCTCAGACGAGATACTAGACAACGCCATGTGCATGAACCCAGACGGGTTCGGCATCTTCTTCCATGACACGAAGGAGACCATACACACCATGAAGTGGGACGAAACGTACGACCTGCTCAACGTAGGCAGACCGTACACCGCTCACTTCCGCTATGCAACGAGTGGACTAATCGGTAAGAAGAGTTGTCACCCGTTCGTAATCGATGACACGTTCTCTCTTATGATGAACGGTACAATCGAGAGGCTAGTGTCTGCGAAGAAGGTAGACACAGTCGCGTTGTGCAAGATACTCAAAGGCATGAGCGAGAGCAAGATGCTAGACGTACTGTCAACGTATGCTTGCCGCTTCGCTTTGCTCAACCGTGTAACGGGTAACGTGAAGATTGTGAACCGTGATTTGTGGTTCGTCCGTGACGGTGTGCATTACAGCAAGGACAACTGTTTCCCTACGGCACGCAAGACACCCTATTATGTAACGTCTAAGTCGAGCTATTCACTAGAGCAGGACGAGCTAGACCGTGAGTGGGACGAGTGGCTTGCGATGGAGCAGGAGTATACAGACGACTGGTCTGTGAACCACACGCCAGTACGAGCGGTGTCTAAGGAGGTATGCACAAGCGTAGCGGTGTACGGCACACTCAAAGAGGGATGCGGCAACCATCGACTGCTTAGCACTAGCCAATGCTTAGGCAGTGGGTACACATCCGACCCGTACCCGTTAGTGGTTGACAACCTACCGTACATGATAGATCGAAAAGGTAAGGGCAAGCGTGTATCCGTAGAGATCTATCGGGTAACCGACGACACCCTCGCCAGACTTGACAGTCTAGAGGGGCATCCCGATTGGTATCAGCGTAAGCAGATACAGGTGCAACTGTATAAGGGTGGAACCGTTACGGCATGGGTGTACATGATACCCGATAGCAAGAGCACGACACACATGAACGACACAGGAGTCTATGTAGACTGCTACTAAGTCAAGACCGTCTTGACTTTTGCTGATTGCCCGTTGCTCTTAGTTAGTCAACTAACTAAGGGCATAGGGCAGTTAATAATAACCGCAGTGGGTTGTACTACCCCACAAGTAAAGTAGTAGCGTGACGTATGCCAAAGCGTTGCAATCAAATGGCTATACAAATATGAATACAATAACAGACATCACCGAAATGGATAAAAGCAAATATCGCCGCATAGTCGTCGAATATGGAATCGTTGGTAAGGACGATGACAAAAGATATCCCTCAATCGTTCTTGACGGGGACAAGTGGGGCGAAGACTTTGACTACCTTATCGACGGTCGCCTACGTATGCAATACTTCCATGAAGATGGCGAATCTCCTATCGATGGCGAACGAACAGAATACAATCAGTTGTTTATGCTAACAACAATGAGCGACGAGGAAATTCTCGCCATCTACGCCTAAATAACACTAAACAAACTGCGTAGCTTACCGCATAGTTGTAGCGTTCAAACACTAGTACATAACATAGCAAAGTACTAAACAGAAACACAACAAACCAATGTGTGACAAACAAACACTAAGCAACGACGAGACAAACGTAACACGCATCGTTCGTTCGGTCTGCCCGAACGGCAACCCGATGATGGTGCAAGCGGAGTACTGCGAGACAAGAGGTGTGAACATGGATACCGTACGGGTGTACCCCATTGTCGGCGGCACGATCCTTGAGCCCACCCCCCTCGACCAGCAGACTGAGTACTTAGCTGCGATGGGGCTAATGGAAGTGCTCGAAAAAATTACTTGAACCTTTCGGGTAATTGAATTACAACACAAACGCAACGCCGATTGCGTCAGCACAAATGATCGGCACAAATCAGAAATCAGAAATCAAAAAACAGAAATATGAATACAGTAAATACAACAGCAATCAACCCTATCACACCGTCCGAACTATTGGGTCAAGCCAGAGCAGCACTGCTCATCAACCGCTTCCTTATGATCGTCGGGTCTGGTGGTGCAGGCAAGACATCGATGGTGTGCAAGCACCTCGGTCCTCAGATGGGACGCAAGGTGTGGGAGGTCAACCTCAACGGTAGCGGTCCACAAGAAACGACTGGCTACCTTGTGCCTGACTCAGTCACGAGAGACGCATGGTTCTCGTCGCCTGAGATTTGGCCTACGCTAGATCGGGTGGGTGACGAACCCGTCATCCTGTTTCTGGATGAGGTCAACGACTACGACCCACAAGTTCGTGCGTTGCTCCGTTCCCTGTACCCTGCATCTGGCAACCGTAAGGTTGGCTCCCATGTGTTGGGCACTAACGTCTTAGTTGTGTGTGCAACTAACCGTAGGTGTGACGGTACACGCTCAGCGGTAGAGGATGCACCGTTCACTGAGCGGTGTATTAAAGTGACGCTTGAGCCCACCGTCAACGACTGGATCGAATGGTACGATAGTGTGCCTGCTCTAGCCAGCAGCGGGTCTCATGTCCCTACCTTCCTTCGCTTCGGAACTACTTCCGATAGTGAGAAGGTCGATCACTTCAACCCGCCTGTCATCATGCCGTACGATGGTGTGCCTCATCCTTGTCCGCGTACATGGGAAGCAGTCGCCCTGCTTGAACCACTGCGTAAGACAGAGAAGGAAGTATACCGCAAAGCGGTGAAGGGTAGTATCGGTGACCGTGCAGCGTCTGCGTTCTTCGCCTTCCTGCAACACGTTGATAAGATACCTGACGTTGATAGCCTCAAAGCAGACCCCGATGCATACAAAGTACCCGACGATGCGGCATCACAGTTCGCCCTCGTCTCTGCCTGCTTAGCAGTCGCGACGAAGGGTGTGAAGGACATACCGATTGCCGTGCACAGCGGCGGGTTCGACTGGCTTGTGTCCCTCCTGCTCAGATGCAGAGGTGACATCCGCGAGTTCGGTTCCCGCTCCGCTGAACGTAGAGGCATACCACTCAGCGAACATCCTAAGTCCCTCGACCTGATCCTAAGCTGAATAGATCTGCGTAGCTTCCCGCATAGTTGTAGCGTTGACTAACTAGACACAAACCAAATACAAATAGAATATAAAAACATGACTACGAATAATACATTGAACCTAAAGATTGCTCAGAGCTTAGTGCTATGCCACTTCGCAACCACAGCACCGTCAACCACAGCACTCAACCGCTCAGCTTCGGCACGAGCAAGTGCAACAGCAGGTGCTGAGAAGGATGCCGCTCGCCTGTACAACACAGTGCTAGCGGCGAAGGGCACAGCAGTAGGCCGTGCGATCAGCTTGCAGCAACGGACTGGCATCTCAGTCCGCCGCTTCGGTATGCTCTGCCAGACTGGCGGGTTCTACCTACGCATCAAGGATGTGGATCGTGTGCAGTCTATCTTCGATGACGGTCAAGCTGAGCTTGATACCATCCGCGAAGACATCCTCGCAACCTATCCCGACCTGCTCAACATCGTGAAGGGTAGGCTTGCTGGCTTTGCCACTGAGGTCTACATCCCCACCGCTACGGAGGTGGCAAGCAAGTTCACGATGCGCCTGTCCGTTATCAACCGACCCGTTGCAGTCAATGAGGATGTGCTCGTTGGCTTAACGGAAGAGGTAGCTAACCGAGTACGTGCTGACAGTCAGCGTCAACTCGACGAAGACTTCCGCTCATCTCATGCTGGGCCTGTCCGTGAGCTGAAGAAGGTGATCGAAGACTTCACCGATGCGATGCGTAACGCCGACCGCTTGCACCTCACGCAGTTCGACAAGCTGCGTGATGAGGCAAAGCGTGTGAAGAACTTAAACTTCCTTGACCTCCCTGAGATCGATGAAGTAATAAGACTCGCGGCCGATGCCGCCGCTTCTCCTATCGGGACACCGACTAAGGATGAGCGTGAGACTATCGCTGCCAAAGCACAGAAGGCAATCAGCAAAGCCGACGAGACTCTTGCTGCGCTGGGCCTGTAACCAGCAACCTGTATCGGGATGGTTCAAGGTCGTACACTGCGACCTTGAACCTCCCTACTTTAACTAAACATATACATATGAAATCAAATACAATAGATCCGACATCGTTCGACAAAGCTCATCCGCTTGCCATTGCACTACGCAATGTCAGCAAGCACTGGTTCCTTGCATACAGCAAGCTGATGTCAATGGAGTGGGAGTGGACAACGTCTGTGCCTTACGGTGCAACCGATGGACGCACCCTACTACTGAACAAAGCAGGCATCGACAAACTGTGCCGCCAGTCCAATCCATCAGGACTGATTGCCTTCTTGTTGGTACACGAAGCACTACACGCTTTGCTCGGTCACGGTTGGAGGTTAGCTAAGATGACTGATATGCTTCGTGCTAATGTTGCTGCTGACTATGTCATTAATGCAATGATCGCGATGCGTAACCGTGAGCTCAAGAAGGAGGTGTTCCCCTTCATCGAAGGCGTACTACTCGACGAAGCAATGTCAGGTGACAAGTCAGTCGAGCAACTCTATCGGGAGCTCAGAAAGCCACAGCCACCACAGCCACCCGTCAACCCTGAGCCACCACAGCCAGAGCCCGACGAGCAAGACGGTGATGACGGTGATGACGGTGCGCCCGAAGGGCAAGACGGTGACAAGCAAGACGGTGACAAGCAAGACGGTGATGACGGTGATGACGGTGAGTCCGAAGGTGCAGACGGTGACGGTGACGGTGACGACCTCTCCGACTTCGTAGGCACTGGTGCAGCCGACAACATCGAGCCCGAAGCGGGGGACGGTGAGACACAAGCCGATGTGATCGACAAGATCGAGGAGGCTAATGACCGTATCCTAATAGCTGACGAGATAGATAGGAAGCAGATGGCAGACAAAGGACAGACAGGTCAGCGTGTTGGTGGTCAGCGGCAACACGGTTCGGCGTTAGGTTGGCCCGACCTGCTACGCCAGTGGCTCACAAGCAAGACACGTTGCGGATGGGATGCACCGTTCAATGCTCCTATCTATTCCACGACAGGAGTAGTCGCAGCAGGTAGACGTAGCAAGAAGGCTGGTGAGATTGTGCTGGTGATCGACACGTCTGGTTCAATCGGTCAGCGTACATACGACCGCTTCCTGCAAGAAGCACAAACTGTGCTGGATGAGCTCAAGCCTGAACGCCTACACCTACTGTCTGTGTCCCATGTCCTAGCTGATGTGGTCACCCTTGAGGAGGGCGATGCTGTACCCGACAAGCTGAAGGGCGGGGGTGGTACTGCATTCAAGCCAGCATTCGACTGGGTCAAAGATAACGTAGACGACATGGATGTCATGGTCTACCTCACCGATGGTTGGTCGAATGACCTGCCATCCCTACCACAAGTAGACTTCCCGTTGCTCTGGCTCACCACTCAACGTGCCGTCACCGACTTCAAGATAGGAGAGGCACTCGCCATCACCGAACTGTAAACAAACCACTGCGTAGCTTACCGCATAGTTGTAGCACCAACACTAAATACAAATAGAACAAACACATGAAGACATATAAGAATGCAACTGAATTATGTAACGCCTATGGCGCAGATAACTTCTGGCGTTTCGGACGTAGCCTGTACAAGTATACAGGATGCGGACCTTGGACTCGCCTCGTCTTGACCGAGGATCGTTATGCCTGCTACGAAGACAAAGGTTCTGATGACCCGTCTCTGCTGTTGGATGACGATATCATTGGCATCGAGGTCGGATCTATCGTAGAGGGATCAGACGTTGAGGTCGGTCCGATCTTCCTACGCTTTCCATTCACCTCTGATGAGTTGGATGTTACGGTGAAGGAGATCGACGACGAAGCTTCCTTCTACTGGAAGCGGGACAACGAAGACGACTTCGTCTTAACGTCTGATGGCAAAGAGTACTACGTCACGTCAGGATGGGGCAATGAGTACCCGAAAGATATGCCTGCTGAACTCATCGAAAAGTTTGAGAGATGGCAAGCCACAGAGCATAATGTACATGAAGGCGAGACGGTCGAGTTCGACGGTCTCACCATAGGACACATCGACAAGCAGGACTTCATCTTCTGACCAATCCCTGCGTAGCTTACCGCATAGCTGGAGCAACAACACTAAAAAATATAATACTATGAGCAAACTTAAAGCTAACTTCAGTAGGAGCTATAAGGTCAACAGTTACCAACAAGTCTGCGAGGAAGTTACGCAGTGGTGCAGTGACATACTGAACGGGGACGACAACGCCGTACGCCTTACGGACATTGTCCTCTCTAATTATAAGCCAGAGGATAGGAAAGATGCGAGATTAGAAACCGTTACAAAGATACAAGGGTATCAGGTTGTACGTCTTGGGCGCAACGAGTCAAGCCTGCTATCAATCTACTCGCCGCTTGCTAAGCAGATGTTGGGATGGACTGATAGGTTAAAACCCTACCTCTCTGAGCAACTAGTAATACCATACTATCCAACGAACACACTCGATGAAAGAGTTGTTGATATCGGGGTTGACCCGCTGGATGACGACACATCTAAACGCACTATGCTGGCGGGTAAATGTACTGTGTTTCCTTTCTGGCAGTTGTGTATGTACAAGAGAGGAAGCGGTCAGGCTTCTTACTATGCTAGATATGTAACCGAAAAGAAACAAGCACTGCCCGAACTACTCGCTATGGTAAGCTTGATCAGCTCGATGCCGATTGAAGAACGTAAACGAATACAGGATGTATACGATAGCTACGGTACGATTGACACCATAGTGGGCGATGCGCTCGATCACATTGACAAGTTCCGTACCCTATAATTAAATCACCAACCACATACAATATGACAAAATCAAAATACACACAGTTCGATGCAGGACACACCGTTGTTAACGTGTGCTGCGAAGGTGGCCGACACGGTCTACACTTCACCGCATACATCAACGGCTTGTCCGTTAAGTCGCAGTCACTCAAGCTCGCTCGCGTTGTTCGTGTCTTCATCGACACGGTGATCGCAGCTTGTGACTTCCCACAAGACGGTCACTCAGATGCGCACATGGATAGACTCAGCGACGAGCTTGAGGTATTCATCGACGGAGCATACCAGATTGAAAACATTAACAACTAATAGATACAAGACAATGAAGATAACAAAACAACACCAGAAGAATAGCCAAGTACATAGCATACCCGATGACACGTTCAAGCACACCATCTCACTAACGTGTGAGTGCTCTCCTAAATTAGAGACGCAGAACGGACACATAATGGTTGAGCACCGTAGGAAAAGTAAGAGCAAGTTATGGAGCATCAAGCTAAAGAACTTCGGTACTAAACTTAAACTACCACAAGAGTTATGAGTAAGGCTAAAGCAAAGGAGCCCACGCTACAGTCCGCCAAGAACCATGAGGAGTTCGCTATACGTAGCCAACTACTACGCTGGTTCCACGAGCGCACAAACGTAGAGCTAGAGGCTATGCGTATGGGTCTGATCGAAGCACGTAGCAAGAGGGGAGCGCAGCCATGACACTATACAAAGTACTGTCGGTGCTGAGTTTCCTCTACGTAAGTATGTGGTTTCTCGCGTTTCTTTACGGGTTCGCCGCTGCGGTTATTGATGGGTACATCAATCGTCAGAAGTAGAACTATAGAAGGGAGGCTTCTTAGAGACTGCGTCAAGTAGTGCTTCTTGCACACTGGCGTAGTCTTGTTCCTCCCCCTGTCCCTTATTGAACCTAATCTTATTGAGGGCATCTCCATTAGGTCTCCAGCTTAGACTCTTTCCTGCTGCTGCAGCGAGGAGTCTTTGTTGGCTCAAGCCTACAGCCTTAGCGGACTTAGCAAGAGACTGAGTATTAGAACCCAAAGACTTTAGTCCTGCAATAATTTTGGTGAAGTTAGTTTGTGTCTTATTCAAACTGTCTTGGTGCTCTGTAACGAGTACTGGTATATCATCCAAGGGTACTGCACGGTTTGAATAGATAGGGCGAAGTATAGCTACGCTCTCATCAAGCTGGTTCTTGACATTAAACATAGCCCGTCTCTCAATATCAGATAGGTCGTGTTGCATTGGTCTAGCACCAGTCAGCTCACCCGCTACGATCATACCCCTATCCTGTTCCCCGAATCTTGTAGCCTTCTCAAGGAATCCATATGCCGAAGGCACAACGATTCCCTTACCGAGATGTCCTAATATTTTTAGCGACGACTGAAGTGCGTCATCATTCTCCGTAACGATTGGGTCTCCGAACTCATTCTCGTTTCGACGAACCTGATCTACAGCATTGAATGCTATGTTCGACCCAACCACTTCGCCTGTGAAGTAACTGGCTAAACCTTGTATGTCAAAGTTACCGTTCGATGCGCCTCTAGCTATGATTGAAACCATGTCCGTCAGCAAAGAGTACGGTGTGATGTTTGTCAGGTTAACCACCTGTACTTTACCACCAACAAGTCTTGTGAATATGCTGTTGTTGCGCTGCCACTGCGGTAGGCCGAGACGTAGTGTAGCCTCTTCCTCATCCGTCAACGCCCGATTCTTATCATCGTCATCGTCTCCCGATAGAGCGGCGAACAATAAGCTGAAGAACCCGCCGACTAAGAAAGGAGCGGCGGACACAGTACTAAAGAACCCAACTAGTCGCTTCACCCCGCGCCCAACTTCGACTGAGTTGCCTGAGTTAATCTCTTCCATAGCTAATGGGATAGTATTAAACATGGTACGCATTACCTCAGACTTCCAACGGATAAAGGGCATCACCACCATTGAATACGGGGAGCGGTTAAATGTTTTAGCAAAGCTGATTTGATCTGAGTGTGTTGGAAACACAGCCTTAACCTTTCTTGCTGCACGTACTTCCAAAGTAGATAGGGCGACGGAGTCCCCGTAGGCTTCTTTTAGTACGCTAAGCTCATATAGATAGGCGTTAACTTTAAACATACTATCTGTGATGTTGTTTAGTGCCGCTCCGATATCAGCAGCTTTAAAGAAACCCGACGCTACCGTCTTCAATGGGCTCTTGAGCATAGACATAAGCTTGTCCGTCTTGCCTGTCTCTTGAGCTTTCATTAACTCAGTTATGAGCTCGTCCATTTGGTCGTCCATATTGGTCACGAACCCTCTAAGTAGATCAGTAGTTACCCTACCGCTAGTGTCGTCGCGAACAATCTGAAGTTCCACAAGCCTTCTGACTTGCTGCCTTTGTTCTTCATCAGAGTCTGCGAGCACCGCTGAGTTGGCTAGAAACGCTAGCTTAAAAGCTTCACGCGCATTCAGAGGGTTTGCAATACCTTGTGCTGTTGTAAGCATTACGCCACCTAATACGTTACGCGGATAGAAGCCTACGCCGCCTATTGTCTTGGTCGTCATGGCCACCCCAGTCCCAACGCTTAAGGTTTTTCCAACAAAACTAATCACGCTTTGTGATCGGGTCTCGTGCTCTCGATTCTGAGAACCAAGTTCGTTCTTAAGGGCTGCGGCTATGTTCTCTGTAACGTACAAGCCAGCAAACTCATTAAGCTCATTCGCGTCCTTCGCAAAGAAAGGTACAACCATTCCTTGTTTAGGTGTCTTGCTTGCTAACCCCAAGTCTATCGCCGCTTTAGCGAACGCCCGTAAGAACTTGTCATTAGCTGCTAGTCTACCAACGCTATACAAAGTTCTGACTGCGTTCTCAAGCGGGTCAGTTACCTCACCGAGAAGCTCACGAAGGGGTTTATCGATGTCGTGCTTCTGTAGCAGACGGTCAATGTCACGCCGTACATTCTTTAAGCCCGTAAAGTCTTTGGCAAACTTCTTGTTATCTTCACTCTCTTGTTGTAGCTCAGCAAGATACTTGTCCAGTGCTACCATAGTAAGCTGGTCTCGTTCGTCAGGCGTGAGGGTCTTGCCTTCCTCCTTTGCTTTGGACTCCACTACGCTTACGAAGTGGGACGTAGCGGCTAAGCGTAGCTTGTCGAAGTCTACAACTTGACCGTCAATCTCTGTTAACCCACCGCTCCTAGCGGCCAATGCCCATCCTTCAGACTGATGAAAGCGGTACGAGCGGGTTAGGTATACATTGTTTGAATCGTCAAATTTGATCTGTTCCTTTGTTTTGTTTATTTCATTTCGGAAATCAACTACAAGGTCAACCAACTCGCCGTGTCCAGAACGTCTGACGGACTCTTCCATAGCTTGTTGTCTTGCTCGAAACTCCGTATTGGCTGCACTAGCAGCAGCATCAACTAGAGTCTGCTTAAGTTTGTTTGCAGCCACATCGTTTGCTGCGCTGACAGTAGCGTCATCCGATTTGTTACTGCTCTTAAACTCTCTGACTTGCTTCTCGATATCGCGTCGAGCGATCTTAGATATCTGAGGAGCGGTTGTACCAAATAGGATTCCTATATCCTCAATTAAGATTCCGCTGTCGAGGGCTTGATCCCGTAGTTTGGGAAACAGTTTCGCCAGCTCCTTCATCGAGTACTGGTGCTTAGCCAGTGCCGCATTACGTTTGTTGACTATCTGTCTAAGCGTGGAAGGCAGGTCGTACATCTTGTCCTCTGCTGCTTTCCAGAAAGCAGCGATGCGACTAGGGTCTCCTGTTGTGTCAACGGGCAACTGGAACTCAACCCGATCTTGCTGGCCCTCAACGATGTCACCGTTTAAGGCGTTAAGGAAATGTGTGGTGTCACCTAAGTCACCTGCAATAGACGGTTCAGGTTGTGGTGTTACACCACCGTTACTTATCTTTCGGAACTCACGCGCTGCCATTGAGATCTTTGATGCGGTAGCTGTTGTCGGGCTACTGCTAAACAGTTGTCTTAGCTTTGCGATGTACGCTTTTAGTCCAGCAAGGAACCGCTCAAGTACGTTGGGGTTAGTGTAGAGGAACGCTAAGTCTTCCTCACGAACGCGCCCCTTAGAGATTTCAGTTATCCGCATACGGACAAACTCTGCTGCAATGTTTCCATCTGAGAGAACTCCTGACTTACGGTCGTCCGCAATCAATGCCTGACGCGCTGCAAAGTCAGGCTGCATATTAGCATAGTTGAGATCGGCAATAGCGATAAGCATATCCTCGCCCATCTCAGATGCTAAGTCTTCGTAGTCTTGTTCTGAAAACTCAGCGTCAGCAGCGATGTGTGCGAGCTCTTCGTCAAGCGCAGTCCTTACTGCAGCCCGTCCGTTAGCCGCTGACAAGCCTCTACCTAAGCTCTGGAATATATCAGGGTTAACTATAATTGTATTGGGTTTGCTACGGCGTACGCCTAAAGCTCCCGCTAAGGTGGTATCATATTCAAGCGTGATACCGTCAGGCAAGATGCGTTGCATCTCGTAGATAGGGTCTATCTTGTTGGGGTTTAATCCTGTACCGCCGACTGCATTGACGTAGCGTATGTCGTTAGAGCTAAGGTCGAAGCGTTGCGAAAGTGGGATCACGTTGCCCTGCTCGTCGTAGGTAACGGGGTCAGCGGATTTGATTTGGTTGGGTTCAAATACAACATAGATATCTTCAGGTTCTCCCGCTGGCCCGTTGATGTTACCCCCAGAGTCGTAAGTGTTCCTTAGAATTGCACCATCGTGGCCCTCTTCTTTGGCTTTCGTCAATAGTTTTATGTATGTTTCGGCTCGTGTTACGTTCCCTTTGTAGTCGTACACTAAAGGATTCTTGAGTGATACGTAAGACTCGTAGATTGTCGGCTTTATCTCTTGGATCTCCATTGGCTTTCCAATGACACTGGCTTGTAGTATCTTATTTCCATAACGCTCAATCAAATCTTCGTTGGGCTGCTCTCGTGCTTTCTCTTTTTCAATCAGTTCTTGATACCGTTGTATGGTCTCCTTTTTGTCTAACAAGCCCTGTTCAATGCTGTCCTTGAACCTCGCGTGACTCTCGGTGCTGCGTGCCACAGCATTATCTCTAAACCATTCCGCAGTTTCCTGTCTGGTAGTAAAAAAGAACCCTTCTCTGGCCGAACCAGCCCCCGTACTGATTCCCAGTTTCTTTTTTAGAAATTGGGAAAATTTAAAAGCAGAACCGTGATATAATCTATTCGGAAGATACCCCGCAGCCTTCGCCGCTTCATCCACCATGCGCCGCATCGTTTCGGTATCGCCAGCCTCTACTGCTGCAAGGTACTCCCTATCGAATGCTCCTACTGGTTCAGCTTCTGTCCGCATGAAGCGGGTGTTATCCGCACGAGCTAGTGTCTCTTGAGCTTGGAGTTCGGAGGCGAAGTGCGTACGATAGGAGTCCCGATCAGAGTCCATAGCAGCATCCAGAGCAATCATGTCTCGCGCCGCACTAACATTGTACGTGTGGAAGTGAGCTAGTGACATCTTTGTGAAGTCAAACAACTCCTGTAAAGCGTTTGCTAGTTCTGGATTATTGTCGCTAACCCCAAAGAGTTGCATGATAGCATCTACTATGCGGGTAAACAACGAACGCTCTCCGTTTGGAGTCAGTCCGTTAAACAACACTTTGAACTCCTGTGCGGTAAGCGCGTAGGCTAGTAACTCAGAGTTATTCTTTAAGCCCATCTGTATCGTCCTATTTCCATACAAGCCTTTTGCTTTAGCTTGGATGATAGCCAGCTCACGGATACGTGTGATGCGGTCTACGGCAACCCGTTGGCCTGCTGTCTCAGGGTTTAATATAATCCCAGCAGTGATAGCGTGTGCATACTCATGTAAGAGTACGTCGGCTAATCCCCTACCGTTGTGTTCCCGTAAGTTTATAGTGACGCTGTTCTCTTCAGGATCATACAAGCCAGCAGAGTCAGAGTTATACTCAACGATATTAAAAGATATTGTCTTGATATAGTCTGGGGCAAGCAGCAGTAACTGTGCTAGTTTCCTATGAGTTTGTGTTCCAGTCTTGGCTATAATCCTAAGAGCGTTGATGACACTATCGGAGTCGCCCGATACCAGACCAAGACTATCCTTCTCTCTGTTGTTGCTAGCGATAGCTGCGTCACGGAGTTGCGGGTCTAGCGTTGATTGGGATTGAAAGTCTTCTCTGTGTCTGGCAAAAACATCTGGGGCAAGTTTATCTTTACGGGTGGATAATGCGTTTACTTTGTCTTTTCCTTTTCTTTTGGCTGCTGCTGCCGCTCTATTTTCTATGGTGGCTCGTGCTTTAGCAGCTTGCTCTACTACTCTGTCACCGTAGGTTGAAAAATCATATTCAGGAGGCAACGCACCAGTTCTTCTAGTCTCCAGATCTACAGCCCCCTGCGCTTTCATGCGTTCTAGCTCATACGGTTCAAGCTTCTTACCCTCATAAATAGCTTGCGCTCTAACTCTAGCCGCAGCTTCTTCTTCGGTAGTCCTAATAGGAGTAATAATTGGATCGGGAGTAATCTCCACATAGCTTACTCCTTTACCTGACTTATTTTTTTCGTATACGTTTTTGCCTTTTGGTGTGCTTCTAGCTAGCCCACCATAAAGATTTAGATCCGCAGCTATCTGTGCTGCCTCTTGGGCGAGAGCAAACTGCTGTTGGTCTTGGCTGTCTGAAAAATCCAAACGCCGTTTTTCTGTTTCTGAGTTTGTATTAAATCTTGTACTAAGTGCTCTAAGTCTTTCTGAGTCTGTAGCTTTTGGGTTTAGTTTATTAAACCTCTTCAAGAAAGCGTTTTTTGTGTTTGGTGATACTTTAGCAAGTTTTTCCGCAAACGAGTCTGCGGTCTTTGGTTCAGTTGCTTCGTCAACTAAACGCAACGCTTTCACATCTAAAACATGTGTTTCTCCGATAGCTTCTCCAACCCCACTAAAGTTATCAACATAGGCTATTCCCATTTTACGGAGAGCGTTCAGTACCCCAACGTCTAGTGGGGGTACTGTCTGCTTGTCATACAAGTCATCAATTAACTTCTTATCTTGGGCTTTGGTATAGTCCAGTCCACGACCGCTTAATACAAACTTAACAATTCCCCCCGTACCTCTGCCCTCCGACAGAGTGGGGGATGACATAACGTCATCTTTCTTAGGAGCTACAGAGAACCCTAGTTCGCGTTGCTCTAGTCCCCCCACAATAGATTCCATGTTGGATGTCTTGTGATAAACAAAACGCTCCCCTTTACCAAGTTCAACGGTTTTTGGTTGTGCTTCTTCTTGCGGTTGGGTGGTAAATCTTTGCGGCTGAATAAGTTCTCCGACTTCAGATAAAACCCAACCGCTCGCCTTCAGGTTGCTAACAATATCGTCGTAGCGTTGCTTCTGCTCTTCTGTAGATACAGGAGCTATGTTCTCAGTTGGGTACTGCAGTTTATTGTTACTGTCTACAGTCCATCCTTTATCCGTAAGATCTCCGATTAGTGCTGCGTACCGATTACTAAGTTGTTTTTCTACTTCCTTCGCGGCTTCTCTATTCTCGGCGATTCTTTGGAGTGCTGCTACCTGAAGGTCTGTGCGTTGCTCGGCGGGGGTCTGCTCGATAACCGATGGGTGCAGTTGGGCCATAGCGACTACCGTTCTGTAGTCGTTCGCTTTACGTAGTTGATCGGCCTTATCATTTAAGTCAGCACGCAATTTAGTTTTTGCGCCATTAACAATTTCGTTTACCTGTTCTTGCCCCTCACTATATTGACTTAGTCTGACAATTAAATTAGAAACCAACGAATTAAAGCCTCCTGTATGCGCCCGTGCATTTGCTTCTTGCGTTCGCAGTCGCTCAAGCTTCCCGTTTAAGTAGTCAAGCCTATCATTACTCTCGTCTTGGACGGCGTAATAAGCCCCCTCATCATCAAAATTCTTGCTCGATAGTAACCTATCTTCGTGTAGAGCTATTTGTTTAAGAGTAAGACCAATATCTATTTCAAGATATTTTAGAAGGTTGTCCTTAACTGTTGCCTGTGCCGCAATAGCTTTGGGGTCTGTTGAAGTTAATAATAGAGATGGAACATTTACGTTGCTGTCGGTAGTCACATCATTGGCTGCGTCTATGAACAACGATAGCTCTCTGAATACCTCACGTTTTCTATTCTGCAGTGCGTCTTGAACCCTAGCGGCTCTGTTGGTAGTCCGATTTAAAACGATTAGTTCTTCTCGTGCGGCTTCAACTGCCTCCTTACGCAGCCTGTAATATTCAGCCGCTTCTTCAGACGTAAATCCAGTCTCCGCTTTTAGTCTTAACTCTTGCGCTGCGGTTACTTTCTTCGACCCTTCGAGCTTTTCAAGTGCCATCCGCTGTGCCTCAGTTCCTATATTTGCAGTTTGAGCAGGAAACAGGACTCCCGATGTAAGGTACTTATACTTAGAATTGGTTTTAAGTGGTGGGAAGTAGCCCAAAGAGATTAGCAACCCTGCAGCGCGAGTGCCATGGTCTGTTTTTGATAATTTATCTAGGAAACCATAGGAGCGAGCTGTTACTTTTTCGCTGCCGATTCTCTGGTCGCTGTCAATGGCGTTTATCAAACGGGAAACTATTCCGACACCGCCTACTTTAAGTTGTGGATCAGACTGCTGTATTGCTTCTTGGTTTACATCACGAAGATTCGGGTTGTACTCTTCTAGAGCTTTCTGGAATACATCACGAAGCTCTTGGTTCTCTTGAACGCTTTTTTCCAATAGCGATAGTGTCTCCAACCCTAAGTCTAAGAAATGAGAATCCAAAGAAAAATATGATAGAGGAGCAGCGGATAGTCCTTGGGTTAACAAACTTAAGTCGTCATCCGTAATAACCCCCATTCCCAGTGTATCTTGCCTTCTTGCTGAAAAAAGAGCACCCAAATTGTCTAGTGGTGTTGTATCATACAAACCATAAGCTCCTTCAGCAAAACTTAGATCATCAAATTTTCCTATGCTGACGGCGTTCGCGACATCATCTCTGCTCGCTCGTTGTTGTTTGTCGAACCGATTAGCTACTGTGGTCGCTATTTTGTTAACTGTATCTTTGTTTGGTAACGATCTTAGGTCGCCCGTTAAAGCTCTATTTATAAGCGATTTCGCAAATACATTTAGTACTTGATTAGGGGACCTACTTTTTATTTCGGGATAAGCCGACTGTATCAGTTTAGCAAGATCTCCCGCCGCCATACTTGGGTATGCGCGTTTAAATAGGTTAACAGCATCAACATTATCTACGTCTGCGGACTGAAGAGTCTCTTTGATTAAAGCGTTACGGACTTCCTCTGGCAGTTCCGAAAGAGACATCCCTATGCTTTCTCGATATGCGTCAAGAGTTTTTTGAGCATTGCTTTCTAAACGGTAGTTGGATAAACTAACGCTTCGGGCTACGGCGTTTAATAAAAAGTGCGCTAGCTTATGTTCCTCTACCTTTTGGTGTGCAGCAAGACGTATAACATTAACAGCATCATCAACAGTAAGATGATTAAATTTACGCCCACTAAACCCAGTTAGAGTGCTTAGTGTGTTTGTAATTCTGGTCTCAATATGCTTATTCAGGTCAGCAAATACTTGGTCGTATGCGTTTTGAGTAGCCTTCGGTATTTCTCTACTAGCACGACCGCCCTTAGTTTTATAATAATCTTCAACTTGTTCTTTGTTTGAATTATACGCTTTGCGTTTCTTAAACTTAAACGGTGTCGGCGGTGCTTGCTCAAACAATATAGTGCCAAACAAATCGATTCTTGCGTTGTCAGATGCCTTTGAAAAGCTATCCGATTTACTATCTAAAATCGTAGCGTTACTATTAGTATTATTGGGTCTGTGTTCCCCCCCAGCATACACCGTGTTGGTTGTTGGTTCTTTATATCCTGTTACTACGTCGCCTTCTATCTGTAATGCGGGGTTGAGAGTTGCCCTATCAAAGCTAGCGGGTACTTTAATTGGGTAGTTACCATCAGCATTTAATTGTGCGCGGGTAATATTGTAGTCGTTAGTAAAAATATAAGAAGCAATAACACCCTTTTTGATTTCTTTAACTGGGTACACAATTTTCTTTCCGCTCTGGTCACTATCTTTTGTACTCGTGCGAGTTGTGTGTGGCTCGTTCTTCCAGTCTGTAGCGGGGTACTTCTCTAATACTTGCTGTCTTAAATAAGCGGTTTTACTTTTAATGTAGGATCGTGGGTCTGCAAACTCCTTACCTTTTTCAACTAAGTCTAAACGGCTTTGAGAGAATAGGGGTTGCAACCCTAATGTGGGGTGTTCATAACGCTGAGTCAAACGCTCCCCAAGTCCTTGTAGATCTGTTATCGAAAACCCACCATTTACTAAGCTTAAGAACGCTTCACTCTCTGGCTCAATTCTAAACTGATCGTCAGCAAAGATAACTGCTATGCCTTTAATAGGCCGTACACGCGGCTTTGGTTTTTCTGGTGGTGCGTACGTGTTATCAATAGCTTGAAACGACCGCCACACCCAGTCTAAGTATTCGCTGTACTGAAATACGTCTTCGTCTGTGATTTTTGAATACGCTTTTCTAACATCAGCAAGGGCTTTATTGATTTCTTTAGTAGCCTCTTTTAAATTTTTTCGTAATTCGGGTCTGTCTGGGAGACTTGGAATTTTATTCAACAGACCTATAACATTAATGGTTTGCGTAATTCTGTTGGCGGGGGTTCCGACTGCATCCACATCAACCAAACTCTCAAGCTTATTAAGAGCCAAGTAGAGGTTAAACATTGGTGATTTAGGCTCAAAAGTTACGGGTGGTTCTTCGGGACCAAAGATGCCTTCATCTTCGGCGGGTTGTTCAAGAGCTACTTTATACTCTAGAGCAAAACCAACTCGTGATTTAATACGTTGGGCCTCCGTAAAAGCCATGCTACGAATGGCGTTAGGTATTTTTCGAGCTTCCTTTTGTTCGCTAGTGGGGGTTTTAAGAACGTCTAGTTCTTGTGTTTCAGTTTCTAAACCCGCAAAGCTAATAGCGGCAGGTGACAACGTACTCGTTGAAAGCTCGTTCGTAGCAGCCCAATTGTGCAGGGAATCGGCTGCAAGGTTAAGCTGACCTAACTGCTCTAAGGAGAGAGACTCCGCTACTCCCTTAAAGGGTGCGCGTGTAGGGTCGCCCGTAAATAAAACATTTAAGATGCTCTCTTCTGCTCCAGCGTCCAGTGAGAGCGTAAGTAGATTACCAGCTTGACTAGCTGCTAGTTTTACTTCGGGGTCTTGCGAAGACTCCTCCATATTTGAGAACATGGATATGGGGTCTGCACCCACAACAAACTTAACCCCCTGTTCCCCCATCTCGATTGTATCGGGGCTATACTTTTTGATTCTACTCCTAAGTTGTTTTATAGTATCCTCAATAGCAGTTGCTTCTTGATTTAGTTTATCAACTATCGGTTTGTTACTCTTTTCCCGTGCTTTCTTTTGTGTGCTGGTCTCGCCTTCAGGTGCAGTGTCTAGTTCGATTGCTTTAGCAATTATCTCTTTTCGTTTTTCAATCGCGGTATCTCGCTCGTCTATTAAACCTTTTAGGAAAGGGGGTGTTTTATCTACGGGTGTTTCAACTACTGGCTCTTCAACTACTGGCGTTTCGACAGCTTGATCGGGTTTGATCTGAGACTGACGGACAAAATCGATTCCGTAATGCTTCAACACTTCCCGTATCTGATACGGGTTATCTACGATAAGAGGCGCGGTTAACTCTGGGTCAGAGAGCAGTGGGCTCTTAAGTAATTTAAGCTGTACTAGCTTACCGCTTTCGTTGTATTTTTTTTCTATCTGACTGTTGTTTTCAAGCTGCGGAGGTAGCGCAAACTTAAGAAGGTTCTTACCCCCACCCACAGTAAGGAAGGGGACTCCTTCCGCCGTAGTCATAATCTTCTTGTCGAAGGAGATATTACCACTGGCTTTTTTATAGCGTTGTCCAAGATTTAAATCAAAACCATTCTTCTCCACTAGAGAGACGGAGTCGTCTTCATTTAGTTTTAAAATGCCGTAACGCCCGTTTGAATGCACACGCTCCCCAATAAAGTCATCGAGTACATCTGTATCCTCAACGATATCATCTACCGTAGGAGCTGCAGGCACTCGGAAGAAAGCCTCCATGAAAGTCTCCAACGCTACTGGCTTTGCAGTTAGATCAGCAGGATTATATTCTTTCTCAGTTGGATCAGCTACTGCTTTTGTGTTGTCTTTCTCAGCCTTACTGGCTTTCTCCTGCTCTTGCTTAAGAGCGTCTTGTTTAAGCGACTCCCGCAGCTTGGTGTTCGCGTCGTCCATGTTACGCTGTAATGCTTCAGCGGTCAGGTTGCTGTTGGTCTTACGTAACTGTGTGTAAATATTGTTAAGAGCAGAAGCGCGTGACTCAAGCATGAGAGACTTGTCGGACTTCGATAGCGGTGCTAGCTGTGTACCCGCCGATATAATACCGCCGAGACCAGCACTCACCACACCCGTCATAAACATCTCGTTTACTTTCTCGGACATCGGAGTATCACGATCAAGAGCCGCATCCTGCAGCTTCATCTGGATTCCTTGATCTAGCATTTCCTCAACGGCCTCATCTAACCCGCCCTTTAAAGATGTGCGAAGGAAGTTCTTATACGTACCACTTATAGCAGCACGAGCAACACGATTAAATGCTGCGTCTTTCATAGCTTTACCCTCATTGTAGAGGGACTCGTATACTCCTTTTGCTTGCCTAAAGTTTAACTTATTAACGGGAGTGACTTTGTTACCTGCTGCTATTAAAGCCGCTTCATCTTCGCCAGCCATAAGGGCGCGGATCTTACGAGACCCCACTGCTTCTACACCACCATGACCAAGTAGACTCATACCCACTGTGATAACACCAGTAGACAAACCTGAATATAAAGCAGAACCGATAGCCGCTTTATACTTCTCCTCGTGAGTCATGTTTTCGGGGAGCTGATTATAGATAGAACCGAAAGAAGACGTTGCCGAACTCGTAAAGGAGGTGACAAATAGAGGTGCATTTGGACCAAACTTGGACGCTAGACTACGACCTGCTTCAGTGAACGCAGTGCCTAAGCCCTTCTCTCCTCCCACAACGCTCGCATTCTTAATGGCTGTGGCAGCCACATCGTCTACTCCAGCGAATGCGGCTTTCGACGCACTACTTAAAGCCACTGCAGAAGTCATGCGTTCAGCTTTAACAAGCGTTTTAAGTGCGCCACCCGCACCTTCAAGACCTACCGTCAATAGGATATCTCTTCCTACTTGGGGTAGAGCATTAAGAATCTGAAAGGATACGCCATACTCGTCACCAAACATTTTGGAGAACTGTGCGCGATCTTGTTGTTGCTTATCGAGATAGCTCAACGCTTTGGCGGACCACTCGTTCCCAGCTAAGGATGCAATACCTAAAGGTATATCAGCAAAAAGAGTTTTGAATGCACCTGCTCCGAACTGTTTAACTCTAGCCATAGTTCTGCTATAGTTATTGTCGTTAGATAGCCAGCCCTCAAGGAACTCAGATTCTGTTTTACCTTCAGCTAAAGCGGTAGCTAGACCACCTACAGCATCGGAGTCCTGTTCTAAAACAAAAGCCAGAAGCTTGGGTCTGTTAGCCTCAAATAAGTTCTCGCGTACAATTGACGCTGTGGCCTTCTGGTCATCCGTAAGCGGTGCTTTTTCAATAGCAGCATCAAACAGTTTTCTGCTACTGACTAGCTCTATGGAAACCATAGGGTTGCCTAAGCGGTCTGCGCCTAAACCTGTCTCTGGTCTATCTGCACGAAACACTGGCCCTACCGCAGTAGTTGTGTAGTTGTCAGCAAACTTTTCGATCTCTTGCGTGGAGAAACGCTTACTTATAACTGGATCGGAAGCTACAATTTGGGCAAGCGTAGTGTCTTTGGCGTACTTAGGCTCGGCTTTGTCCTCAAACATATCACCGCTCAAGTAGTCATACACCAACTCACCACCTTTAATAAAGGGGTACGTGATTACATTCTTGGCTACGTCAAAGACTGACTCGCCCGTAGTGCGCTGCTCACTCTCAATAGCTTCCCGTCTTGATCGAACGTCGCTATTAACCCAGTCGCTTAACTCTGGGTCGCTCTTTATTTTCTTGTTGACTATGTCGTTATAGACTTGAGAGCGGTTTAACTCAGACTGATTAGACAAGCCACCATTGATAGGAGCCATGTAACCGTCTACTTTACTAAGGTCTGCGGACGATAGAGCACCTGAACCCAACAGAGAATCAATCTCGCCACGGAGTTTATTCGGATCAGCGGTAGGGCCAGTGTATAGATCACGACCTCCGTCTTCCCGATCAACACCAACAACGCTATACTCCGAACGATCTACAGCGGATATCTTTGCGCGTTTAACTAGTGGGGCATCACTAAGAATATCATCGACGGCTGGCTGCAACTCATCAGCATACTGAGAGCCGTTAGCCTTAAGGGATAAGTACCGCGCCAGAGTAGATACAGTCTCAGGTACGGCTCCAGAGAAATCAGCATCGTCTTCGTTCTGCAAATGGTTGAATACAAAACGAGCATCTGCTTGTGTGTTCTTTTGTGGTGCTAGAACTTGTGCTAAGATCTGTTGCGTATCATCTTCCGATGTATCGCTTTTAAGCAGACCGTCATCAAGCATCTTTTGGCGAACTCCGTCTTCAATAGACTTCTCGTTCTCTGGCGAGAGCTGTCCCTCTTTGTAATAAGATGACCTAACGTAGTCCGTGTAGGTGGATAGTTTCCGAAGGGGGTCAGTTTCTTCGTTTGTAGGAGACCAGTCGTCGTAGGATTTAATTGCCAGCATAGTGGTAATTGGGTGTGTAATCTAGTGTGTTAGAACGGTGATGATGTAGATGAGGAAAATAAAGATGCAGGCGTTGCCGTTGTTGCAGCGGCGGATTTGGGAAGTAAACCCGTTGCTACTTCGTTAGCTACTAGTGCTTTAAGCTGTGGTGTCGTCGCTTTTTTAAACTTAGCTTTCTGTTGCGGGTTAGCGTAACTCATAATCTTATCAATCTTAAGCGTTGACCCGATGTCGAAGTCTGCGGATGCTGCGTCTATCTTAAGGTCGCCTAAGTTAAGGTCTTCAAGCTGCTTTTTTTGATTCAACAGAGACAAAGCGTCTTTGTCTTCTAAAGCTTTAGACTGCCGAAGAGCACCCAAGAACCATTGGGTCTTAACGGGAGTGTCTAGTTTTGCATTACCCAACTGATTCAAGAAGCTGGGGTGCAAGTCACGGCTTTTAATAACGTCAGCTACAGTTAGACTATTGTTGTCAGCGGCTGCGCTTTGAGCCGTTGCCCTGTACATTAAGTCGGCAGCTTTGTTGGTTGCTAATACTTGAGCATTCTTAAGTGCAAAAGAAGTAAGTGCTTGGTTTTTCTGTGAACCACTCGGTAGTGCTTGAATACCCGAAAGCTCATCCGAAATTGGTTTAAGTAGGGTGAGTGAATTCCGACGGTTATACGCTTCTTCTCGCGCTTCTTCTAGTTGGAGTTTAGTTGTCTCGTAGTTTAACGCACGAGACTTAAGCATCTGATCTGTTTCAGCTAACTTAGCCTGCTGCATATAAGCGGCGTTAATCTTATCTGAATAACTGTTTGAGATACTGCTTAGTGCCTCACGGCTTACTTTTGGGTTAGACGCGAGACCGCTAAAGAACTGCCTTTGTAGAGGTACTATGTCCTTCTCGTAAGATATGCTGCCGTACTCATCCATAATTATTAAGTGTTAGGAAACGCCGCAGCTAAGGCTTTAAATCTATCTTTGGTAGTTGCCTTTGGGTTGTCTCGCATAAATTTCACTATGAAAGCTTTTCTGTCTGCGTCCCGTTTTCCCATAGTATTAGCAGCTTTACCTGCTGCTTCAGCATTTCTTTGGGATTCACGCATCTGTGTGCTCATAGCACCAAGGGTAAATAACGGTTTAACAACAGATAGCCCTTGTTTCAAAGCTTCACCACCGTACTTTACTTTATCTGTTAGGGTTCCTTCAGCACCAAAAGCCTTACGACCTCTCTCACCAAACTCCTCCATGTCTTTCATGCTGTCCTCCCTAAACTTTTCATTGCTAATGAATCTGACACCATCAACAACCTCCATAGCTTTAGCTAGTGGGTTTAACGCTTTTAGGGGTATGGAAAGAACTTTACCTACTTTGCCTGCTGCATTTACAAAAGGAGCAAGGGCCTCTGTTTTTTTCGCAGCAGCTTCTAAAAGGGGTTTTAATTTTTCAGCTTTATCAGCAGCCAAAACTTTATCCATGAGGGCTAAAACTTTTCCTGACGCTTTGGGGGCCTTTGTTATAGTACTACTCGCTACAGCGGCATCATCAAAAGCTTTCAAAACGCTTCCTGCGGGAGCTTTTTTTATTGGGCCTACAGCATCGATGAACTTCTCCGCTTTCGCTGCTGCTTGTTCTGTGACTTTGTTACTTAATTTCGTCGGGTACTTAAGAGCTTCCTCAGCGATACGGAGTGGAATTCTAACCTTATTAACTTGTGCTGCCGATGATACTTCTCGGTTGGTGTCGTTCTCCGCCGCTTGCGTTTCAGCCGTGTCGGCTGTTGTCGTTGATGCTGCTACTCTTGTTGCGGCGGCATCCGTTGCTTTTTTTGCTGCGTCGTCTGCTGCAGCTTTATCACTTGCGGCTTTATCACTTGCGGCTTTTGTTTGTGCGGCATCTGATGCTTTCATAAACGCCTCGTACTCGCGCTCAGCCCTGCCTGCTTCAAATGGCTCTGCTGCCCTCATCCGCGCCCAAGCCGCGATTGCTGGTGTTGACTGTGTGCCATTATCGACCGACGTTTTGACATCTTCAGTTTTGTCTTTAGATCTTTCGAGAGCCGCAAGGCGCATCTTTTTAAGGATTACGCCAGCAGGCTCACCATTGATCTTACCGTACGACCCAACGTATTCTTTTGCTGCCATAATATTTACTTCCTAAAAGATGAGGGTTTAAATCGTTTAACCTTATTTGGAACTGTGTCGCTAATGACTTGTTGTTTGTCGCGCAAGTCCTGTAGGAGAGCGGAGTCCCTCTGCGCCAACGGAGCAGCACGCTTGAGTGTGCCTGCAATAATCTTGGCTTGATCTAACGAAGAGGCTGTCTGGTATATACTATTTGGTTTGTTCTTCTTATCAGTAAAAGCTTGATCCGTATCACTAGAACCAAAACTAGCTTGGTAATCCTTTAATGCTTGTCCA
>Ga0315284_10002637_pt1 | contig 25593 bp, 27 predicted proteins | sample YL17G09_16_MG_FD_203696 | JGI IMG/M metagenome (GOLD analysis project Ga0315284, IMG submission 203696) | Sediment microbial communities from Yellowstone Lake, YNP, Wyoming, USA - YL17G09_16 | ecosystem: Environmental > Aquatic > Freshwater > Lake > Sediment | place: USA: Wyoming | collected...
TCTAGAAGCGCGGACGAAAACCCACTATTGGCCACAAAGACACTAAGGCACAAAGAAAAAGAAGAGAAAAAGTAAAGTTCTCACACGCCTTGGTGTCTTCGCGACTTTGTGGCAAGGCTTTTCGACTGACTCTCTAGAATCGCATCAGATCGTTGCCAACGATGGTTTTCCCTTTGTAGTACTTTCCTACTCGGTCGAGAAACGTCTGTTCTGCATCGGCGGGAATGAGGTGCGTGAGTACCAGCAACTTCACCCCAGCGTCCCTCGCGACTTGGCCAACCTCATCTGCACTTGTGTGATAGTGCTTGAGCCTTGCCGCCACCTCCGGCGAGTCAGCTTTATCGAAATGCTCGGGCAGATACGCTTCGTGAACGAGGATGTCGACACCTTTCGCGTGTTTGACGAGGTTGGGGGTCGGCCGGGTATCTCCAGAGATCACAACGCTCTTTCCGTATGCATCAAACCGATACCCATAGGCGGGCTCGACGGGCTCGTGATCGACGAGAAAGGCCGTGATTTTCACCTCCTCGTCCTGGTACACGATTCCTTCCGTAACGATATGGACGTTGATCGTCGCCCCTCCGCCAGGATGCTTCTCGGTGAGGTCTCTGCGGACGTGAATATCGTATTCGAAGAACTTCAGCAGCGCATCGGCAAGCTGCTGTGTCCCGGCTGGCCCGTACAGTTGGAGAGGTTTGTAGCGCCCGAAAATCCAACTCGTGTTGAAGAGATCCGGCAGACCAGAAGTGTGATCGGAGTGCAGGTGTGTCAGGAGCACGGCCTCGATGCTGCGAAACGGCAGATGAGCGCCAACAAACCGTTGCGTGACACCTCTTCCGACGTCAACAACAAAGACCCTTTCGTTGACGACGATAGCTGTCGAAGGGCCTGCACGCATCGAGTCCGGACGGGGATAACCTGTCCCCAGCAGGATGACCTCTATCTTTGGCTGGGATCGAAGGGGAAATACAACGAGCAGAAGAGAAATCGTAAGACTGAGGATCACGTGGTCGCTAGAGGTTACGTAGGAGTGTCAGGAGCTTCTTTCGCGAAGCTTCGTCAACATACCGAAGAACGAGGGGAAAATCAAGCAGGTTCAGAGAAGCTGCCCAACTCCGAGCGAGACGAATGAATTGTGCGGATCGGAAAATCGGTACGTGTAGTCCAGGCGGAAGAGACCAAAGAACCTGCTCAACCCCAATCCAGCTTCAGAATACCATCCATTTGTCGTTCTTCCGAACGGAAGAGGCGATGAGCTCCACGATCTCGCAAAGGTCCCATGAGCAATCAGCTCGATACCGCTCTTGTACAGGAATGGGAAACCCGTCAAGAGTACCGGAGTGTTCCTAAAATTGTGCTCAACGGAGAGCAGGATGAAGCGGTGGCCTGAAAATTCCTTCACGCTGCCGCAGTCCCGCGGAGATTGCTGCTACCGTTTCAAGTTAACTTTTTTGCGTTTTGAACGCGATCTCTATCCGCTAGCGATCTGTTGACCTGAAGCTTCTGTCGCTCGTTGACTCGTCGGTTTTTGAAATCAATGTGCCGCTTTCTTTTGGAAAGAAAGCGGCAGAAAGTCCCGCTGTACGGGATCCCGCCTTGTTAGGGTTGTTGTTATGGTGGCGGGAAAACTTTGTCGAAATCGTAACTCCCACTGATGAACCTTCCGACCCACGGGCCGTCATTTCACCCCCGTCAAGAGAGGTCCAACCTCCAAGTCGAGTCATAGGTGGGGGTGAAATGGAACCCACGGGAGGAGGCCGTCCGACACACCTGCCGGACGATTTCGACCTGCGGAGAGAATGACATCTCAGTCCCGAAATCGTGGCAAGCGGGGAGGTGTTCCAACCGTGGGTTCAAATTTCGGCCCGGATGGACAATCCGTTGGAGATGCAGATCGCTCGACGGGACGAAATTTCGGCTTGCGGGTAGCCGCATCATCGTGCGTTCGATTTCGGGAGAAGTTTCTTTGTGGCACTTTCTTTTGAAAGAAAGTGCCAACCATACATCTTAGGATAACTCAAGATTGCTTTTTGGAAGCGCTCCTAGTCGCCGGCTGTAGAAGCGTGCCAGGCGACAACCTGCCACCTGCCTGCGCGATGGACGTACACCTTCGTGAATCGCCAATGGTCGTCAACGTCTCGACCGCCGAGATTGCGTATCCGGTGGACTCGACCCGTTACGACGGCAGCATCGCCGTACAAGCGCACACGAAGATCCGAGGTTTCATAACGCAGGAATTTCATTCGCCCGGACCGCCATATTCCGATGGTCTCCGCCTTGGTCATGGGAGTCATGTTCGGTACAGTAGCAACGAAATCATCCGCCCAAAGACTGTCCAGGGCATTGGCATCACCGCGTACGTGAGCCTCGTTCCACACATTCTCGAGTCGAAAAAGCTCCTTTGTATGGGCAGACTCCTGCGATTCATTCCTCGGTTGTTGGACAAGGATCGTCGCGGCGATCCAAGCTATTACACAAGATAACGTGTGCATATGTCCTCTCCCGAGCGTCGTAGCCTGTGAACGTATGTTGTCCGTCAGTCTCAATGGCCCACTCGCTCGGCCACCGTAGGTTCACTCAATGAGCACTCCCGCCAGCTTCAGAGCATTGTGTATCCTCATGTCATATCGCACGTCCGTGTCCCCCAACATCCAAGACGCCTGAATCTGATTCGGGTTCGAGATGAGATCGATGTGAGGAAACGTAGGGGCTAAGGATGAATACGCGTACCAAAATGCTCCCAGGTAGATTCGATCATTACCGACCTTGACGACAAAAGGTATACCGGACAAGCTTCCGTACGAATCTCGCGTTGCGGTGAGTTGATTGTCGATCCGCGGTGATGGCACAAAGGTGTGAGATGACCAGTGGTAAGCGCTGATATCCGCTACTGTCATGAACGGTTCGTCGGCAAGAACAAGGGTGCCTAGAGGTTGGCGTGATGCATCATAAGCGGTAATACTGCCATCTCGAAGACGATAGATTGCCCAACTTTCGGTGGGCGGCTGATCCGTACTTAGATCCTCGCAGCCAAACGCGAGTAGCGGAATGAAGAGGAGAAGCGAGTTTCTCACGGCACTGTCTCACCTGCAGTTGGCATCACACGGCCTAACGTGGGCATCAGGCGCTGCTGCGGTGCTGTCCCTGACGCGGCCTTGCTCCGACTGAAATGCTAAAATTAGCGCCGCGTTCCCGCGCTGCGTAGCAGCGGTCGCCTGCATGCATTGTTCGGCTGCGCTAGCAAGAAAGCTGACACTATGACATCAGGGATATGCTGGATGTCATGCAACTTTCTTCTGCGGCAGTAAGAAATACCCAAAACCGAGCGTGAAGAAGAGGTAGATGGCAACAATGCCCCACCCGAGCAGATTCAAACCACCAGAAAGCTGAATCAGCAGCACAGCAACAAACGCAATGGCATCATAGACGAACAGGTCCAGGACGATTGCCCGCCGCGCTACCGATATCTCCGCGTTTCTGGCGAACCAAGTAAGCATGAGATTGCCCAGGAGAGCTGCTCCGTACTCCCTTGCAGTGATAGCAGCTCCTGGACCAAACGAGCTACCCAGTAAGGTCAGCAATGGACCAGGCACAAAAAGCAGAAGGGGCCCAAAACCGAGGCATACAACCGCCTTGATTACCATGAGAGTCTTGAATTTCATTGCAGTCCTCCTTATCAAACGAGCAGGTTTTTTGATTGTTCTACACGCAGCAGCCAAACGGATGGGGGACAAGTTCCGCCAAGAGATGAATCATGGCGGACAGGAAGCTGCGGAACTGATATCTTTTGAGCCGGAGGCTCACCCGCCAGAACGCTTGCCCCGAAGGATTCGGGGCGTAGCGGGCTGGTAAGCCTCTGGCTTACAAATATTCACTGCACCTATGCAAGCCAAGCAAAATGTACTAGCGCTCATTCCGGCAGCTTGTTGAGCGTATTGTGCGAAACCCCGCTGTTCTATAGCGGGGAGCGACCGGTTAGGCGGCGCTACCTGGGCATTAGCCAGTCTTGTGCTTATCGCGAATCTTTGCGCCAGATAGCGGACCACCCAGCAAAGCGCTGATGTAGCAAATGTCAAACGCCCCGGCGCTCAACGGGAGAACACCCCACACCATGGACAGCACACCGAGCGCATGGTCCCGATACACATAGCCGAGGACGAGAAACCCTGTGCCGGCGACCAAACGAAAGATGCGGCCCGCCGGACTGTTGATGAATTTCGAGAACCCCGATTGATTGAAAGCTTCGTGCCAACTCATAAATAATCTCCTTTCTGGACGAGATAACGAACACGATCTTCATGAATGGCTTGCTGATGAATGATCTCCAGCACGACAAGACAGGTGTTACCGCATTTCCGAGAAGTTCTAACCTTAGCTATCTGGCTAACGGACCGGAGCCAAGCTGCGACAACGTGAACTTTCAAAATGCACTGAACGAAACGAGTTCCCCGTAGATTGCTTTATCATTTGCACAAGACCTCTGCACGCCATGCTTAACGTACCCATTTACCCCGTGCTTTTTACGGGGCGGTCATCGAGTGCGAGCACCTCTTCGCGGTCGGTAATGATGAGGTTCTCCGGCACAGAACTTTCCATGCGCCTCACCCACAGGCAGACCAAGGTGCATGTCCCTGAGTCGAGTCACAGGAAACCGCCAGGCGCGAGGCGCCCTGCCGGCTTGGGCGGACACCACACGTCATTGCTGAGAACGCCGGACTATCGAGTCCACCTCCCGCTTGGCATCCTGACCGGGCCGGGGTGGAAAAACTTCTCCGGCGTCATCACGCCGTCCTTTTTGAACACCATCCCGTTCTTCATCACAAACTGCACGTTGCGCAACGCGTCGATATCGGTGAGCGGGTCGCCCGCCACCGCGATCAGATCGGCGTAGAAGCCCGGCTTGATCGGACCGCGCTCCTTGATGATGTCGGCGGACTTGTAGCCGTTGATCGTCATCGCGCGGAGTATGTCGGCCTGGGGGATGTCGGCCGCCTTCCAAGTTTCGAGGAAGGCGATTGTCAGGTCGCCGCGAGTCAACCACTCGCCGGTCTTCTCGTTCTTCATCCGCTCATTCCAGTAGTCGAGGTCGGTCGAGAAAGTCAGCGGCACCTTCTTCTCCCAAGCGTCGCGCAGATTCGCGACCGTCCGTTTGAACGCCTGTTCGTTCCCCCGGTAAGGCATAAAAGGCGTATCGGTTCCGTTCAGAAAGATTCCTTTTACGGCCATCTGCTGGTGCTGTTCCGGCGTCAGCGCGTTTCCGTGCGCAATCATGTGGATCCCCGCATCGATGGCGCGCTGCGCTCCATCGGTGGTCTGCACATGCCCCTCGACCTTGCAACCGCCCTTCGCGGCCTCGCTGATGGCCAGCTTGATGTCTTCAACCGAATAGCCCCACGGCTTGCAGTCAATGCACAGCTTGATCGTCTTCGCGCCGAACAGCATGTTCTCACGGATTGCGCGGACTATTTCGTCCGGGCTGTTCGCGTCAATGTACTCAGGGAACATGATGTTGTGATACTTGTACATCTCCGGCGTAGGCCAGAACTGCCCGCCCGTGCTGCCGATCATCGGTCCTGACGGGATCACGGTGGGGCCCGGCAGCCAGCCTTGCTCGATTGCCTGCCGCAGTGCCGCATCGGCGTAGAGCGCGTTATTGCCCACGTCACGAACGACGGTGAAGCCCGAGTTGAGAAGCTGAATGCCGTTAGACGCGGCCTGGATGGCGCGCAATGGGGTCGACTCCATAATGTAGGTGAGATAGTAGTAATTGTTCTCCGGCTGCTCTTTGTAAGTTATCGCCATGTGCGTGTGCGCATCAACGAGACCGGGCAGCACCGTGAGCTTCGACAGATCAATGACCACCGCACCGGCGGGGATGGCGAGATTCGGACCGACCGCCTTGATTTTCTCGCCCTCGATGAGGATCACCTGGTTGGTGGCCGCCGTCCCGGTTTCCGGGTCAATGAGCCGACCGGCCTTGATCGCTGTAATCGGCGCGGGCTGCGACTGCGCCGCTGCCACGCCCACCAACAATACCACCAGAAGCAAACAGAACATTCCTGTGCGTTTCTTCATGATTTCCTCCTCGAACATAAGTATTGCGTGATTGAATTCGCAGACTGACTATGTCGGCGAATTGCTAATTTGCCCCGTGCTTTTCACGGGACGTTCATTCCGCCTGCCCCGCTACGCTTTTAAGCGGGGTCAGCTTGTTGAGCGATTCTCCGCGAAATCCCGCTGCTTTTTAGCGGGGTTGAGCGTATTGTTGTGCGCTCCTCAGCATCCCGCCATATTCCGGCGGGACGAAACCCCGCTGTTCTTTAGCGGGGAGCCGCTGGTTAGCTGGCATTGTCTCCCTCAATTTTTAATATTAGTAAAAACAAATTTAGTATTCAGTATGAGTGCCCAAATGTTCAACGAGGCCGTGAAGATAATTGGAACAAATTCCAAGTCCGACATCGCCGTGTGCACATAATTCGAAAACCGCAAAACACAAAGTGCAAGTAAAATAACAAACAAGATAGAAAGCATCGGCCATTTGAATCGCTTTTTAAGATTCGCCTGTTTGTCAACCAATTGTCTTCTTTCGAGGAAGAGGCTTGCAAGTGGTTGGTTCTTTGCAAGAGATACAATCCAAGAACGATATGATGGTTGGTAGCCAGGGTCTGCAACAAGTGCGTTAATGGCATCTTCTAGAGTTTGAATATGTGCGTAATGTGATCGCAGTTCTTCCGGAGTCTCCATTGGCTTACGAGCAAGGTATTTGTCAACTAGTTGGATAATTTCCGAATCTTTGTTCTGGAGGCTCTGTACGAGTAATTGAAACCGAAAGACAGCAAATACGGCGGCAAACGCTATCAAGGCAGTGTTCGCTTGAAGAACAGCACTGAAGAAGTAAAGACTAACGTTGTTATCAAAGATGTTCATTGATAGTAACTCGGCAACGCCCGGTAACGGATCGAAGGTAAGCTGCGGCGGCGAGCCGTCTGTTGACTGTAGTTCATTGCGCGAACGTTTATGTTCGTTTCCTCAAGTTCGTAGCGCGTCGCGCGGCGAATTCGTTGACCTACTTTCCATCAACTTGGCTGTTTACGCTGACCTATTCTGTCGGGGCCCCGCTGTTTTTTAGCGGGAAGCGATTGGTTAGGCAGCAGGTTTGAGATCGCGTGTATTTATCGCTCTAAGCCCATCGTCAGGAAGTTGATTGTGGGAGCTCCAACCTCCGAATCTTTGGTAATGCTTGCCCTGCGATCGCCTGCATGTCTCCATAAAGTCCGGCAACGTTCTCGACAAATATATCCAGCTGTTTTTGACGAGTCGCCCAATGTTTTTCCATCGACTGGCGCTCTCTTGAAAGATCCTCTTTCATTGATGTGAATGCCTCCACGATTGCCTCGACTCGATGTTTGAATTCAGTGCCCGAAACATACTGAAACAATAACTCCATTTTTCCGCGTGCAGACTTTGACTGACTTGCCAACGCGAGTTGGATTAAATTGATTCTCAATGCGGTTGCTAAGCTTAGTGCAACAGAGAATTCACAAACCCAAACACCTTCCATGTTGGCAAAGTGCTGTACATCTTTCGGCAAAACAATTGAAGCCAAAACGGCGACTTGTGCCTTCGCGCGCCGTTGATCGCTGCGCAGTTTAGGAAGCCAAGCCTTTTTCCAGGGGCTTGAATTCTTCGATTCCCAAATAATTGTGCCACAAACGTTGCCATCTGAGGAATAAACAGTTTGCAGTATGTCGGCGCCGGTCTTGCCTTTAGCGATGGGCTCGACATGATCGGAAGGAAAAGCCTTTCTTAGAAGATTCTCCAACTCAAGTTCAGCAACTTCACCTTGAGTTTGTTGCGAACTTTGATCGAGCTTGCGCTTGAGTTCAAAGGCTTGCTTTCTGGCATCCCTAAGCTTCTTTTCAAGTTCAAGTTCGCGAGAGCGAAATTCATCCTCGACTCTATCGGTGGCAGCCTGCTCTGCTTTCTTTATTTCGGAATCCAGTCGTTTTTGTCGGGCGACTAATTCGTTCTGCTGTTTCTTGAGGCCTGCACGTTGGTTTTGAAACTCGATTGCCTGTTTTTCCGTCTCACGGAGTTTCGTTTCTAGAGCAACGATCTTTGCTGAGTGCTTTTGCTCGACGAATTTTTTAGCCTGTTGCTCAATGCGTAGCTTCTCTTTTTCGACGGCCTCCCGCAATCGTTTATCGGCATCTTTTTGGAAGTCTATTGCCTGCTTCTCCTTTTCTCGCAGTCTTGCTTCTAAAGCGACAATCTCCGCTGAGTGCTTTTGTTCTGCGGATTTTTTAGCCTGCTGCTGAATGCGCAACGTTTCTTTCTCAAGCGTCTCTCTATAATCGTTTGTCCGCTTCCTTTTGTAGTTGCGCGGACTTTGCGTCAAAATCCTTTCGGAGATCCCGGGCAATCTGTTCTGCAAGCAGTTTTGAAACTTCGATGCTTTTTCCACAATGTGGACACTCAATGTATTGTTCTGCCATTTGGACCTCCTTGAGAAAAGGTGGAGTTGATTCCTTGCTGCCTAACGCTCGGGTTCAGCGGCGGGCACAGCCCGTCCGCTGCAACCCATTGTTAGGCGCATATCGCAGCCGATCTGATTAAGGCATCCATTCTGGTTCTGAGGAGCACTGTGTTGTTGCGGTATTACCAAGACCAATCACCGCTCCTGACTGCGCCAGTGTTTGACGATGGCGTCAACATCCAAGTCATCTGGTCCTTCTCTCCATTCCTTGTAGAAATCGACATCGTCACTATTTGGCGTCGGGTTCGGCTTATCGAACTGCAAGCGCGTGGGCAGAGGCACCGCCTCGCCTAGCACCAACGCTTCCCCGCGGCCAAGGCCAGCGAGCACGCTTACCAAATCCCCTTCGCTCTCCGGCACGAGACTGCGAACATAGCCCTGATCGTCCGGATTTGTGATTCGGAGGCAGACGAACGTGCCGCACTGTGCAAGCACCGTCTCGGACACTTCGTGCGGACGCTGGCTGACGACGGCAAGGCCAACTCCGTACTTGCGACCTTCCTTGGCGATTCGCTCCATCGACTTCCGAGAGCCCGCAAACTGGCTCTCAATGGCACGCGGAATGAAGGCATGGGCCTCCTCGCAAACGAGGAGGATAGGAAACTCTCTGTACTTCGGGTTCCAGTAATTGAACTCGAACGCCAAGCGACCAATCTGCGCAGCGACCGTTGGGCGTACATCAAACGGAACTGAGCTCAAGTCGATGACCGTGACGGCCTTCTTCGGCTCGCCTAACCCGACAAAGTCCCGGAGCAGCGCCGATAACGATGCCGACGTCTTGCGCATCCTCGGCTTGAGCAGAAAGTCATACCGAAGATCGTTGAGTTTACTTTCCAGCCGCATAAGGAAGCGATCAAAGTCTCCGAACATTGGTCCTTGCCTGCTTCCGACGCGTTCGACGTTCTTTGCGCGGACCTTCGTCAACACTTCGTCAAGAGAGAAGTAGATGGGTGTATCAACGGTCACTCTCGCAAGCCCGAGCGGCGGATTTGCGCTCTTGTTCTCGGCCTCTCGCCCCTCCAGCAAGCAGTCACGAAAGAACGCGGTCTGGTTCGTTGCTTCCCTTTCGCCCCGCTCGACGAGGAGATCGCAGAGTTCCGCGTAAGTCATCAGCCAGTACGGAATCTCCAAATCCCTCGCGTCCACGTGGCGGACGATGGTGTCAGCGAACGCATAGTGGCGGTTGCCATCCTCCCTTTTCCAACAATACTCGCCATGCAAGTCGAGAATGATGATATGAGCCTTGGGCATCACCTCCACGGTCTTCTGCACGAGCGAAGCGATTGTCCACGACTTACCCGATCCTGTCTGCCCCAAGACTGCAAAGTGCCTACCGAAAAGGTTGGAGGGGTCTAGACAGACCTTGAGGGACGGATGTGTCGTCACCTTCCCGACCGAAAAGCCCTTGGAAAGGAACCGATCGAACATCTTGGCAATATCGGCGGCCCCGATCGCGTGGACCTCAGCGCCTGTTGTGGGGTATTGACCGACCCCGCGATCAAACTGCCCTTGGGAATCAATGGACCCGATTGGTGTGAGCCGCGCAATACGCTTCGCGAAAGGCAGGCGCGCGGTGTCGTCGCCGGGTGTCTCAATCGTTGGGGCCGCCAGTGCTTCCTGCTCGGTCATCCGTGTCACGATGGCGATGATGTGAATGTCATTCTGACGCACCGCGACGTACGAGCCTATTTGTCCGACCAGAATGTCCTCGTCGCCGATGGTAACGGTTGGCACGTGTCCTTGCTCGTCCTCGACCAGTGTGGCGGTCAGAAGGCTTCCCTGAACATCAACGAGATATCCGATTACTGTTGGGCTTGTCGTGGACATAATTCACACCTCTTTAGATAGTCGCGCGAAGCTCCATAGGTCGGAATGACCCGGCCCAATTTCGCTTTTTATTGCACAGCGGGTTTCAGTAACGACAACTACATTTTTCCTAGAGCTCCATCTCGCCCATGCGCCGTCAGTCAGTTCCTTGGTAAAGACTAACAATGTGAAGTCAGTCCGCGCCAGCGCACCTTCGATTACCGCGTTAACGTGTTCGTCTACTAGTCCGTAGCCAAAGCACGCAAGCCGGTTGATCGGAACAGCGTCCTGTCCAAGGCACCCACGAAATGCGGACCAAAGCGCTGAGTATGGGGGCGTCATGGTCTCGTTCGCCTTGCGCCGTTGCGGCGGAATCATCAATCGCTTCGTCGTAGCCGGAATTGACGAAGAAAAGTCACATCGTCGTAATCCAAGAGAGGTGCACTCGTACCAGCCAAGCGATCCGTGTAGCTTCAACAGATGGATGGGCTTCGTCGTCTCGTCAAACTGACGCCCTTTGTGAGTTCCGCGAATCCGTCCGATCCGCTCCTCAAACATAGAAGGATCAAAGTAAGCATGTTCGTGACCACTAAAACCATCACACAGCCGTACCTTTGCGCGCTCGGCAGCTCTCTCGATCAAAGGGTCATAGTTCAGACTAAATACTTTGGTGGACGGGGCCGCCTTATGGTTCAGACGCGTTACGAACTCAACGTGCAGATCCAGTGGTGGATTGAGGGGCTCAAATAGTTCCGCAATCGCTGCGGTTACGAGGTGTCGGTGCGGCCCTTCGACAGCCTGTCCACTGTCAAGCAGGTCAAGCGCGTGCTCAAGCCCTCGTGCTCCGGTGTCGAGTTTTGCCTGAATCTCATCACGCTTCGTCGTGTCGGTAATCTGATCCTTGATTAGGTCCCACATTTGGGATGCGAGCGGATACCCGGCGCCGTCCAGGTATGAGGAGCCCGCTCCAAGCAGGTAGCCGACGCGCTGCCCCCTTAGCTGCTCAGCAACCTTGGCCTCAAGTCTGTCCATAAAATCGGCTATTTCGCTCATATTATTATGCGCCTAACTACTGACTAGATCGCACCTCCTTCTTGCAGCATGATCCGCTCACTTGGGTGGGTTAGACTGCAGAAGTACTCTCTGGTGCCGCTTCCAAAAAGTAATATTGTGTGTTGAGATGGATGCTACCATTGGAAGCGGGCACTAGCGCTTTTCTGAATATGCCGAAGGCATGTCGTTGCCACAAGATCTCTTATAGAAGTGGCACTAGCAAGCGGAATACGTATAACCGGATACGGCTGTCGGTGCAGGAGGGCCTGGCAACAACCTCCTTGCCTCAATTTACTTCAATTACGAGTCTTTGGCAACTACGATAGCAAGCGGCGGGAATTGTCGGGTTGTCTCACACGGTCAAAGCAGCTGAGCCACGCCGAGTGATATGAACGCGTTGCGCGGGCTGGCGAATCGGTAGGTGTAGTCAAGCCGGAAGAGACCGAGGATCCTGCTGATGCCGAAACCGGCTTCCGTGTACCAACCGTCCGTCGTGTGACTGAATGGAAGCGGAGACGAGGACCACGATCGGGCTGCGGTCCCGTGAAGGATCAGCTCGATGCCGTTCTTATACAAGAAAGGAATGTTCAAGATCAAAAAAGGCGTGTTGCGGAAGTTGTGCTCGAGAGAGAAGACTACAAACCTGTGACCGGCGAATTCCTTCACGCTTCCAACACGGAGCACCCCGAAGGGTCTGAAGCCATCATACCGCGACTCGAGACTGAAAATCCGCTGCGGCGGCTCCAAGCCGAGTTTAGATGGTCACGGGAAGAAACCGCTGCATGGCTTCGCTCGGGACCAATTTCCTGAAGAGTTTGAAACCGTTGTTGCTATTGGTCATGATGACGAAACCAGACTTGCGCTTTCGCGATGCTGCGATCAACGCTTGAAACCCCGGATTGTTTCCTCCATGGGTGATCACATCGCCGTTATGCTGGATTCCCCACCCCAGCCCCCATGAGCTCGACTCACTGACTTTGACTTGCGGACGCAGCATTTCGTCGAGACTGGAACGGTTGAGTCGAAACCCATCGCCCGGTTTGGGATCAATGACCTCGATCAGGAACCTCGCATAGTCCGTCGGGGTCGAGTGCAGGCCACCCGCCGCACCATACCGTGCCGCATCTGTTACCGTCGCCCTCCTGTTGAAGGGCTTTCCCTTCTCATCATGCGGTCGGGCCATGAGGTCTTGGTAGGCGTCAATCCAGACATAACCGCTCGAAACCATTCCAAAAGGCATAAGGAGATTGGCTTTCATGTACTCGTCTATGTTGGTGGCGCAGACCTTAAGACCTGCCTCGTACGTTACGCATTCCTTTGGGTTCACGTGACCGGTTAAATGCGTCACCACCGATTGCAGATAGCTGTAACCTTCACCGGAATACGAATGCCGTTCGCCGGGAGTGAAATGGATCTTCAACGGTTCCTGTTCGGACCGCCAGTTCTGAAAACCAGTTGTGTGGGACAGCACGTGACGTGCAGTAATGAGGTCCAGTCGGGGGTCACCCTCGAGGAAGCGTTCGGGGGTATACCTGGTCAGTGGAGTATCGAGATTGAGCACACCTTTTTCACACAATTTCATGACCGCATAGGCAAACACGGTCTTGCTTACGGACCCGACTTCAAACGCTGTGTTGTTATCAACCGGTTGCTTCGACCCGCTGTCTTTGACCCCAAACCCTCGACGCCAAACCAATTGAGCGTCATTGATGATCGCGATGGCCAGCCCCGGAACAATGAACTCTTCCAGCAGTGGTGGAATCCGTTTCTCCAGTTCAGGAATCAGGATTTCCCAGGAGGCGCTGTCCTTTGGTTCCGGTCGTGAACACGCCGCAAATGGAAGGAGAGAAAGACCAAGGGCCGCTCGGCTACTCTCTACGAGAAACTCTCTTCGCTTCATCATAGTGGGAAAATTCATTCGGTAAGCTCCTGGCTTCTTGATTTGACGCCAGCTAACTACTCATTAGATTGCGCCTGCTTCTTGCAGGACAATCCGCTCGTTTGGGTGGATTAGACTGGAGAGAGGCTCCGTGGTGAGGGGAATATTCACTATTCGGATACGTCGATGTCTGCTGGAGGGACTATCGACAACCTCCTTGCCACAATTTACTTCAATTAGGAGTCTTAGGCAAATGCCACAACAGAGGGCTCAGCGATCGTGCGTGGGCTGAGAGCAACTGCGCCGCGCCAAGCGAAACGAACGCATTGCGCGGGCGAAACGGAAGGTGTAGTCGAGTCGGGAGAGACCGAGAATCCTGCTGTTGCCGAAGGCAACTTCAAACAATGAGTCGCAGATGTGCTTCAGGAGGCGGAATCGTCACGCTGCGTAGACAAGCCGGCGCTCCTTCAGGATGCGATCGCGGAGATAAGGACTCAAGGATGCTTCGGTGAGAAGATCGACCTTTCGACCGAGAACTTCCGAAAGCTCTCGCTCCAAGCCGACCATTTGCAGGAGGGAAATGGGCCGTGAAAAGGTCGCGAGAAGATCGATATCGCTTTCAGTTGTTGCCTCTTCCCGCACAGTGGACCCAAAAACACTAATGGAGGCCACGTGGTACTTCTTGCAGATCCCACTGACCTCGTCGCTATGAAGTTTGTCAGAAATCATTCTCTGCTATTCGAAGATACGACATTTCTGACTAAAATACTTCGTCCGAGTGGAGCGTTGCGATAGTCCTCTGACTCTCTGTCGAGAGAAAGAACGGATCACACATATGATAGTGACGCGACTTGATGGAGCTCGGATGCGTCTGTCACTTTCTCTTTGAAGAGAAAGTAACCAAAGAGAACTTCCGAAATCATAACGCTCGTGGTGACACCCTTACTCACTTGCCGTAATTTCGGTGCGTGAAGTTGGAGGCTTGTCGGTGAGATGTTGGGAATCCGCACCGAAATTAAACCCACTGGTTACTCCGCCCTCCCCACCTGCCGATGATTTCGGTAGCTCTGGTCTTGGATTGCTCCCGAGCGTGGACTTCGCTCTCGGCCCCGGAAATCGATGGCGGTGTGGGTAGGCGGCTTGAACAGGCGGGTTAAGATTTCGGCCAGTTGCTAAATGATGGTCTGTTGGAACACTCTATCCGGCCGAAATCTCCGGCTTGTGGGTTGGCAGCATCCTCACGCGGGTTTCGATTTCCGTGTCCTTTTTCGGTTACCTTTTTGGACAAGCAAAAAGGTAACAATCCGTAAGGGTTGAGAAGCAACGCGCAGGAAACTGTTCTCGCTCCCCGACTGTCTAGTCCTGATTGATGATTTTTCAGAATCATCAAGAGATCATCGTAACAATCCACTAGGTTATCCCCCCAGGCCTCGTCCTACAACGTTCGCGCAAGAGACGACCAACGCCGCACTCGATGTGGACGCCTTCAGTCAAGACCTGGAGAGTCGGCAGAAAAGCGTTGCCACAAAGACACCCCGCCCGAACGACGCAGGCGGGCGGGGAAGTCACAAACTCAACAAAAATCCTTACTTAGTGTCTTCGCGTCTTAGTGGCGAAATGATAGATTTTCGATTGAGTTTGTAGAAAAGTCACAGGCCTGCACGCTCAGGCTCACAGCAACTGTGCCACGCCGAGAGAAATGAACGCGTTGCGCGGGTGGGCGAATCGGTACGTGTAGTCCAGGCGAAAGAGACCGAAGAGCCTGCTCAACCCCAATCCAGCTTCAGAATACCATCCATTTGTCGTCCTTCCGAACGGAAGAGGCGATGAGCTCCACGATCTCGCAAAGGTCGCATGAGCAATCAGCTCGATGCCGTTCTTATACAAGAAAGGAATGTTGAGGATCAAGAAGGGCGTGTTCCGAAAGTTATGTTCAAGTGAGAACATGACAAACTGGTGACCGGAGAACTCCTTCACGCTACCGCCGCGAAGAACCCCGAGGGGGCCAAAGCCGTCATAGCGCGATTCCAGGCTAAAGATTCGTTGCGGCGGAAGAACGCCTCTCGAAGCGCCCGCGGTCAATCGCAGGCTCAGCGTCGGAGCAAACAGGAGGCGCTGGGAATAGGTCTTCAAATGGACCTCGCCGCGCACGATCGCCCTCGTGAAGTCAAAAGCGCTTGATAGAATTCCCGGGTTCGAATGCTCGACGTCCAGCTCGGCAAAATCTTGCGCGATGAGGCCCAGCGGGACCGGCTCATCGCCGTACCGGGCCGAGAGCATCAGGCTGCGCATCGTTCCATCTGCAATCGGCGGATTCGGACGGTACGTGTCGCTTCGATAGAACAAGCTGTAGTCGGTCTGTTTGCGTGCGGTGCTTTCATCCCGACTCTGGTAGGCCAGCCGCAGAGCTAGCCGCCGAATCGGCTTGGCGCCCAGCCAAATCCGCCACCCTTCTGTGTAAAAGTAATCGCGATAGTCGCTCTTTCCGAGCAACGCTCCACCCATGATGGCGAACTCGCTGTAGAAACCTTCATCCGGTATGTGACCGAGATCTTTGTATCCTTCAATGCCAACACTGTAGTTACGTTGACGATCAAGAAAAAACTCACCACCGAAGCTGAATTTTGATTTCTTATCGGCAAAAGCGTACCCAGCTGTACCAAACAGCGCTAAACGGTTTGCCACGCTATCGAGCTTGACATCCACGCCAAGAAGCAGTCCTTCGACCCGGTTGAAGCGAACGTCTGCATATCGGAGATAACCTAACGAAGGGGATGAGAGCGCAACTAAGACGCCTGATGGTCGAAACTGTTTCTCAAGCGTCTGCGTGCTGTCGAGCTTCTTGTACGCTTGGCGTTCTTCGTCCGTCAGTGGCAACACGTCTCGCTGCGCCCAGAAGAGCGAGTCAAATCTCGATGCCCCGGGCAACTCGAGCCTTCGAGGCTTTCTGAAAACAGAATCCGGAAGCTCAGCATTGATCCTGTAATCGTAGATCGATGAGGCTTGCTCCACCCCGATCTGGGGAAGCGACAGACCAACAATACTCACCTCGAACATCCCCTTCAGCCGGATGTCAACCGGCATCCAGAATCGATTCTCGTACAGGCCAAACTGCTGAGCATAGTGCAGCTCCAGCTTGCTTAAGAATGGGATAGAGAATGCTTCATTCGGAGTGATCTCAACCCCTACGAGCGCATAGGTGTCACCGATGACGTTGATCGTCCCCCGAAAGAGCGGGGTGAGTCGTGTTTTCGGATTGAGCCTGATCGTGTACGTTGGAACACCGTCCCGCTCGCGGGTCTTTTCGAGCTTGAAGTCGTAGTACTCGAACGCTTCCGTCGAAGTCGGACCCACGAAGGTGAAACCGGAGAATCGCACGTCGTCGTCGTAGAAGTTGACGATCCCTCCAACGGCCGCGAAATTCGCTGTCCCGGCGATATTCTCCGTCTGCCGTTTCTGTCGAACGACCTCGCGCAGCGTATCTCCCTTCCTCCAATACCCTGCTGTGTAGGACTCCGTGATCATCGCGATCGCGGTGTCCCTTCGCATGACCATGCGCGTGAACGCGTCGAACTGGTAGGAGGCGAGACTGTCGATCCATCGTTTCTTGTTCTCGATGACCCTGCGCATGATGGCGACGGCGGGGTCTTCGTCGATCACCAGGACTTCGGCCATCTGAATCGGCGCGGGCTCAAGGCTCGCGTTGTGCTCAAGCGGGCCGCTCAAATCCACCCGCAGCGTGTCGGATCGGTACCCGATGAAGCTGAAGATGACGACGTGTCGACCGGCTTCGAGGGAGAGTCTATAGTACCCCTGGGCGTTTGTTATCGTTCCTCGAGAGGTTCCTTCCACCCGGATGTTCGCGGCCACCAGTGGTTCTCCGGTCGCATGATCGCGCACCGTACCGGAAAGCGTGGAGGTCTGCGCTTGGGCGAACTCCGAGAGAATTGCCGATAGCAGGATCAGGGGAAGAAAATGGTATCTCTTCATGAAGTGCCCCGCACTCAAGCCGCAGTGAACATTCATGTTTCGTGCCAGGGAAGAAATCCAAATCAACAACAATCCGCTCACTTCCCTGCGTGACCATTGTCCTAAAGAGGCTCCAATCCGTATCTTGAACTGTTCAGACCTGCTCCATAAGACAAACCGCTTTTTCTCGTCTTCAATCGGCAACGGTTCTGTCTTGATAAAGGACGAGTTATCGTTGGCTTTGTTTCGACCCGCCCTTTGTTCCCCCCGAAAAAAACAAAGAACCGCTTTGTTGGATGCAGCGGTTCTTTTGTTGTTCACTTCTTGCGGCGAACTACACCGCTCGTCGTTAGAGCTTGAAGCCGACGCTGATGACGAAAGCCCCAAAGGCGGGCCCATCGTCAACGGGATCGCGTCCCCCGGGAGTCCAGTCGGTCCCGGCTCCCCCAGCGACGAAGAACCGATATTCAGGAACAATCACAATCGAGCTCAACTCAATGTTTATTCCAAATCCAAGAGCCATACTGTACACCGTCTCGTCCCACCCATCCGCATACTGGTACTCCGCCCGGCTGGCGAACTGCGTGCCCACATCTTTGCCGTTGGAATTCAAGAGTGTGAAATGGAACGATGGGAAAACGTACGGAGTGAAGGACACCGAAGAGGACGAGCCAATGGGATAGCCAACCTTGACTCCTGCCGCAGCACCGAAGATTGATCCGCCGCTCGAAATTGTCTCACCCACCGGCAACCAGTCTTCCTTGGTACCGCCGGCTACCCCAAGATGCAGCTCCCCCCGCAGGCGGACGCCGATCGGTCCCAGTGAGAAGAGGCTGGGGCTTTCGTAGTAGCCAAAGAGTTGAGTCCGGCTGAAAACATGCACCGGATAGTGCTCTCGTAGGCCCGGTGTTCCAGACGGATTGTAGTAGAACCAGTGTGTGCCATACGTGTAGAATCCAACACCTGCACCGATATGCGATGCCTCGCTTGTCGATTGCCCTGTCGCGCCAACCGCGAAGAGCAGAAGGCACGTGAGAACCTCAGTGAATCGTACCATAGGACCCTCCTTTACATATCGTGAGCGATTGAGATGATCTGGTCGGTCGACCTTCGCCCTGAGCTTGCTGTTTGCCAACCGTCGAATCCCAGGGCCCCTGATTTCGGCGACATGGGCAATGGCCCCGGACCAGCCGCGATGACTATCAGCTCCCGTTTTCCACTGCTGCAAGAACGATCTCTGCAATGTCCTTGACAGCAACCTTCTCAGCCGCGTCCTTCGCCTTGACGCCATCCGTCATCATCGTCATGCAGAATGGACAGGCGGTGCCAATGACATCCGGCTTCAGCGACAAGGCTTCCTCCGTCCTCTCGATGTTGACGCGCTTCCCTTCATTCTCCTCCATCCACATCCTCCCTCCCCCCGCGCCGCAACAAAAACCCTTGCTGCGCGATCGCTTCATTTCCACGAGGTCGAGGCCCGGAATCGATTCGAGGATCTCGCGGGGCTGATCATACACGTCATTGTAGCGGCCAAGATAACACGAATCGTGGTAGGTGATCCTTGCGGCTTCTTCTCTCGTGATCTTGATCTTCCCCTCGCCGAGGAGCTTCACAATGAAATCGGTGTGATGCAACACCGTGTAGTTGCCGCCGAACTGCGGATATTCGTTGCGGAGGGTGTTGAAACAATGCGGGCACGCTGTGACAATCGTCTTCACTTTGTGGTTGTTCAGCGTCGCGATGTTCTCCTTCATGAGAATCTGGGCGAGATATTCATTGCCGAGACGTCGAGCCGAATCGCCTGTGCATTTCTCTTCCACACCAAGGATTGCGAACTTGACGCCGGCATGCCGCATTACTCGCGCAAATGCTTGCGTGACCTTCTTGTACCGCGCATCGTACGCACCGGCGCATCCGACCCAAAAGAGCACCTCGGCATCCGGCGAATCGGACAGCCGTGGAACATCCATTCCCTCAGCCCAGTCTGCACGGCCCGACGCCGGGAACGCCCAAGGCGAGAAGTTGTTCTCGAGATTCCGGAATACCACCTGGACCTCCGGAGGAAAATTCGACTCCATCAGCACCAGGCTCCGGCGCATGTCGACGATCGCATCGACGTGCTCAATGTTCACCGGACACTCCTGAACGCACGCCATGCACGTCGTGCATGCAAACAACTCCTGTGGCGTAATGTAATTGTGCAAGAGAGTCTTCTCCACGATCTGCTTCTGATCGTGAGATTCCGTCATGGCTTCCTTTCGCCTGCCGGCCAGAATGGGCCCCTTCTCCTCCAACCTCTCTCGGATGTCCATAATGATTTTTCTGGGCGAAAGGATTTTTCCAGTCGTATTGGCCGGGCAGGCTGCCGTGCAGCGACCGCATTCCGTGCAGGTGTATCCGTCGAGCAGCTGCTTCCACGTCAGGTCTTCCACGTCGTTTGCCCCGAATTTCTCCACATTCTCCGCTTCGAGGTTGATGGGATTCAGAGCACCGCGTGGCTTCGAGGAAGAGAAATAGACGTTCGGAATTGAGGTGAGGACGTGGAGGTGCTTGGAGTACGGAAGGTAGTTCAGGAACAACAACACAACAGTGATGTGAGTCCACCAGAAAATCTCAAACCAGGTGTTGACCGTGGATTGAGCGAATGAAACGAAGAGCGGCCTTACCGCGGCGGAGAGAAACCTTCCTCCGGAGGGCACACCGCCGTCGAGAATCATCCTCGTCGCATTCTGGCCAAGCATACTGACCATGATGAGCAGGATCATCACGAGGATGAGCACGGCATCGAGTTGTCCGTGACCCTCGATTTCGAGTCGTTTTGGCCGGACGATGAATCGCCGATACAGCGCAACGAGAACGGCCACAACAACAAGCCCGGCAAACATATCCTGCATGAATGCCAGAGGTTCATACAGTCGGCCGAGAAAGCAAAACGAAAATCCGTGAAGAAAGCCTGCTCCGAGAGACTCCAGCACCGCTGTCAGCAGCACCAGGAAGCCCCAGAAGATGAGCGCGTGCATTGCGCCGGCGACCGGCTCGCGCAGGATTTTCGACTGCGCGATGGCAACGACGAGAGTCTTCTTGACTCGGCCCCACGGTTTGTCGAAGCGCTCATCCGGTTTGCCGATCCTCAGGAAGAGGATCAGCCGCCGTATGCTGAACGCGAAAAATCCAAACGCGCACAGTAGGACCACTGAGAAGACAATGCTCCTGGTAGTCATAAGGAAGTCCCGGAAGGAGGGATCAGGACATCAACGTCGAGTCCATGATCGTCACCGCTTCGCCCGCAATGCTGACCTGCTTCACCGCCAGTCCGCTGACGCTCAGCCGGATCTTCACTCGCCCTCTTCTCCCGATCTCATCACCCTGCTCGCCAATGAACTCGACTCTCCCATCGGCCATCAGGAAGGAGGGAATGGGAAAATCTGCGGGGATGGCGTATTTGTACAGATAGGCACCGAGGGGGCCATTTGCCGAGCCGGTGACCGGATCTTCTGAGATCCCAACCGCTGGGGCGAAGAACCGAGAATGGACGGCGGAGCTTTGCTCGAGTGTCTCGAGGGAGAACGCACAAACGGCTAGCGTTCGACTCGCCTTGTTCAGCGAGTGGAGCTTCGAGAAATCGGGCCGCAGGGACTTGATTGTTGAGAGCTTCCGGAGTGGCACATACACGTACGAAGCGGATACGACGGGCAGACGCGTCTCGACATCCGCTGCCCGGACGCGCAGCGCTGAGAGAAGAGCCGATGGTGCCTTCTTGTAGGCACGGAAGCGCGGGAGAGGCAAGAAGAATTCCACAATTGATCCGGAGAACTTCTTTTCGACGACGATCGCCAGCACGCCGCTCTTCGTCTGGAGCCGGAAGCGATGGATCCCCATTCGCTTCATTCCGTAGAGCCCCTCTTCTGCGAGCGCGTGAAAGGCAGCAATCGTCGCGTGACCGCAGAGCGGCACCTCAGTTGCCGGCGTGAACCAGCGGATCTGCAGGTCCGCGTTCTTGACTGTCGGAGGAAGAATGAAAGCCGTCTCCGAAAGATTCATCTCCCTCGCGATGGCTTGCATCCTCTCCGGTGCCAGTCCTTTCGCATCGAGCACAACGCCTGCCGGATTGCCTGCGTACGGCCTGCTGGTAAACGCATTGACGTGCTTAAGCTGATACGTTTTCATAAGCTCACCTTCCGTGTGAAGGATTGTGCCGCGCACCCCCAGCGTGCGTGGCATGTAGTCTACTCTCCAATCAATTGCACGACGATCTTTCGTTCACGGGCTCGATTATCAAAATCAATGAGGACAATTTGCTGCCACGTGCCGAGGAGCATCTCCCCTCCTGAGAACGGTATCGTCAGCGATGGTCCCAGGACAGACGCGCGAACGTGAGCATGCCCGTTCCCGTCATGCCACGTGTCGTCGTGGTGATAGCGCATACCTTCCGGCGCAATCCGGTTCATCGCCTCCGGGATATCCTTTCTCAGACCGGGTTCAAACTCCGTCGTGGTCACGGATGCCGTCGACCCAGACACGAAGACGATGAGATTTCCCTCCTTCAGCTTATGCTTCGAGAGAAGGCCTGACACCTTGTCTGTAATATCCAGGACTTCTGAATCCCCGCGAGTCGATACCGAGAAGCGTTCTGTTATGATTTCCACAATCGTAGAGCTGTCAGTGTGTTGTAGTCCTTGATGAAATAGACGAACGGGAATCTCACGAAGAATGAATCCGGGACAGGAGCCTTTGCGCTGCGTGCGAGGACATCGGAGAATACCCTGCTCCCCCGCTCGGCGTGCAAGATCACGAAATGGTTGTCATAGACCGGGACGCCTGCTGAGGGCTTTGATGCCCTCGTATAATAGTTGAGGAGGAGGTACCCTTGTTCGTTGATGAACTCGACATCGCCAGCAACGCTTTTCCCCTTGATTTCTCTTCTCACCAAAGCTCCAACCCATGGTTCTGCGGAATGCGGATCCAAGATCTCCGGGAAACGAAAACCTGCGACATCTGTTTCCTCAAATGCCCTTCGCCGCAAACGGTGAAGATCCTCGAGACTGTCATCGTGCGTTTGTTCGATCGCACCGGTGTGCACGTTCAGCGCGCAGCCAATCCGTTTCTCGAACGTATCGTGATAGGCGTAGACCATCTGGCCGAGACCGAACCAGTAGGTCAATTCATCGTTGCGCCATCGCTCCTTGCCCGTGTCGACATCAAAGGCAACAATTTGCTTGTGTTGGGGCATGTCCGGCTTCACAAACCCATGAAGAAGGAGCGTGTTTCCTTGTACCGCTTCCATTCCCACCCACCACGGTTCGTCGAGTCTGAGATCTTCCCACACGGGGGAACCGCTCTCCCCATTCACACAGAAAAACGAGACTGACTTGCGCTCCTGATCTCGGCACTCGCCGATGATCTTTCCGCTATCGGAAAAGAGGATTCGCCAAATGGTGCCGCGAGCAGCGTATGTCCACCGGGGTCGGTGTTTGTTGAACCAGAATAGCGGAAAAATCCTCATCGCGCAAGAGTCGCCCTGAACGTACCATTTTTTCGATGGATTTCCAAGCCGTGAGTCACAAGGCGACGGCCGATCTAACGGAGGTCAACGACCACAGAATCTTCCGTCATCGCGCCGAAGAGCCCGACGCCGCCGCGGATGTTCGTGTAATCCGGGAGGTCGGTTCGGATGGAGAACTCGTCCTGGAAACCGTTGACAATGTTGTAGTACTTGTAGAGATTATCTTCGACCTGTGTGAGCACAAACGTAGCTCCGAGCAACCCGATCCAGCCGTATTGATCTCGAAGCTGCCCAAGGAAATCCAAGTACGCCGAGAGCGTGAAATACACAATCTCTTGTGGAAAGATCTGCTGGCTTGCGCGCCGTGTCAGCCGCGGATATGCGAGCTGACTTCCTCCATCGCTTCGTGTGACCTTCGATGATGGCACTTCCTCCCGCTTGCGTACCGTCGTGCTTCCGTCGAAATATTCGAAGTCAAGAAACAAACGAACAACATACCCGCGTGCAATCGCTGAGGTTGAGATCGCCGCCGAGATATCCTCTTGATACTTCTGCGGATCTTTGATCACGTAGATGTTGATCACATCAACGCGTCCGTTTCCGGGCACACTCGCCGTCGCAGAGACGTCACCCCGATCAGAATGCACAGAAAGTGAATAGGCTTTCCCGGGCTGAACCGCGAAAGGGTAAGCGATGTACGTCAGAAGGTCGCTTCCATAACGGCTCGTATCAACGCGCTGGATCGTCGTGTCCCTTAGTTGATACTGTGCCACTCCTTCCCCGATCGTCACTTGAGCATTGAGGACGAACGTGTCGGACGTATTCTCCGACGGATCGAAACCGGATGGGTTGTATGTCGTGTACACTCTCACATACTGTGTGTCCGATCGCGTCGAGAGAATGGAATAGACAACAAGTTGCTCACTGTACGGACCCTTGGGCTCAAACGAGCTCTTGCAACTCGACCAAACGCACAGCCCAGCGCCAAGAATTGCCCCGAATGCTACGATCCTGAATCGACCAATCATGCCAATACTCCTGCGGCGGTCCTGTTCAGACACCCGACAGTCTCAGCACCTTCACCGTCAGTACTCGATACTGAGAGTTGCCGTGGGAAAGAACGGCAACATATTGATCTGCTGCCCTGTCCTTCGGTCAAAGTAAAATACATTTCGATGGTTGTAGACGTTTACGATGTGAACACCGGCCGACCCGGTAATCGGGGGCAGCGCAAAGCGATACGTTACGCTGGCATCGAGGCGGTGATATGTCGGAAGGCGCGCGGCGTTCTTCTCGCCCAGAATCGAGTACGGCTTGCCCGTGTCACCGACATACGGTCCGCGGAAGATGTCCCGTAGCGCCAGGCGGTCGTAATAACCGACCGTCTGCGTAAAGGGGAAGCCCGATCCGAACTCCCACCGAAGGGTAACGTCGAAGCCATCCATGGGATGAAACACCGTCAGGAGATTCAGGTTATGCCGACGGTCGTACCTCGGAGAGTACGTGAAACCGCTCGTTGTGATCGTCGTCCAACCGAGCGTGTAGGCCGAGTAGATGTCAACAAACGGAATGCTGTACCGCGTGAGCACTTCAAATCCGTACGCTTTCCCCTTCCCATTGATGTAGTCCGGATCCCGAGCGTCGACCTTGTCGCGATTGTAGGTAACGAGCGAACCGTACGATTTGTAATAAGCCTGGAAGCTTGTCGAGAGCGTTTGCAGGACGTTCCCTTCCAAGCCGACCACATAGTGATCTGCCTGCTCAGAGCTCAGTTCGTCGGGAATCCGAATCCACGCATCGAAAATCGCGATGACGTCGTCCTCATTGTTCACAGTGATCAAGTTCTGGCTGAAGCGACCGTAGGAAACCTTTCCTTTCCAATTGTCCCACAACCCATAGCTGAGGTTCACGCGGGGCTGCACCGCCTCCACACCGGCTCCCCGCTCAAAGAGACTGCCGACATCGAGATGGAGCCCCACATCGGCCTGGAGACGACCCCGCGCCTTCTGGTAGCGCAGCCAGGTGGACGATTCAACGAATGCGCTCCTCAGGACCCGGGGCATCCCGTAATTGTTGATCAGCTCATATTCAAGTGTGGGAAAGTTGAACTCGAAGCCGAAGAAATACAGGTCACGAGAATCTGTATACAGCGTTGCGTTCGCACGAACGCCTGTCTCACGAACTTTCGTCGACGCGGGGGTCACTTCCTTTGATAGTTTTGCGTCGCGGCTTGCCGCGAAGCTGTTCTCAAATCCCACCGCATGGACATAGACTCGGTCCTGAATGAGGCCCGCTGCGACGAAACCAACGGCGCTCGTTCGCCACGAATAGTCGGGCTCGTTGGGATTCGAGGATCGCATCTCGTCCCCGCTGAAGAAAGCCTGGGCGCTGTACGTGCCGTGCGATTCGCCTGCTTCCGCTGTGATCTTGAAAATCCCGTCGTAGAAAGAAAGAGGAAGATCCTTGTTGAGAAAGTTCTTGAAGGTCTGGGAAAACAGCGATTTCCGCGCGCTGACAAGCCACGTGAGCCCCTCCATGGCTGGGCCATCGAGTTGGAGCTTAGCGGAAAGGAAATTGATATTAGCACGACCGGCGACTGCGCTCGAGCGCCCATCTCGGGTCGTCATGTTGACCACCGACGACAACCTGCCGCCAAATTCCGGCGGAAATGCTCCTGTGTAGACTTCCGTCGCCTTGATGATGTCAGAATCGAAGATACTAAAGATGCCGAACGCGTGGTACGGGTTGTAGATCTTCATACCATCCAGCAGTATCAGGTTTTGATCGCCCGCCCCGCCGCGGACGTAGAACTGCGAATTCACGTCGCTGGTTGACACAATCCCCGGC
>Ga0315284_10002638_pt1 | contig 25585 bp, 25 predicted proteins | sample YL17G09_16_MG_FD_203696 | JGI IMG/M metagenome (GOLD analysis project Ga0315284, IMG submission 203696) | Sediment microbial communities from Yellowstone Lake, YNP, Wyoming, USA - YL17G09_16 | ecosystem: Environmental > Aquatic > Freshwater > Lake > Sediment | place: USA: Wyoming | collected...
GCCCTGACGGGGACATCCGCCCACAGCGCGGCGGTCGCAGCGACGGCGAGCAGCCTAGTGGTGAGGGATGCCGGCGGCGGCGGCTCGTTCAATTCGCTCACGGCCACGACAGTCACGATTCCCGGGCAGGTGTTCATCGGCACGGCGGCGACGAACTACTCTGATGGAGATTCCGGACCGGCTGACTCCCGAATGTACCTGAGCAACTATACTACCGACGGTTCTACGTTGACCTTGGGGCTCCTTAACGAGGGAGGGGCCGTCATGTACGGCCACGCGGCGTCTAGTAATGGAGCCATTGTATCCCTGCGATCCGACGGAGGGACGGCGGCGCATTACCTTTATGGAAATAGCGCGGGTGGTGGTGGCGGCAGTGTATGGGCGTGGGGTGGCCGCGGGACGGAGGCCGCGCCAGAAAACAACCAGCCCGGCAATAATCCTTTCCAAATACACACGAGGATCCGAGGCGCTGGGGCCTACAAGACGGTGGCGAGACAATACACCACAGTGGCTGGGCCTGAAGGGGAGTGCTTGAATAACGACTGCACAGGCATGTTCGATTTCCAGCTGAAGGATCAGGGGGGGACCGGCTTCTCCTCGCGCATGACCGTGAGCACGGATGGCGTGAGGATACCCATCACGGGGGACGCTCACTACGCACTTGAGACGTCCTCCAGTATCAACGTGCTGGCGGGAGGCGTGACTGCGCCACAGTTTTCTGGGGACGGTGCTAATTTGACCGGAATCCCTCAGTCTGCGGTGACGAACTTATCGGCGGACTTGACGGATATACGGAATAGCACAGGCTCCATCTATTCCGACTTAAATAGTACAGCTTCCCTGCTCACGACTGAGATATCAAGAGCGATCGCCAGGGAGGACGGTATTGGGGTGTCGACAGGGAATATAGTCCCTGAATTGTTGGCGACAACGAATACCTGGACGGCCCAGCAGACATTCCTGAATCAGGTCGAAATATCGTCGTCGCTCATTCTGAGCGGCGCTGTCGGGCCCACAGCATACTCGTTGATCACCTCTACGGGGATCAATATCGCCGCGGGCTGCATAAAGATGCTCGGCGGCGACGTTTGCGGGCCGGTTGCCGGTCCAGTGGGACCGACGGGTCCTACAGGTGGTACGGGTGGTACGGGTGGTACGGGTGGTACGGGCGCTACCGGTCCGACGGGTCCGACTGGACCTACGGGCGGCACTGGTGATACAGGCGGCACAGGCGCTACCGGTCCGACGGGTCCGACAGGTCCGACGGGACCCACAGGTGGTACGGGGGCGACAGGTCCCATGGGGCCTTGGACGGATCAGGGTTTGACGACTTTGCGCGCCGGAGTCCCGATCGGCGTCTACCGCTGCACGGACTGCACGCCGCCCTATAAGATGGCTATCTCAACAGCAAACGCTGTCTACAGCGTGCTCGATGCCGTGGGGGTCGAGTTGCAGTGACATTTGGGGATGGAACATGTGCATGTTCTGCTACGAGACGGCGGCAATCGGCCTGGTGGGCGTGCCATTCTTTATAAGGGGATGGCGCCTCGTGCGCTCCTGGTGGCGCGCCCGTCTATGCGGGAAAACGGAGTCCCGCGCATGACGGCCGGGGTATGCTTCATCGCGGTCGCCGCACTGGCCTGCATGGGCTGCGCCGGTCCTGTTATACTTCGGTCCTCCTGCGATGCACGGGTGGCGACCGCGCGCGCCCTGGCAGAGGGTCAGGTGTCGTGGGCGGAACTGCGGGCGTCATTTTTACAGATAAACCTGGATGCCTGCAGATCCGGGAGGGGAGGGCTATGAGGACGCTTAGAGCGCAGCGGCTCCGGAGCGAGTACTACGCTCTCCTTGAGGCGCAAATAAACGATCTACTCTGGGAGACGATTTACCGCCCGATTGTGGAACATGTGCGGGGGCTCCTTCCGAAGCGTGGTGCTTCTTTGCCGGCGGATCCTGCAAAGTTGGCCAGGGCGTATGAACTCCGAAATGCCCCCGGGGATGCTCCATTACGCGCGGCGCTGCGCAGCGGGGCCGTCCAGATGATTGTGGACGCCAAAGCTGACCAGGCAATTTTCACCCTTATGGGCGGCAAGTCAAGCCGCGCCCTGGCGGACGCCTTTCATGGCTTCGGGGCCACGCTCAATAAAACGCGCGGGGCCTATACCTGTACGCGGGCGGCCGTCCCGGGGTGGCTACGCGCCGAGGCGGCTGGATTTACCGCCCGTTCCAAGGCCGCGCATGATCAGCTCAACAAGATACTCGACGACATTCAAGGGAAAAAGGACCGCGCCGTCGCCGCATTTAACTTGTTCCGCGGCGCGGATCATGCGGTCGCCCAGGTGGCCAAGGGGTGGAAGGCGGCGGCCAAAGGCTTCGAGGTGGGGGTTCCGGAGCTCACCGACGCCGGGAGGGTTGAACTAGCGCGAGGCATGGCCGAGACGGCAAAGATCCCCATAAAGGAGAGGATGCAGGAGGAGGTTGACCGCCTCCGCGTTCAAGTGGAAAAAAACGCCCGGCAGGGATACAGGGCAGAAGGGCTTGTGACTCGGATCAGGGACGAATACGCCATGAGCCGCTCGCGTGCCGCCCTCATCGCCCTGCAGGAGACTGCCAACTTCATGGCGAACTACCGGGCCGCCAGGGCGAAAGACGCCGGATGCGAGTTTTACATCTGGAGGTGCACCCGGGACAACCGCGTACGCCCGCTGCACAAGGCGCATAACGGCGTGAAGTACCGTTATGATGCGCCACCGATCATAGACGAGCGGACCGGGGCACGCGGGAATCCCGGGCAGTTCCCGCGGTGTCGATGTGTGGATTTACCCGTGATTTCGGGAGCATCATGAGTGTGCGGGAAAGGGCGGGCATGTTCCGAATCTGGGAGCATGATATGCCTGATTTCAAAAATATTATCGCAGAATTCTTACGCAAAAAGGGCTGTTTAATGGCCGGTGTATAATGAGCCCTCTATTTTTAGTCCGTGGGACGGCATCAAAAAGACCTGCGCCTGAAATTCATGACCGCCTCGCCGTAATCTGCGACGAGTGCGGCGCCGAGGTCCCGGCCGACGCATTCTCCTGCCCGGAGTGCGGAAGGGTTGAGCTAGATGGTGAGCGGCAGCGGATTTACGGCGCCCCTGACAGCGGTGCACCGTCGAGCGGCTGCCCGGGCTGCGGCCACCCGCTATGGGACCATGGGGAGCGTGGATGCTTTCTCCCCGGGTGCGCATGCATGAAGTCGCCGACGGAGTTGCGCTGGATGGTGGAGGCGGGGCTGTGTCAGACCAAGGACAAACGGAAGGAGAACGCCATGAAGAACACCGCATCGCAGTCACGCATCACCTCCGTCCTTAATAAGACTCGGGCTGTCCAAGACCTCGATGCGGCCGCGTTGGGAGCGCGTGAGCGCCTTGCCGCGTACCTGACCACGGGCGAGTGGTATGCCCAGCTGGACAGTGATGTGGTGGATTTGGAGGAGATAGCTGGTGTTGTCATGGAGAACCGCCCTGGCCGCGAGTGCCCCTCATGCGGCGGGCTCAACACGAAGAATCGCGGCGGGACGGACCCGCCCGGCTCTTTAGTCTGCACGGACTGCAACCGGATTTTCTACGACACCGACAGCGGCTTCGCGCCGGGGTCGGCATCGGACAAGGCAGGCAGGTATATCTCTAACGGGTTGGAGCTGTGCGAGTCCTGCGGAGCCGAGATGCTCCCGCCCATCCAGCACGTCGACGGCGTGGTCAGCTCAGAGTGCCCGCAGTGCAGGAAGGCTAGGCGGGAGACGAAGAACGCCATCGAGACCGATGTCTGCAAATGTGGTTGCCAGTACCGGGACCACGAGGATTTCAGCGGGCCATGCGTGAGCTGCCCTGACTGCAAGAAATTTGAGAAGCGGGAGCATATCAACGACCTCAATCCAAAATGCGCTGAATGCGGGCACGCCCAGGGCCAGCATGACGGCTTGCATGGGAAATGCTTTGCCAGCGAGCCTCCTCACGACGGCCCCTACTGCCCATGCAAGCACTTCGAGTATCCGCGCGGCGCGGCCTCCCAGGAAAACGTTGGTGCTGACGAAGGCTACGCCTGGCGCTGCCGGGAGTGCGGGCACAAGTTCGCGAGCGCGGCGGCCGCGGAGAAGGCGGTATCTGGCGACAGGGGCTGCCCTAAGTGCGGCGGGGTGGACGTTGACGAGAGCCTGCCGATCAAGAACTCAGGCGGAGCAGATGCCGCTATAGCGGCTTTCGAGGCGCACTGTGAGGTCTGCAAGGACTGCAAGAAGGTGATGAATCTGGAGGATGGGAATACGGAGCGGGACGCGAGCAAGCTATGTCCGGATGGGAAGGACTTGCTGCATAAGAAGGTCGAGAACGCCAGGGGGACGCCAGAGGTCGCCCGCGTCCAGGAAATCATGGCGGCCAAAAAGGCAGCAGAATCCTCCGTAGCGGCTGCTAGAGCGACAGGTGATAATGCGAAGATCGTGGAAGCTCTCAAGGCGCTGTCAGCCGCACAGCGAGCAGAGATCACGGCCTTCGGTGGTGACATAGCAAAGTTACCACAAGAGAATGCCATACTGCCCGAGGGGAAGACGCGCATGGGTCACTGTGATTATTGCGACGAAAAGGACTACGTTAAGACCACCAGGCTCCCCGGTCAGGGCGACGCCAATATCTGGCTTTGCGATAAGTGCCTGCGTGAAAGGAATGCTGCGAATGCGAGCACCGTGCATGGCGGTATCAAAAAGAATGTAGGTGCTGCGGATGCTCAACGAGCATGGGAGACCGGTGGAAATGTAGTAAGAACAACCATGCTCAGACTAGCTGGCTTTATGGAATCCTTAGCAACAAAAAAATGGTCCGAGCTTGAGCCGTGGATGCAGGACATGATGCAGGAACACGGGAAGGTCAACTCCAACGCCGGTGGAATCTGCTCCTCCTGCGGCGCAGCCGCGGTCAAGGAGTTGGGCCAGGTCGCCGGGATGCGGCACAGCAGGTGCGGCCAGTGCGGGATGGACCAGCACGAAGAAAAGAACGCTGGATCCGATATTTGCGCGACTTGCAGAAAAGAACGAAGTGTGCATCGAGATGATGGGAAGGACCCCGGGCCTGGAATCTGCAAGGATTTCATGTATTCTGATGTCAGCCCTTTTGTCGTCAAGAACGCCCTAGTTTGTGCTTCTTGCGGAAAGGGTAACAATATCCTCAAACGTGTTTTAGCGCAGGGGGTAATAGCATTGATGTGCGGGGCATGTGCAAAAGAAGACGGTGTAATTGATGAATGGCGCGCCGCCCCACAGGAGAATAGCAACGCCCTCGGCGTCTGCGCCGACTGCCTCCACGGGATGGGTGAGCACGACGAGATGGGGTGCATGAAGGACGGGTGCAGCTGCGCGGCGCTCGGTCTCGGGAAGAGGGAGATGAAGGCGGAGATGCTGACGAGCGGGGACCTCGCCAATGCCTCCCCGCTTCCCATCGTCCTCCACGGTGACGCCTACGAACTGGAGATCATGGACTCCAGCCACGCGAAGATGCGCCTGTCTGGGACGGACAAGTGGGGCATCCTGCAGCACGTCGCGCAGCTGCCGCAGGGCGTGATGGCGCAGCTGGAGGCGATGGGCCGGGCGAACGGGAACTTCCTTAATGAAAACACGAATGATCGGACCCCCCGCGGAGGAATCACAGGATTCGTTGTAGTCAAATCCGACGATGGAACATGGGATGTATACCAGCATGGGCCGAACCTGAGCCCATCTGGCGAGTTGGTCAAGTCGGGATTTCCCGCAGAGACTGCCGCGCGCGTTTGGGCGGCACAGAGGGGTGCTCTTGTAAACGCCTCCTGGTCCGAGGACATGGCCGGCGCGTACTCCGCCGGCCTGGCCGATGCCAAGGCGGGCCGGCCGCGTGACAAGGCGAAGGCGGGAGGGTTCGACGCCGCGTACGAGCAGGGATACTCGCACGGCGAGAACAGGAACACCATCGACATGGCGAAGGCCGACGCGATGGCCAGGGTGATCTACGGCAAGGTGTACCGGGAACTGCCTGACGACGGCGTCGAGCAGGACTATGTTGCTGGACTCGTCTCGCAGGGGGTGAGGCCAGAGGAGATGGCCAATGCGGGGCGTGTCGTTTGCGAAGTCTGCGGCGGGCGTCTGGCCCAGGTCAGGGCGTCGCTCCAGGGGGAGTCGGCACGCGGCGGAGAGAAGTCACTATGCCAGGACTGCCTTGCCGAGGCGCACCGGGGGGGGCTGGTCTTGTCGGAAAAGCCGCTGGGCAACGCCGGGCAGGAATCCCTGGGGTTCCAGCAGGATGCGAGGACAACGACCGCGGGGGCGGCACATAAGGAAGAAATCAACGCAGAAAAGGAGTGGTGGTGCCTTACCTGCGGCAAGGGAATTACCGCCGCCGATCGCGAGCCTGGTGGGAAGTGCGAGAAGCACCAGACGCACCTGGTGGAGGAGAATATCTCCCCTGAGTTCCAGGCCGAACTGAAGAAGGAGACCGCTGAGCACCCCGACCTGTCTCTCCAGGTGATCTGGCAGATCGCCTCTGATCACCTCAAGGAAAAGTTGAGGAGGATCCGGACGCCGGAGGCCATGGCGGCAAAGGGGTACAACAGCGCCGACGGCAAGCGGACGCAGGACCTAGCCTTCCTGTGCAAAGATTACCCCTACGGCACGAACGATAAGGAAGAGGCGCAGGCGCATATGCGAGATACGAAGCACGCTATTGGGCCAAGACCGGAGAATACTAGTGATCGCGCCCACACGCCAATCGTCTCCGAGAAGCAGGCCGGCTTCTTCGGCGCCGAGCTTGGGCGGCTCCGGGCTGGCAAGGCTACGGAGAGCGGCATGTCCGAGGCGGAGCTGGTGCGTCACCTCAAGGAGTGGGGTGGTAACTCCAATACCGATGCACCCTTCCTCGCGGAAGACAAGGAAGCCGCTGGCAATGCGATTTACGGGTCGGAAGATAATGTGATGAGCAATGACGTCAGGGAATAAGAGTATGGCAGGAAAAACAAAGGAACAGAAAGCCCGAAATACTATAAAAACTCAAGAATGGCGTGCGGCTCATCGAGCGCGCGTTAATGCCTGGAGTAGAGAATACGCTAGGCAAAGACGTCGGAAATACCCGGAGCTACTTAGGGGGTACGCTAGAAAATGGAGACTCACGCACCTCAAGCAATCTCGAATAAACTCCCGAGACGAACGTAGGAAGCGCCAAGAATTTCGTCCGTGGTTTGAACTACTGCGCAGTGCGAAGCGTAGAGCCGAACAAAAAGGAATGCAATTTCTCTTGACTGCAAAATGGGCTCGGGATCGATGGGCTGGAAAGTGCGAGATATCAGAGGTGCCTTTTATTACCGTTGTTGCGAGCAAAAAAGCACGGGGTCCGTATGCACCTTCACTAGATCGGATTGAGCCAGAGAGAGGCTACGTAGAAGATAATTGCCGATTTATTCTTTTTGGGATTAATTGTCTGAAGGGAAGCGGAACGGATGCGGACATGAATAATATTGCTCAAGCAGTAGTTCATAAAAGGAGCATGCAATGACTTCTGCGTATTGTTCGCAATGTCGAAAAGAGAAATGCGGGGCTTGCCGCCTAACTCCTGTCCTGAAGAATTCACCGTATAAAGACAAAATTCTCGTAGAGCTCCAGAATGATGCGTGGACCGGGGTTTCCATTTCAGAATGGCCGAGGCTCTTCACCGGGAAGCATCTAGAGCCTGGAACTGTCTGCTACGATCAGCCTGATGGGACCAAAAAGACGTACCTGCTTACCAGAGAAGCTATCGCCCAGATGCGCCCATCCATTGAGGGGAAGCCGATCGTGGGTGCGGCGGGAAATTTTGACCATAAGAATGTAGCCCCATCCGATTTCGAGGATGGAGTGGTAGACGGGATAGTCGTAGAGGGCTTTGATTGTGGCGATGGTTGGGACGGCATCAAATTCATGGTATGGGATCCGGAGACCAAGAAGAGGTGCATCGGGGGCGAGTACCAATTATCCTGCGCGTACGTACCCCTGGATGTCTTGGAGGAACCGGGGCTCTGGCACAATATACCTTACGACGCTGTAATAAAATCTGGCGAATATACTCACGTGGCGGTTGTGAATAACCCAAGATATGCTGGAGCTGTGATCGAGTTGGCCAATTCACTTAAAGGGGGCATGAAAACCGTGAACAAGGTACTGAAGGCACTGTTGCACCAGACGGTCGGGCTGGCAGTTTTGAAGGAAATCACAAACTCCATCGAAGCGGATGAGGTGAAGGCCGCCGAGGCGAAGAAGAACGCCGAGGACAAGGCCAAGCTGGAAGCCGCCGAGAAGAAGAACGCCGAGATCGACGTTGCCGCGCTCGCCGACCTGAAGAAGCAGATTTTGGCGACCGAGAACAAGGACGAGCTCCTGAAGCTCCAGGCGAACGCCGACGAGATCGAGATGCGCATGTCCAAGCGGAACGCCGCGGTTGAGGTTCTGGGGGCGATTGACGCGGCTGATCTGGCCGGCGCGCGTGCATATGCAGATGGTGTGGAGGATGCTAGGGCGGGCAGGCCGCAGAACAGGATGAAGGCTGGTGGGTTCGTTGCCGCGTATCTTCGGGGCTACTTGCACGGCGAGAGCAGGAACGCCATGGTCGCGGATGCGGGGAAGGATGCGACGGAGATCGACGTCGCCCGCCTGAAGGAGCTGCGGTCGGCCATCGCGGAGAGCAAGGATGAGAAGGCGAAGGAATCCATGAACGCCGAGGCCTCTGCGCTGGAGGAGAAGCTCGCGAAGAAGAACGCCGCCCCTCCGGACCCAGCCGTCAGCGGCTCCGCCATCCTCAACGAGGAGCGCCAGCCCGACACCGGGACCGAGGCCGCCTCGCCGGAGGGCAAGGCCCGCGCCGCGAGGAACGCCGATCCGGACGCCAGGTCCAAGTACGAGGACGCGATCTTCAAGCTGGCCGAGGCGTACAAGGCAGACGGTGACCGCGTGAAGTACGACACGGGGTGCCGCGAGGCCCTCGACGTCCTCCTGGCCGCCCGCAAGCCGGCGCAGAACGACGGGAACGTCCCGCCGTCCAAGCCGGAGCCCGGGGCGCCGTCACTCGTGGCCGCGAATGCATCACTCTCCCAAAAGAACGCCGAGCCGGATTCCAGGGACAGGGCCAAATACGAGGACGCGCTCTCCAAGCTGGCCGCGGCGTACAAGATCGACGGGGATCGCGTGAAGTACGACACGGAGCGCCGCGAGGCGTTTGACGCTTTCCTGGCCGCCGGCAGGCTAAAGAACGCCGAGGATGAAGAGCAGGCGAGGCTGAAAAAAGAGAACGCGCGGCTACAGGAGAAGCTGAATTCCCTGGTGCGCATACGTGCCAGCGAGGACGCCCGCCGCAAGCAGTATTTCGAGGATCTCAGGAACACCGCCGAGCGCAGGAGAGAGCCCGTCGGCTCGCCTTCGGTCGGTGTCGCAACGCCGGATGACAAGCAGGATCTCGGACGGGCGCGCTACGGCTCATGAGGCCAGCGGACGTCCACAGGAAGAGCCGTGACGCACAAAACTAGGAACAGAGAGGTAAACTGAAAATGAGCACAGTACCGCAAGTCCAGTCCGACCAGTTCGTCCAGTCGCCGATGAAGGGCGACCTGGATCTGTCGATCATGCACGCGGGCGTCGTGGTGGGGCGCATCTACTCCGCCGGGGCGGCCGATACGTTCGCCGCCGGAAGCCGCGTCAAGCTCGACACGACATTCGCCACGCCGGGTGCCCTGCCGCGCTTCGTCGCCGCCGCCGACAGCGAAGCCGCGCATGGGGTCCTCAAGAGAACGTCGCAGAAGGCATTGTTCGTGGTGAACGACATCGTGGAGGTGCAGCTCGGCGGGAACCCCGCCATCATGTGGCAGGTTGCCGGCGCGACCATCACCCCTGGCTTATCCGTGGGCATGGCCTCCGGCTTCATCGTGGCCTCTGACGGGACACATACCGCCATGGGCATCGGGCTCGACTACGCGACCGACTCCACCATGATCCGGGTCATTTCCGGCTACGTGGCGTGCTAGGCACGTATACGTAAAAATCTGTAAGGAAAGGTGAACAAAGAGCCATGAGACACAACGAACTGCTTAACTCCCTGCGCAAGGGAGACCCGAAGACCCTCCAGAAGTACGAGGGGCACCCGGAATTGCTGAACCAGCTTCTCGCGATCGCCGCGAACCCGATCCCGTGGAAGCCCGGCCTGGACCGTGAGCTGAAGAACGCCAACGGCGCGATCGACCAGAGCGCGCTGGGATTCCAGTACACGATCCAGACCACGACGCTGATCGCGGCCGAGGTCGTGACGCAGAAGTTCTACGAGGAGCCGATCGCCGACTTCGCGGACGTCCTCGTGGGCCGCGGGCCGTGGATGGAGGATATTAAGACGAACCTGACGTTCGACGCGGCGGGTCCGTTCGAGCAGGGCATCCAGAACCTGGCGACCAGGAGCGAGATCGCGAACGTCGAAGTCAGCATGAGCCCGATCACCGCCAAGATCGCGACATGGGCGAAGGGCTACACGTACAGCGTGCCCGAGGTGCAGAAGGCGCTGGCGAGCAACAACTGGGACATCGTGGCGAGCAAGTACAAAGCGCTCGTCAAGAACTGGCAGCTCGGCATCCAGTCGGTCGGCTTCCTGGGGCGCATCAGCGACCTGGCGAACTACCCCGGCCTGCTGACGAACCAGGCGGTGAACGTGAACACCACGTTCATCACCGGACCGCTGGCGGACATGTCCGCCGCGAACTTCTCACTGTTCGTGTCGGGCATCCTCCAGCTGTACCTGACGAACTGCAACGAGGTCCGCTACCCGAATCGGTTCGTGATGCCCCGGTCGGACCAAGTCGGAATGACGGCGCCGTTCAGCTCCACCTACCCGATGATCTCCAAGCTGGAGTACTTGAAGAAGGCGTTCCAGGCCGTCTGCGGCGAGGATTTCAAAATCCTGGCCACGGCGTACGGGAACAAGGCGCGCAACGCCGGCTACCACGCGGTCGCCGGGACGAATCGCTACGCGCTCTACAACGCTGACAAGGAGACGATCCACATGGACATTCCGGTGGACCTCTTCCTGAATGCCCCCGCCACTGGGAACAACTTCAACTGGCAGGGCGTCGGCGTCGGAGCGTTCACCGGCATGATTGCGTACAGAGTCCCGGAGGTGCTCTACTTCGACGACGCCGCAAGCCTCTAATTAGCTCGGCGGTCTCCGTATCTGCCCACCGGAAGGCCGGTGGGCAGTCTAGGGAGTCTGATCCGCAAAGGGGGTGGCACATGACGGACGCAAAAGCCGTAGAGACGAAAGAGAAGACGGTCGCTGTGATCAACCAGGGAGGGTGCACGTACACGACGAGCGTAGGGCCGCTCGGCCCAAAGTGCGGGGTCGTGGTCCCGGAAGCCGAGGCCGCCCGCCTGATTAAGTACACGGACATCGTGCGCGCCGACTCGATCGTCAAGGGAGACGACGGGCGCGCCGCGCTGCTCCAGGAGAACGCGGCGCTGAAGGTGCAGGTCGCTGACCTATCGGCCAAGGTCGCCGAGTTCCTCGGAGCGCAGAGCAAGAAAGAGCTGGACGCACTGAAGGAGAAGCACGCTCCGGCGAGCGGGGATCCGTCACTGGAGAGCTAGTACTCTTATGGCCTCCACGCCGCCTGCCACGCTCGCCGAGTTCAAGGTCCGCTTCTCGCGGAACTTCATCTACGGCGCAGGTCCCGACAAGGTGATGGACAGCGACATCAGCAACGCGATGTCTGACGCGCTGCCGCTGTACAACCCGGCCCTGTTCGATACAGCCACCGGGAAGCTGGCATTCTTATTTGCCACCGCTCACTTCGTCGCGACGAACGTGCAGGCGGCTGGAGGCCTGTCGGCCCAGCCGCGGGGGCTGGGGATAGAGGGAGTACCAGATGAGATTCTGACGGGCAAGAGCGTCGGCGGCGTAAGCATGAATATGGAGAGCCCTCCGGACATCGTCAAGAACAACTCCGTGCTGCGGCAGTTCTGGTCCACGATTTATGGCAGGCGCTACTTGACGTATCTGGAGCCCAAGATCAAGGGGGCGTTCGGGTACGTCGAGGGACCTCTGGCCGAGGACACGAATTACTACCCCAACATCCCGTTCGCGGACTGGAGCTGATATGGCGAAAAAAAGCCAGGTTAGGTTCAATCTTAGCGGGCTCCAAGTGTTGCAGACATCGCTGAGGAAACTCACTGATTCGGGGGATCATGTCCAGGTGGGCATCTTCGGCGACAAGACAACGCGCAAGAAGGGCGGGATAACGAATGCGGAGGTGGGGTTCATCCACGAAATGGGCTCAGTTACGCGGAACATTCCCCGGAGGTCGTTTTTATGGGACACCCTGAACGAGCATGGAAATGAGCTCATGACCGCGTTGAAGGCCGATGCACTCACCCTATTTAAGTCCGGCAAGACACCGCAATTCCTGCATCGGGTAGGGGGAGAGGCCGAGAACCTCGTGCAGATGGCGTTCGATACGGGTGGCTTCGGCAAATGGGCGCTGCTGTCATACAAGACGCTTATGCGCAAGGCCAAAGGGGGCTTTTTACGGCGTGCCCAGCAGGCAGCCGAGGATATTTACGAGGGCGGGCACAACGTAGCCATGCTGGTAAAGACGGGACAACTGCGGCGCGCAGTAGCATCGCGGGTGGTGAAAGGGACATGATACGCTTAGACATGCGCCAGGCTCTGCGCGGGCTGGGGCGCCCAGCGGCGTACCGAATCGTAGAGAAGTCTGTTGCGGACCACGAGATAATTGACACGACCGTCACTACGCGCATGATTGACCTAGTGCTGCATCCGATGGACGCGCGAAAGATTGCTATAAAGCCGGAAGGCGAGCGCACATGGAAATGGCTCGACGGATGGACGAGCGAGAAGTTAGAGCTGGGGTGGACACTATTCTCCGAGGAGGGTGCCCGCTACCGCATAATGGGGTCCACTGACTGGAGTCAGGCCGGCTTTTACCATTACGAGATGACGGAGAGGCCGAACCCCGATGCTTGACGATTACCGCGAGCCAGCGAAGGTGGTCGCTGATATCCTTCAGTCCGAGATGGAGCTGGATGCCGGCCATTGCCTGCTCGGAGACCAGGAGTGGGACCTCCCATCGGACCGCGGCCTCTTCGCTGTGGTCTTCGACGACGCGCAGCACACAATCGGCACAACGACGGAAATGGACCAGACCGGCCCGCTACCGGCGGAGGTACAGAAGCACGCCAGCATTCATGATATCCGCATTGAGATCATGAGTTTCGACAACTCCGCCCGCACGCGCAAGGTGGAGGTCTCGATGGCTCTCACCAGCTTTTTCGCGCAGCAGAAGATGGAGGAGTACAACTGTCAGATTAGCCGCCCGCAGGCGCCAACAAATGCAACGGAGACCGAAGTGACGGGGCGGCTCCACAGGTACGTAATCCGCGTGCGCGTCACATGCCTACAGACCAAGACCAAAACTAGCGCGCAGTACTTCGACAAGTTCAATGGCGCCGTAGTAGACGCCACAATCAACGCACCGGAGGTCAACATAAATGAGTGACCAAGCAGGTCAAACACTGGATTTATCGAACGTCATCACGGTGACGGTTCTGCCGACTCCGGCACAACTGGGCACTCCTCTCATCAACACAATTGCCCTCTTCTCGAAAGAGGCTCCGTCTGGCTGGGTCGCTGGGCAGACCTACGGGGTATACAAGGAGGCAAGTGCGGCAGCAACGGATTTCGGGTCCAACTCGAACGCCTACGCCATCGCGCAGGCAGTCTTCAATCAGACCCCGAATCCCGTGGGGACGCAAGGATATCTGGTTATTGTCCCACGCCTGACATCACCCTCTCTGGAGTCGGTGCGTGACGCCATCACGCGGACCAAGGACCATGTTTACTACTACGGGGTCCTCATAGATGAGGAGATGGGGGACCAGGCGTCTGAGTTCGCGGCGCTGGCGGCGCAGGTCCACGGGCTGCATAAGATGCTGGGCTACTGCTCGTCGAGCATCGCCGATTTGCAACCGGGCTCGATGCTGGATCTGGTGCGGCAGGGCTCCGAATTCCGTGGGCGCATGTTTTACCACGGCAATACTCTCCTCAACGGCGCCGGCGCGCAGCAGACGCAGATCTTCGCAGCGGCCTACCTCGGCCGCGGGCTGTCGGTGGACTTTGGGGGCGTGGGAACCTCCATCACGATGCACGGCAAGACGCTGGTTGGGATCACCCCGGACCAGACCATCGGGCAGACCCAACTCACTCTGGCCCAGGTGGCCGGCATAGACGTCTATGTGTCGGTGGCCGGCATTCCGATGGTGTTCTGCTCGCAGGAGAACACCTACTTCGACGAAGCATACAACGAGGACTGGTTCGCCTTCGCGCTCCAGGTCGCCGGATTTAATTACCTCATGCCTGTCAGTTTCAAGATTCCGCAAACGGAAGAGGGGATGAGCGGGCTGAAGGACGCCTACCGCAAAGTATGCGAGCAGGCGAAGACCGCAACGGTGCTGGCGCCCGGGGAGTGGACGGCGGCGGTTCCCTCCGGCGTCCCCCAGGTGCTGTTCAAGAGCAATCTCTCCAAGGTCGGATACTTCGTTTACTCACTGCCGGTCGCGCAGCAAAGCTCGACGGACAGGGCGGCGCGCAAGGCGCCGCTTATCCAGATCGCCGCCAAACTCGCCGGGGCTATTCACAGCTCCAACGTACTCGTACTCATGAATGAATGATTTAGAAACAGGAGGGTAACGCCATGTCAGAAGGAGCGGTAGCTCTTGCCGGGAAGGACGTAATAATCATAGACGGTGAGGTGATCTCCGCTCTAGCGGATGCCGACGCCATCAAGCTGGACTTCTCCACGCCGATTGGGGTCATGAAAGTATCAAAAGACGGTAATGCGATCTATGCCATGCAGTACTCGGGGCAGGTCGTGAAAGTGACATTGCGCCTAGTGCGGGGATCGGCGGATGACCAACTCCTGAATAGCCGCTTGCAGGACTGGATCGCCGCTCCAGCGGATTTTGAGCTCATGACGGGATCGTTCATTAAACGCATCGGCGATGGCAAGGGGAATATCCTATCCGAGGTTTACCAAATCGCCGGGGGGATCTTCGATACGATTCCATCGACAAAGATGAACACCGAGGGGGACGTCGAGCAGTCCGTCACCGAATACACCATGCTCTTCCGGAACAACGTCCGCATGATGCAGTAATGACAGCCGGCAAAGCCGGCAGAGGAGGGAGGCAAGTGGATCAACAGGGAAATGAGTACACGCTGCCCAGCGGCGCCAAGCTCTATGCAAGCGTGGCTCCATGGGCGGATATCAAAGCGCTGCATGACGCGCTGCTTGACGAGATCAGGGGGAAGGGCGTCGGCGAGTTGGATCTCGTGGCTCTCCAGAAGGCATATGAGGGGGGAAACCCGGAAGGGTTCAACCACCTCGTGGACAAGATGATGGGGCTTCTAGCGTCCAAGCCGATCGAGGAGGCTGTCTTCAAGTGCGCCGAGAAGGCGCTATACCGCCCGGACGGTGAGGAGTCCTCGGTGCGTGTCACGCGGGCGCTGTTCGACGACCCCAAACTGCGGGAGCGGGTGCGCGAGGACTACTACGCGATCTGCCTCGGAGTGGGGGGGGTGAACCTGCGCCCTTTTGTCAAGGCGCTCTTTTCAGCGTTAAAGGCCCGCGCGGGGAAGCGCGCCGACATCCAAGGACCGAGTGCCGCATCGGCGACGCCGAGTTAGCGGCGCTGCGCCTGGCGTCGCTGGGCTATGGCGGCGGCGACCCGGAGAGGGTACTGGGGATGCGCGGCGATCTGGTAATAGCCGCGCTGCAGTACGAGACGTTCAAGGCCGAATACCAGGAGGTCTTTCTGGAGATGAATAAGCCGGAAAGGCGCTGAGATGGGCACCCGCATAGGAGAATTTTTCGTCGATCTGGTGGTGGATGCCGCCACCGGGAATCTTTCCGTTCGGCAGCTCGTGGCGGCCTTTGGAGAGTTAGAGTCCACTTCGTTGGGCGGTGTATATGGCGTCAGCAAGATCGTGGGGGCCATGCTTGATCTGGCCGTAGCAAGTATTGATGCGGCTGCAGGGCTGATGGACCTGGAAACAAGGACCGGCCTGTCCGCTCAGGCAATTCAGAAATGGCAGATAGCCGCGCAACGAGCAAATGTGTCTGCCGCCACCATAAATACGACCATATTCGGATTTCAACGGGCCATGGCCGCCATGGAAATGAAGAAGGACATGCCCTGGGCATTGCAGCTTCTTAAAATTGATCCGTACTTAGATAAAGCGCATCATAAACTCAAGAGCGTCATGGCCATTGTAACGGAGATGTCCAAGAGGGGTGCCTTCTGGAAACTATCCCCGGGGGTGCGCGAAGCAGCACTCGGCACCATCGGCGTACCTTCCGAAATGCTGCTTATCATGGAGAAAATACGGCGCGGCAAATGGCAGAAGATGCTCGATGAGGCGGGGGGCATAACTGCCGAGCAGATGGCTCCCCTAACGGATATACACAATGAGATGACAGAAATTAGGCTGCTAGCCCGCGATATCGGCACATATTTTCTTATCGATATGGAAAAAGTCGCGCATGTATTCACATTCATGAAATCTGAACTTACGGATTTACTTAAAATTCTGCGCGCCTCGAAAGAAGAATTAAAGGGAGCCGCGCAATTAGGAATAACCGCTTATGGAAAAGAGCTTGGGGCGCCCTCTGCCATGTTGGGGGCCCTTGAATTTATCAGGAAGACCATAATAGCCCCCACATTGAGTATACCAATGACTGCGGGTATCGTGCGCGATGTCATTGCGCATATCACGGTGAATGTCGATGCCGCCACGGGATCCGTCCAGAGAAAAACCACTGAGCGTATCCCCGTGACTTCGCAGGACATGCACGGGGCCAGCAGGCAAATCAGCGCCGGCGGGAAATGATATGCTTGGGACCATTATCCCCACTACGACGCGCGCCCTGGCGGCGGCGGCAGCGGCCCGCACACTTGTCGCAAGTTTAATGCGGCCCCGCATAAAGACCGATTTATTGTACTACATGGCGAAGGATATTGGCGGTTTCGAGTTCGATTATATCGGCGACGAACGGCTTGAAGCGCAGTCCGAGATTACAGATCATTTCACAGAGAATAACTGGTTTTTGCAGGACCATGCGGCCCTGAAACCCATAACACTGACCTGCAAGGGATTCGTGGCGGAAACCAAACAGACAAAGACGCAGGCTGTTGGATTTATGGGCGCATTGATGTCGCAGCTTGCCCCGGTTACGCCTTATCTTACGCGGTACACTCCGGGGACGGCAGCAACAATGGGAACGGCCATTTTAGTAGCAACAGACGTCGAGAATAAGATCCGCAAGGCGCTCTCCATAGCCAACTCTATCGGGAAATTATTTAGCCCCCTGATGAAGACTAGGTGCCAGGAGGCATACGCCAAGCTCACATCCCTTCGCAATATGCAATATACTTTTGCGGTCGTCACCCCATTTCAGAATTTCAAGGACATGATGATCACAAACATCACTCTGGTGTCCCCGGAGGACTCCCGCGGGATTACGGATGTTACAGTTACGCTCAAGGAGATCCGGATCGTAAAGGCCGTAAGCACCAAGGCGACGCAGAATCTGGGGGCGACCAATGGGATCTCCAACGCCGCCGGACCGGCGGGTGCGGTAGGGCGGGTATCATGAATCTGATCAACACGCTGACCGCTGCCGAGAATCAAAGCCTTGCGTTTATCCTCGCGGACGGGAGCACGATCAATCTGAATTTCGTCTACAAAAGCGCCATAGAGCGATGGTCGGTGAACATCGCGTACAAAAATTTCACTGCCAACGGGATTATCTTGTCCACGCATCCCAATCTGCTGAGGGTGTGGCGGAACGTCCTCCCGTTCGGGATGGCCGTAGTCTCGACCGATAGGGCGGACCCGTTCAAACTCGACGACTTCATGAGCGGCCGGATATCTGTATACATTCTCGATAGCACTTCTGAAAACGTCGAAGTGCAGGATATAGAGGAGGCGTACTTCTAGTGGAGAAGTTCCAGCGCGACTACGAACTCACCGTCACGGGCAGATCAGGAATGGTGCACACGATTTCCTATCCCATTACGGTTGAATTCACCGTGGATCGGCAGAACTTCTCCTCCTGCAATACGGGACACTTCATTCTTTATAACCTAAGCCCCCTGCAACGCAAGGACATTCTCCGGGACAACTATCCAGGGCAGGCGGACCTCCTGCTCCGCTTTAACGCCGGCTACCGTACGCTGGGAACACGCCCCACCATATTCCAGGGAAGCGTCGTCCGCGCCTTTTCCTACAGATCGCAGGGGGATTTGATCACGGAAATAGAGGGGCTAGATGGTATTTACGGAGTAGAGGAGGCGCAAGTAGAACTGAAAATAACGGCGGATACCTGGGACACTAAAAAGGTAATCCGTTCCTTGGCCTCAATTCTAGCCCCGAAGCGTTTACGGATTGGCGCTATCGGGGAGCTCAATTTCAAGGCGCCATTACGCGGTAAAGTATGGTCTGGGACCATCTGGGAGTTCTTCAAACATATCGTACAGGATGATGGAATGGCCTTCATCGATCTCGAAAAAATACACCTCTTAAAGAAAACCGAGGCGTTCCGGGCATTCGGCACCCTTCCCAAGATTGACGACTCCACCGGTCTGCTGGAGGTCCCGCGCAGGCAACTAAATACAATAAAATTCAAAATGATCTTCGAGCCCAACCTGATCCTGGGGCAACTCGTAGACGTACGCAGCACATTGTTGGAGGACAACAATGGCCTCTGGCGGGTGGAGGGAATTCTCCATGAAGGGAAGATTTCCGGGGCCGTGGATGGCGGGGCGACGACATCCATTACGGCCTGGCAGTCCGACGCCGGCTTCGACATGGTGGCGCTAGAATGAATAGCGGTAGGTATATCCTGCCCCCCGGGCTTGTCGAGCTCAACGGCCTCCAGAAACGTGACATCTTCAACTCATTGCGGGTCGCCATGCCGGGGACTATCCAGGAATACAATTCCGCGAAACGCACGGCTACTGTTCAGCCCGGCTACAATAGGGTGTATAACGACGGAACGGAGATGCCCCTACCGCCTCTGCTGGACTGCCCCGTGTTCACCCTCCAGGGGGGCGGAATTCATGTGGGATTCCCCATCAGCAAAGGTGATGAATGCCTGGTGGTTTTCGGGGATGCCAATATCGACGCCTGGTTCGTGAGCGGCGGGACGCGAACTCCCATGTGCAACAGGCGCCATGATCTCTCGGATGGATTCGCCCTTGTAGGGGTCAACTCGCTGATTGGGGTTAAGAAATTAGCATCCGCTTTAGAAGTGGATGAGGGAGGCCTTGCAGACGCCACATCTAAAATATCCCTCAAGGCTGGGAGAATAAAGATATCAAACAATACGAAGAGCCTCGCAACAGTGTTGCAAAACTTAGTGGAGGGCATTCAGGGGCTGACCTGCGCGGCGCCGGGGTCTCCCGTAGTGGACACCACGAATAAGGTGGCCACAGCACTTACGGATATAGCGGCCCTGCTCTATTAACATGAAATTTCGGGGCCTCGACGCCGCGCAGGATTGGATGCTGGGGCAGGGACTTGGCTCCTATGCCCGCGAGGAGGCCGCGCTCGCGTTGGATATCGCAACGCGCATCCGGTCTTGGTATGGGAATTGCTTCTTCGATAAGGAGGCCGGAATCGACTGGCTTAACCGCATGAACAAAGGGCAGCTGGACAACCTTCTGCTTGAGCTGCAGACCGTCATCCTCCAGACCGATGGCACTGTCAAAATCAACACATTCAATGCGACGCTGGCCACCCGGACGCGCCATTGCGTGGTCTCCTACGACATTCAGACCATCTTCAGCCCTTCCTTCCGCAAGCAGCTGGATATAATCTCCCAGGAGTTGCCCAATGCCTAACCAATTAGACGCCGATGGGCTGCAGGTCGCCACTGCCGATGAGCAGACCACAGCCATTCAGGACAGCCTCAAGTCCATCTTCGGGACGGATATCAACCTCGCGTCCAACTCCCCGGATGGGCAGCTTATCGGCATCTTAGTGCAGGCGATGCAGGATTTCCTGGATCTTCTCGTCAATATCTATAATGGATTTTCAGTCAGCAGCGCATATGGTACGTCCCTCCACCAGCTCGTGGCTATCAACGGCCTTGCCATTCAAGGGGGAACATACACCACGACCCCCGTCGAGATCACAGCCGACAGGGCGCTGACGCTGCCAGGGCTCGACCAGGACGTAGCTCTCCCCTTCCTGGTGAAGGACGTGAACAACATCTGGACGCTCATATCCAGTTATTCCTTCGGCGGGGCCGCGACGCAGGCCCTCGTATTCCGCTGCGACGAGATGGGGCCGATCCAGCCGCTCTCAAATACTATCGTCAACATCGCCACGCCGACACTTGGAATTACCGATTCCAACAACCCCCCCAGCACACTCGTTGACGTCGTTATCGGGCAGAACGAGGAGACCGACGTAGCTCTGCGCGTGCGCCACGGCAAGAGCTTCAAACTCGCCGCCACATGCCCCGCGGACTCGATCGAGGCGGCGCTCCTGGCGATCCCAACGGCTACAGACGCACTTGTGGTTGAGAACGACACAGCCGCCCCGGTCGGCGTAGTGCCCGCGCATAGCGTCTGGCCGATCGTGGTGGGCGGGACGTCCGCGGAAATCGCGGCGGCGATATACGCCAAAAAGGCCCCGGGCTGCGGGCTCTACGGCGCAGTGTCGCAGGTAGTCGCGCGGCCAAACGGGCTCCCGGCCACGATGTACTGGGACACGGGCGTCGAGCAACGCCTCTACGCCCAGTTCGACATCATCCCGACCGTCACCGGCGTAACTTTCGACGAAGACCTCATCAAGCAGGAGTTGGCGGCCGCCCTGCTGGGCCACTTCAATCTCGCCAAGCCGGCGACGCTCGGCGACATCGTCCGCGCCATGTACGGCATCGAGCCGCGGGCTATCCTGGTGTCGACGGGCGTGTCGACGGATGGGATGTCCTACTCCGATACCGTCACGCCGACGTCCTCGAAGTACTACTTCTCGCTCGCGGCCGCCGATATAGACATCACATGAGCGCCATAGACGATCTGACGAAGTACTATCAGGATTTGCTGATAATCCAGTACTTTAATAAGCCAAAGGCGCGCGGCGTCATCGGTGCCTTCGTAGGAACGCTGCTCGCCGACGCCATCGCGATCTCGGTGCGCGACGGGTTCGCCCTGGACACTGCCGTCGGCCAGCAGCTCGACTTCTTGGGAAAGCTGCGCGGGGTGACTAGGTACTCGTACTTGATAGATCTGAACAAGACGTACGTGGGGATACCAAGCGCCACTGATGGTGCCATCGCGTCGTACATGGGCCTGGCGAGCTACTACGACTCCGCCCTGCCTCCGTGGTGGTACGTCATGAGCTACGACGACTTCACGACGCACACGCTCCTCGACGGCGAGTTCCGCCGGGTCATAAAGTACCTGGCGAAGGTTCATTCCTCGGATCATGCGTATGCGTCGCTTGACGCGCTCTGTTACGAGTTCTTCGGCGGAAATGTCGACCTCGTGGATAATCTGGACATGACAATTACGTACCGGCATTTAACCTCGGACACGGACAGCTTTTTCCTCATAGTAAAGCAGATGGAGCTGCTGCCGAAGCTGGCAGGCGTAACGGTTACGACGGCGGAAGTTGCATCTTTCTGAGGGGGATGACATGGCCAAGATAAGCCGCGCGACGCACAAAATTTTTGGGGGCCTGGGGTCCTCCGGCAACTTCGCCCAGTTCGGGTCGCTCGTAGCGGGGGCGCCTTTAGTGAGCAAGGATATAGCGACAATACAGGCCCTCGCAGCGTGGGACAGCGGGTTCCAGGCAGCCAGCTATCCAGCGAACAGGGCGATACTTGTCGAGGACCTAAACGGGTTCGCTTTCGAGCATTCTGCGATGGTGGCGTACATACTCCAAGAAGGAATTCCCGAATGGAATGCTGGGACAACATACTACATAGGATCTATCGTCAAGAAGACGAATACTTTTGAACTCTACGGGTCGGTCATCGCCGCTAACGTGGGAAATGCACTCCCCAGCATGACTGACAATGCGAACTGGCAGTACCTCGGACTGACGACTGGGGCCGCCCCCGCAGCTAACGTCGTTCCTAAGTTCGACGGCACGGGCAGGTTGGTGGCTTCGCTCTTAACTGATAATGGGGTCAAGGTATCTGTTCCGGGAGTCATCGAGTCTACTGTTACCGGATTCAAGTTCCCAGACGGTTCGGTTCAAGATACGGCGGCAGCGCCGATAGTCACGGAACAATCGGTCGTTACGGGGGCACGCGCTTTCGACGCTACATATTATAATCCGGCGGGAAGCACGGTCAAAATTGTTGTGGTGACGGTAGGCGCCACAGGATCCAGGTCCACGGTAGTAGCCTTATGCGATGCCGGGACATCAGGCAACCCTACGACTAACGTCGCTGCTGATACCGGCGGGGAAGTAGGGAGTAGCGCTGTCGTCACATTCGTCGTCCTCCCCGGATACAGGTATCGAGTACTGGGTACTGGATTGACGCTATGCACCTGGGTCGAATGGAGTTAAGAGGGCGCTGTGGCTAAAATAACCCGGACGATGCACAAGGTTTTTGGCGGGCTGGGGGCGGTGCCCGACTTCGCCAAATTTGGGTCCTTCAAGGCGGGGGGTTTGATCACGAGCAAGGACATCGCCACAATACAGGAACTCCCGGCGTGGGACAACGGATTCCAAGATGCCCTGTATGGCGCAAACAGGGTACTCCCCGTAGAGGATCTGAACGGCTTCGCCTTCGAGCACTCCACCATGATAGGTTACGCTCTGCAGGAAGGAATTTCCGAGTGGGACGCGGGGACGGCGTACTACGCCGGATCGATCGTCAAAAAATCCGGGACGCTCGAATGCTACGCATCCATTACTAACGCCAACGTGGGAAACGCCCTCCCGGCTATGGCGGATAATTCCAGCTGGAGATACTTGGGCAGGACGACGGGAGATGCGCCCTCAGTGGGCACAGTACCCAAGTTTGACGCCTTCGGACGGCTTGTTTCTTCGCTCGCGACCGATGATGGGTCGAAGGTATCCGTGGCTGGGCAGATCGAATCGACCGTCGCCGGCTTCAAGTTCCCCGATGGCACGGTCCAAGCCCGAGGCGCGTCAACTGTAACAGTACAATCAACCTTCCCAATTTCTGATCCCCTAATCGTCTGTCCCCCGGGGTCACGCACCTATGATATTCCATTCTACAACCCACCCACCTCCACGGCAAGAATTGTCGCGATAACCTGCTTTTCCCCCCTAGGGGTATTTATATGGAGAAATTTAGCAATATTCTGCGACGCGGGCACGTCCGGTTCTCCAAGCACCAGAATAGGGACGGCTACCCCAGAGTTGAATGGGGGAGTGGCCTGTATAACATTCGTAGTTCCCCCGGGGTATAGATACCTCGTCTCGGGGAGGAGTTCAGAAATCGGGAGGGTCGATATACCAATACTATATTGGGTGGAGTGGAGCTAGGGGGAATTAACTATGCTAAAGATAATTTTGATTTTGCTTACGCAAATCTGCCACGGTGGTCCCATCCCGCCCGCTCCGACCAGTGGGATTAACAACTCCGCCGCTCCGCAGAACGCGGTATTCAACGTAGGGTCTGGTACCATCCGCGGCTTGCTCTCCGTCAGCACGGTCGCCGTGACGTGGTTGAACGCCGGAAATTTCTCAGCGAGCGCCCTGTCGGGAAATGGGTCTGGGATGACGAACCTCGATGCCTCGCAGCTCCTGATCGGCACGGTTCCTGCCGGGCGGATGATCGGGATATACTCCGGCCTAACCGGCGTCGGCGTCCTCAGTACCGGGACATGGCATGGCCTACCTGTCGGGACGCAGTACGGCGGGACGGGGCAGAACTGGTCCGCCGTTCCCGCCGGGTATATGCCGGTCTTCACGGGAGCGGGCACCCTCGGCACGCTGGCCCCTGGGCCGGCGACCTACCTGCTCCAGAGCACAGGGGCGGGCTTCGTATGGGTGTCCTCACCCGCGTTGATCGGCGCGAACTTTATCGACATCCCGCTAACCGCACTCCTGCCAGGGACGCTCCCGGCCGCCATCGCCGTTGACGACGTGTCCCTGTCGACCGTCTCAGCGGCCAAGGTGTACGGCGACATCGCGGGGAAGGCATCGGCACTGACCGCGCTCCTCCCCATAGACAGGCTCGCGGCCGGCCAGCTTCCTACCACCATCCCGGCATCCTCGATCACCGTGACCGGCGTTGCTCCCGGCACCTACGGATGGTCCACTAGGTCCGTGCAGCTAACGGTGGGGACTGACGGCCGCATCACCTCGATTCAGCAGTACAGCATCCCGACGATCCTGCCCTCCACTGTCGCGTACTGGACCTCGTCGAACACGTGGACGGCGCAGCAGACTTTCCAGAACCAGATATCGCTGTCGACGGACGTGTACTTTAGCGCCGGCCAGATCAACTTGCTGGGCAACCGCGTGACTACGGTATCCGGTAAGCTCGACGCAGCGCACCTAGCCAACGCGGTGCCATCTGGGAGCATATCCGGGAGCTACACGAACTTGACCGGCGTAGGGATACTCTCCACTGGAACGTGGCGCGCGTCCGCCGTCGCCACGCAATACGGCGGTACCGGGCAGAATTGGGAAAGCGCCACGCAGGGAAGCGTCCCGCACTTTAGCAGCACCGGGGTATTGAGTGCATTGCCTCCGGGGACCGCCGGCTATGTCCTGCAGACCAACGGGGCATACGCGGACCCCACCTGGGTTCCGCAGGAAGCCGTTCCAATCCCGTATGCCTCTACCAGCACCTGGACTGCGCAGCAGACGTTCCTGAACCAGGTGTCTTTCTCTACGGACATGTATTTCAGCGCCGGACAGATCAACGCGCTCGGCAACCGGCTAACCACGGCCACCGGGAAACTTGATGCGACGCAACTGGCTGGCGCTGTGCCGTCTGGCAGCATCAGCGGGAATTATGCGAACCTGACGGGGGCGGGGGTCTTGTCTACGGGGACATGGAACGGGATCGTAATCGGCACGCAGTACGGCGGAACCGGCAAAAACTGGTCCGGCGTGAATAAGGGCGAGATCCCGTACTTCAGCGCAGCAGGAACCTTGGGCACGCTGCCTCCTGGTCCGGCCGGCTTCGTCCTGCAGACGAACGACGACGGCAACGCCCCGTCGTGGACACCGGCCGCGAATACGACCGTGCTATCCTCAACGAACACATGGACGGCGCGGCAGACGTTCCTGAACCCGATCACCATATCAACAAGCGCCATGGTATCCGGTGGGTTAGGCGTCAACGGTTATTTTATAAATAGGGGGAGCGCAGTAGTATCCGGTAATTCTTCTGCCAACCCAATAGTTTTCCGAGTGGATCCCTCATCGTCAAATGCGTATGGGCTGCTCATCAGTTCTTTTGGAAGCGTGAGCGTAGGCGCATTGAACCCTGGAAGGGAGGCTCACTTC
>Ga0315284_10002639_pt1 | contig 25584 bp, 27 predicted proteins | sample YL17G09_16_MG_FD_203696 | JGI IMG/M metagenome (GOLD analysis project Ga0315284, IMG submission 203696) | Sediment microbial communities from Yellowstone Lake, YNP, Wyoming, USA - YL17G09_16 | ecosystem: Environmental > Aquatic > Freshwater > Lake > Sediment | place: USA: Wyoming | collected...
CGACCTGAGTTATGATTCGCGCCAGGTCAAACCGGGCCATATCTTTTTCGCATTGCGGGGCGCCAAAGTCGACGGACAATCTTTTATCAATGATGCCATCCAAAAAGGGTGTATCGCGATTGTTACCCGCAAGAAGTTTGAATTATCATTCAACATTCCCCAGATTATCGTGTCCGATCCGCGTAAGACCCTGGCTATCTTAAGCCATCACTTTTATAATAAACCTTCGCATCAACTTAAGGTTATCGGCATCACGGGCACCAACGGCAAGACTACCACGGCTTACCTTATAAAATCTATTTTGGAAGCCGCCGGTAAAAAGACCGGACTATTAGGCACGATTAAATATGAGCTGGGACCGCGGGAAATTGCCGCTCCGATAACAACTCCGGAATCATTGGATCTGCAAAAATATCTGGCTGAAATGGTGCAAAACGGTATGGAATACGCCGTGATGGAGGTTTCTTCGCACAGCCTGATACAAAAACGGGTGGCTCAAACACGTTTTGCAGCCGGGGTTCTGACCAATGTCGCGCGAGACCATTTGGATTTTCATAAAACCATGAAAATATACCGCAAGGCCAAGGCGCTGCTCTTCAGGAATTTAGAACCGCAAACTCAGGCCATTCTTAATAAGGATGACCGGGCCGGACATCTTTACGCGCGTTTAACGCCGTCAAAAGTAAGCTGGTACAGCCTGCTGACCCGTTCTAATAGGTGGTCAGCCACCATAGTTGGCAGTAAGCCCCGAGAGAATACTCGTGGCAAACTGCCAGACTACGGGAAACCCTGTTGCTTTGCCCAGATAAAGGAAATGTCGTTCCAGGGCACCAAACTCACTCTCAATACACCGGCCGGGAAACTCGATATAAAAACAGAACTCACCGGCCAATATAATGTTTATAACATCGCAGCCGCAGTCGCAACCGCGTTAGCTTTAGGTATTGAACCAGCCGCGATTATCAAAGGCATTGAATCATTAAAAGCGGTACGGGGACGCATGGAACACGTCATAGCCGGGCAGGATTATGAAGTTATCGTGGATTTTGCCCATACGGATGGCGCCCTGAAAAACCTGTTACTTAATGTTAAAAACATCCTGCTAAGCAAATCAAAAGGCAATCCGTCGCTACTCCGCCATCCTCCGCTCCGGAGCTCTGGAATGGCGAAGGACGGTAGCTATGGAATCGCGAAGGATAGCCAACCTAAAAAGAGCCGGCTTATTTTGGTATTCGGCTGCGGAGGCGATCGTGATTGCGGTAAGCGTCCGCTTATGGGCGAAGCCGCCGCCCGTTATGCCGATATCATAGTGCTTACTTCTGATAATCCGCGTTCCGAAGACCCCATGAAAATCATTACAGATATCAGGAAAGGCATCAAGCGGCGCAATAATTATTATATCCAGCCGGACCGTTACGCGGCTATTAAACAGGCTTTATCTCTGGCCCGAACCGGTGACGTAGTCTTAATCGCCGGGAAAGGCCACGAGACTTATCAAATATTTAAAGATACGGTAAAACCGTTCGACGACCGCGAGGTAGTTCGCGAAATATTGGGGTCTAAATAATTATTCAATATGGTTTTGTTAAATCGACGCTTCATAACCGTCATTCCCACGCAAGTGGGAATCCAGTCTCATTCTGGATTCCTGCTTTCGCAGGAATGACATTAACAATAAGAGAAATTATACTACTGGGACTACTCAATATTAAATAATGTTACCACTATCGATAGCTGAAATTATTAAGGCCACACAAGGCAAATTACTTAATAAAGCCCCCCATCCACGGCATATCAAAGGTTTTTCCACGGATAGCCGCACCCTAAAAAAGGGTGACGTATTTATCGCGCTCAAAGGACCAAATTTTGACGGACATAAATTTATTAATACGGTCATCCGGCGCGGCGCGTCAGCTATCATCGCGTCACAAAAGCCCCAAAGTATCAATAAGAATATCCCGCTGATTAAAGTCACGGATACCTTAAAAGCGCTGGGACAAATAGCCGCTGCTTATCGCGCTAAAATCCGCATACCCATTATCGCCGTCACCGGAAGTAACGGCAAGACCACCACCAAAGAAATGATTTATCACATTCTATCCGGCAAGCAAACCGGTATCCGTTCGGAGAAAAGCTTTAATAATTTTATAGGTGTTCCTTTAACACTGCTGGCGATTCGCCCGCGTCATCAATTCGCGGTCCTGGAATTAGGCACCAACCATCGCGGTGAAATAGATTATTTAGCCCGAATGACACGGCCGGATATAGGAATAATCACCAATGTTTCGGCTGTGCACCTTTCGGGACTGGGCTCTATCAACGGCGTTGCCCGTGAAAAGCGATCACTGTTTAAACACCTAAACACCCACGGCACGGCCCTGTTTAATTTAGATAATCCATGGCTCAAGGAAATACCCAAATATGCCGAATATAAGATAGTAACCTTTGGCACGACCCCTAAAGCCCGGTTTTACGGCACAGGCTTTAGAACGGACCATAAAAGTATTACTTTTACGGTCAACAATAAACTTATTTGCCGGTTGCCGATTACCGGCCGCTGGAATATGGATAATGCATTGACTGCTCTCGCCGCGGCTTCCGCGGCCGGGACTCAACTATCGGACAGCATTAAACGTTTAAACACCTTCCAACTGCCTTCCATGCGCATGGAACAACAATGCGTGCGCGGCACGAGTTTCATTAACGATGCCTATAACGCGAACCCGCTATCGGTAACCTTAACCATTGACGAAATCAATCAAAGGACATCCTCTAACCGCAAAATCATGGTCTTAGGGGATATGGGCGAGTTAGGACCGGCATCATCGCGTTTACATGCCGAATTGGGCGATAAAATCATGCCCACCGATATTAATGTTCTTATAACCGTAGGCCGTGAAGTCAAAGCCACAGTGAACCGGCTTAAACAACTAAAAGCACCGCAGACATTATTCCATTTTAATTCAAGCGTTGAAGCCGGCGATTTTCTTAAGACCTACATCCAAAAGGGTGACATAGTTTTACTCAAAGGATCACGTGCTCTGGGCTTAGAAAGAATAATTACTCAGGTAAAATGTTCTACCATTTAATTGCGCCTTTTATCGAGCAGGTTAAATATATAACCTTCCGCGCCGCCGGCGCCGCTTTTATCGCTTTTATCGTCTGTATTATTTTCGGACCCCGCATCATTAACTGGCTCCGCAAGAAATCACTCACCGAACACGCGGAAAAGAAGGATTCAGAAAGATTAATCGAACTTCATAAGGGCAAATCGCAAACCCCTACTTTAGGCGGGCTTTTTATTTTACTGGCCTTGATCTTCGCCATCATACTCTGTACCCGGCTGGATAATATCTTTATTATTTATAGCCTGCTCACCCTGATCGGCTTCGGGTTACTCGGATTCCTTGATGATTGGATTAAAATGACTCGACCCCATCAACTAGGCCTGACTAAAAAATTCAAACTAATACTCCAATTCGCGCTAGGTTTGGCTCTCGGATTTGGATTATGGTATTATTTTAAGCAGTATTATCCTGAAGGGAGCAAACTCTACCTGCCCCTGATCAAACAAACCGTTGAATTAGGATTCCTTTATCCTTTCTTTGTCGCCTTAGTTATCGTGGCCAGCTCAAACTCAGTTAACCTGACCGACGGCCTGGATGGCTTGGTCACAGGCTGTTTTGTCATGGCCGCGTTAGCTTACGCGATAATTACCTATGTCGTGGGCCGTGTTGATTATACCAGTTATTTATCGATTCCCTACGTCCGCGGAGTCGGCGAACTAAGCATTGTCTGCGCGGCGTTAGCCGGCGCCGGATTGGGTTTCTTGTGGTTTAATGCCTTCCCGGCGCAAATCTTCATGGGCAATACCGGGTCATCCCCTCTGGGCGCAGTTTTAGGATTGATCGCGGTTTGTGCCAAGCAAGAATTGGTCTTATTTGTCGTCGGCGCGATATTTGTTATTGAATCATTGTCGGTTATTTTACAGATTATTTCCTTTCAGGTCTGGCATAAGCGTATTTTTAAGATCGCGCCCTTGCATCATCATTACCAATTTAACGGTTTATCCGAACCTAAAATTACCGTCCGTTTCTGGATTGTAGCCGCCATACTGGCTTTAGCCAGCCTGGCTATGTTAAAAATAGATATTTTATAGTATAATTATTCAGCCACTAAGGCACAAAGACATAGGCTGTTAGAACGCAGTGAGTTACAGCCTACTATAGTTGACAGTATCCTGGTAATACCTAAAGGTATAACATGATAAAATACTTTAGTATAAACCGGGACTGCCAGACTACAAAGAAATAATTTTATAACTTAGTGCTTTAGTGTCTTTGTGGCAGAATAGTTACGAGGATTAAATGAAAACCAGCAGTATCATCATTTGTATCGTATTACTTCTTTTGGCGTTCGGTATTATCATGGTTTATAGCAGCAGCTATCTAACGGCCGAAGCCGCTTCTAAAACGAGTGACGGGTTTACCTTCCTGAAAAAGCAAGTTATCTGGATAATCATTTCTTTAATCCTCTTAATGGCTGTTAAAGAAATACCCTATCAATTCTGGTCTAAGGTTGACTGGATTATCTTAGGCTCAGTCGCCCTCTTATTAATGCTTGTCCTGATACCCGGCATCGGCACTATCCATAGCGGGGCCCGACGCTGGTTCCGTTTTGGGGGGATCGGATTACAGCCTTCGGAATTAGCCAAGCTGGCCTTGATTATTTTCATAGCGAGTTTTGTCAGTAAAGATCCAGAACGGATTAAGCATTTTAAAGGCGGATTTGTTCCGCTCATGCTTATATGCGGGTTAGTCTGTGGATTAATTCTTATTGAACCGGATATGGGAACCACCTTGTTTCTGGGATTGGTACTTTTCTCAATACTAATAGTCGCCGGTGCTAAAATCTTACACTTTATTCCGGTCTTCATCATGGCCGCACCGGTAATGATTTATTTTGTAATAACCAAGTTTACCTATATCCATAACCGGCTGGCGGTTTTCCTGAATCCTGAATTATATCTGGATAGCGCGGCCGGCTACCAGGTCAAGCAATCGTTAATCGGCCTGGGTTCCGGCGGATTATGGGGCTGTGGGTTGGGTTGCAGCAAACAAAAGCTTTTTTTCCTGCCCCAGCAACATACAGATTTTATTTTCAGCATTATAGGGGAGGAATTAGGATTTCTGGGAATAGTCAGCATTCTTGTTTTGTTCGGCATCTTCTTATGGCATGCCCGTAAAATCATTATGCAGGCGCCCAACCTCTTCGGCTCGTTACTCGCACTCGGGATTACTCTTATGGTTATGTTTCAGGCCCTGATTAATATCGGGGTGGTTACCGCTTCACTCCCGGCCAAAGGCATCGCTTTTCCCTTTATCAGTTTTGGCGGTTCATCGCTTTGCGCATTAATGATTGGCATAGGCATTCTCTTAAATATCACCGCCCAGACCGAAAAAAAGCAGGCAGGGCGAGATTAGAACCCTTAGAACTTCTTAGCGACCCTACGCTATCGCTCAGGGTAAACTCCGGAGCTTTAGAGGCTCTTATCCCTCAACTTGTTTGAGGGATGGTAAACAAAATAAGGCAGGAGAGGATTAGAACCCCTCCTGCCTTTTAGTGAACCTACATCTTCGATACCTTGATATCGAGGTACAGGTTACCATCCTGCACAATGTAATCCACATGGCTGTCTGGACTGTTGCCCACAAAGGGAATCAGGTCCAAGCCCGGATCAACAAACCCCTGCACCTGCTCGGCCGTGAGCTGGTTCTGAGCCGTGATGACCGCGGCATCCATACCGGATTTGAGAATCTCAACTCCGGCCTGAATCAACCGCTGGTTCAGCATGGCTTTCAAACCCGGCTTCTTGGCTTCACTCGCAACCAGGTAAGGTCCACCCTCGATGATGGTATCACCGGCTCGCATGAACCTTAAGGTCGTCGGGTCACCCGTGAGCCAGAACGCCGCAATGGGCGCTGGTCCGCGTTCCCCGCGCTTCACACCCGTGAAAAGCAGGGTCCGTGCCGCCACGTTTTCCTTGAAGTACGCCTTGGCCGCGTCGACCTGCGCCTTGAAGAACTCAGCTCCATTGGCAAAGGCCGCCTCGATGCCGTCGCGATACTTCTGGTAAGACCGGCTCAGATTGGACAGATGACCGTTGATGATCCCCTGTCCGGAAACACCCGCTCGGCTGACAAAGGTCGGTTTCACGTACTCGCGAAACTTCTTATGGGCCGGTTCAGCCAGTCCACTCTGAAAGTGAACGTCGTCCGGAATGGCCTGGTCAATACCAGCTTTCATCCGGTCCGCATTGGCTTTGAGCCGTGTCGCCCAATCCTCGGTCATCTGTTCTGATGCTCCCTCTGGCAGAGATACCGACAGTTTTACATGACTTACTATACTCATACTAATCACCCCCTATTAGTGACTGTTAGAACGCAGTGAGTTACAGTCACTTATATCCCGACGTAATCCGTCGGGACTCACACCTAATTTATCCTTACCGGCCGATAAAGAATCATTAGTGCTCCTTGTTTCTGGGCACCAAACATTTCCCGGTTAGGCCGTGCCCGGTAAGCCTAACCGGTTATTCCGGAATCTCATTTCTCATTCTTGTCTTGGCTTCCGAAAATGCTCAAGATTACGCCCAATACCTGAATCACAATCTTAATGACCTTAATGACCGATGCCTTGGGTATATTAGATAACTTCATAGTTCATCACCTCCTCTTACTCGCTGTTAGTCTCCGAGTTATCGGAGGCGTTATCAGCGAGTTAGATCCCGACACGAAAGTCGGGATTTTCTTACTTACATCTTGCTTATCCTGAGTGGTAATTCAATCGGTAGCGGTGGCGTAAGGTAGTACACACACCTTGATAACACTCTAATCTGTCTTTCTAACCTTTTAATTCTCCGTTCAAGACGGTCGAGCTCTTTATTTTTATTCATATAGTTCATCTCCTTTCACTGCTTTTGTGCTTTCTAAGAATTCATATATTGTTTGAAGCGTAACAATTCCGCCCATAGTCGAAGCCAATTGTCCCTGACAAATCTTAACCCAAACTGCGATGCCAATTAATTCATGTGTGTCCTTGAGAAATACCCCACCACCGGAATTGCCAGGCCAAATAGGTGCGTTCATCTCCCAATCAGGACCGATGGTAGCCGTGATTTCACCTACAGTTGGTCTCGGTGCCAATCCAAGCGAACAGCCAATTACCCAAACTGGCGTGAAAATATAAGGAACGTAGTCTTTGACCGCGAGGTTAGCTGTATGAAACCGCAGATGTTGCGGATTAAGCGGAATTAGTTTAAGTAATGCTAAATCCTTGTCTGTATCCGTGGCAACCACGAAAGCAGGTAGAGATTCAGTAGAACCAAATAATTCGACTTTAACTAACGCTTCGTTACCGACTACGTGCCCTGCCGTTAAAATATAAATACTCTCTGCGTTCTCCGCGTCTCCGCGGTGAATAATAATCCCTGAACCGATTCCGTCATCCGTAGTAATCCTGACTGACGGATACAGCAAATCCTCATACAAACTCTGATAAGGATTCTGAACCTGCTTAATGGTTACAGTCTCTGCGGACCAGACAAAAACCAGATACCAATTAGCCAGCACCCCAAAAGCAACGAGTCCCAGCGCAATAACCCAAGACATAGTCTGGCAGTTCCGCTTTTCCCGCCGAAGCGGGATCCCGTTTACGGGAAGCGGAATACTGCCAACTACAGTCGGCTGTAACTCACTTCGTTCTAACAGCCGAACTGATAACAGTCTTCTATTGTTTTTCATATTGCACCTCCCTTAGAGCCTCTTAGCGACGTAGGAGCTTTAGAGGCTCTTAGTCCCGACGTACCGTCGGGATACCTTCCTTTATCTAACTCAACAAAGTAGTCATACCAGTAATCCTCACTGGCGGCTGGTGCCTTGACCCAAAGTGCCAGCATCAGGATTGCGCCTGAAGCCGGTCTAAGGTCATAATTCGCTTGCCAGAGCGTTTCCAGTTTGCCGACAATCTTTTCCCTGAGTTCCGCGTCATGCTTCGTGGTTTTCATTAATTCCTTGGCGCTTTTAAAAGGCTCTAAGTCCGGCAGGCATTCCTTAACCTGCTCTAACTCTTCTTGGTAACCGCCTCGCAAAGCCACTTGATAGAGATGTTCATTAAGGTATGCAAATGTGGTTGTGCCTTCGTCCGGTTCCCGGTATTCATATTTGTTTTTCATATCGCTACCCTCCTTAGAACCCCAACACCATGTCGGGATTCGAGCAAGCTTCTTTCGCTTGCCCTAATAGGATAGTGGCAGAAATGTACGGGGTTGTACGTTTTGGAGAGTATAAAATGGCGGGTATTTAAGATAACCCTATATGGAATATAGAGTTAAAATTCTGTATAATTTTAGAGGGTGTACGGCTTTGTACAGATATAGGAAAGTATCCCGCATCTATCCTGTTGGATGGGTGCGGGGTGAGTGAGATTCGTGTTTATTTCTTGCGTTAGGCAGGTGAGCCGCGGGGTCTCGGGGGAGAGAAAACGAGCGGGGGTTAGCCCTGACTTTTTCGGGTGAGGCTTTTTTCCAGCCGATAGAGCTGTAATCGCACCGCCGCTTTCGTAGTCTTGAGTCTTCGGGCGGTTAAAACCAGGTCACCATCGTAGTCTATGAGTGCCTGAAAAAATAGTTTCTGTTTCTCATCCGGCACGCCGAATCTATGATGTATATCCATATACATGGCTATTTTATGATAGGTTTTCAAGTGCTTAAAAAGTCCATCTACGAGGATTTCAATATTAAGCTTGGTCTGAGCAAAGTCTTTAGGCAGGGTGAGCTTACCATCGGCCAGGGCGACTTCAAACCTGGTGGGTTTGTTCGTCATTGGCTACTTCTTTCTCCGTGCTACGGAGAACGGATAATTCTTCAGGAGCATCACCTTGTAATGTTTCTTGAGTTCAATCAGCCCGAATTTGGCCTCAAGTTCTTTGGCCTTGGCGATGGGAATAATCTCTTTGAAGAGGATATGATTATTCTTGAAGGGTGATTCCCGGTAGCCGTCATCCAGCGCGGCCAGATATTTTTTATCAGATAATTGCGGTGTCAGTCCGGCGTAGATACCGGGCTTGGCTTGTTGGTGGTTCAGATAACCGATCCAGAGTTCCCGGAGCGGTATTTCTTTGGGGATTTTCAATTCATAGCCGAATGATTCATTGACCTGTGCGCCTGAAGCCGAGATAAACTTCTGGGAAGTCGTCTGGTTAACGTGCCAGTGGATTTCGCCCAGGACATCTTTAATGGCCTGGAGTGTAACTTGGGGCTGACGTCGACGGTTTAAATAATTAGGCATAGATGATATTCTATTACGCTTCTTAATGTAGTCAAATTTTTATCAAGTTTATTTACTTTCCTTGACCAGCTGCTCTAACTATAATATCATTTAATAATTCGGGGAGACCATTATTGGGAATTAGGTAAGGTGGCACCGGAATTATAGGACTATTTTGTTTTGACAAAGATATTAAAATTATATATATATAGTTTCTTATAGTAGGAGGGACACACTATGAGTTTTGATCTTGGTAAAATTCAAACAAAGAAGATTATATTTGAAGCTAGATTTAAGAAAACTTTCTCGTATTCAGACAAGAAAAATATAATTGCTGAAAAGTTTCTAGAAGACTACGAAAATTGGCTTATTGATGAAAAGGGAATTATACATTTCATTGATCCCGATAAAAAATATTATGTGTTTTTTGAGAATGGCCGAATTGGATTTGATTTTGATTTGCCAAAAGAAGCTTCATTCATGAGAGGGAAGATAAAAAAAGCCCTTGATACTTACCACAGCTTTTTACCTCTTACTGAATTCAGAAGAATTGGATTAAGGTTTTTTGCGCTTTATCCTTTAGAATATAAATTCGATGAAGCTGTTTCTATTCTCGAAAAAACGTTATATATAAAAAATAGCAAACTTGATCAGATTTTGAGTAATAAATTTTCCGATCTGAGTTATAATAATGTATTTGATAAGGGGAAATATCGTTTTCATTTACAGCTCGGAGCGGTAAAGAAAGATGAAATATACAACAGGATAAAAAGAGCGGTGGAAAAAGAAGGAGAAAAAGAAGAATACCCAGATATTGCTTTTTTTATTGATTTGGACTGTTCTTGCGAGAAATGCCTCTTTAATGAGAGAGTAGATTTCGTAGATAAAGGATATGAAGAGAATCTAAAAATAATACAAGGTATTTTAGAACATGTTTTAGAAGCTTTATGATTATTAATACTTATCCGTTAGAACGAGATCTAAGTACTGCTGTTGGACTAATGTATTGGCAAGAAAAATCTACTAATAGAACGTCCGGTACAAAAGAAAAAACGGATGACACTGAAAAACCAACTTTTAAAGATTGGGGCCAAGAAGAATTAAATAGTACTTTGGGTGCTGAGTCCGGAGAAAAGATACCGTCAGTAGCCACTCTAACCAAGGAAGCAAAAGAATTCTCGGCCTCATACTTAGAAGATATTAAAACAAGGTATTTAAACGCTCTTTTAGAAAGTATCAATTTTTTAATTAGAGATTTAGATAGCCCAGGGGCGGTTGTTTATAAAAATAATGTAATTGGTTTATTGAATAAAACAATCGACTTTTTCTCGGCTATTAAAACACAGCAGCCCTTAAGTCATATATTAGAAATCATACATACTGCTTTAAGTGTAAAGACGCGTGATTTAAACCAATCTCAATTAGGTATTATCCGCCAAATAATTGATAATTGTAAAATACCTTTATCAGAAAAGGATTTTGTAAAATCATTTCAATTGATAAGAGGAGCTTCTATAGGAATATTTCCTGAGATTAGTGATAGCGATTTGGAGACCCTAGGCGATGAATTAGATGAGTAAAAGGCAAGCAGTACATTTCTTGGACACGTCGATATTTTATTCAAAAATCTTCCCGTATACTAAACAAGTTAATCTTATCAACCAAACTTGTACGAAATATAATTCTGTTACATCTTATTATGTTTTAATGGAGTTTCAAAGAGGTGTTATATTAACTTTAATAGAATTTTATTTTTCAGTAAAAGATGAGGGAAATTTTAATGATGCTCTTATTGCTTTCGCTCAGAAATATCAAGTCAGGCCCGTAAAAGTCATGCTTATGTCATTAAACAAATTGATTTCGCAGAAAAACATAAAACAAGAGTTAAACCGAACCCTGTTTACTATTAAAAATTTTATTATAGATGTTCTTGCTGAATTTGATAATTCTTTTCGTCAATATGTACCTGATAATATTCAGTGTAAATATTCTAAAATTCAAATTGATAAGCCGTCCTTAAATATAACCGATGAGGCTCTACAAAAATTTTATATAGAGTATAAACATTTTGAACCGGTATGTAATTTTGTCAATTTTTGGAATACTAATAAGGCTATATTAAACAGAATAAATGGTCATAAGTTACTAACAAAGAAGAAACAGAATGATCAACTGATGAGCTTGTATAATATATTAAGAGTTGATGGCTTTAATAGTCTTGCACAAAAGTGTAAAGATTGTTGGGTATTGGGAGATACTATAAATACCCTTGAGTGTCCTACAAGTTTTATACTTGTTTCTGTAGATAAATTCTATGAAAATATATGTAGCCTACTAGGGAAACAATATAAGATAATACCAAGTGTTCTTTCACTCAAGAATCGTTGTTAGACTGATTTGATTGAAGGGAAACTGTGACACTCTTGGTAACCCTAAACAAATCAATATGACCCGCCAACGCCATCCTTCGCTATTCCGAAGCTACGGAGTGGCGCAGGATAGCACCGTCTTTTGGCTTAGTGTTCTTCTAATAGTTCTCTGCCTATGTAGCTTTACCGTTTGTCTTAATTCACCAGCGCCCACCTTTTAATATCTTATCTAAAATATTTGTCTCTGTGATCCTCTGTGTTCTCTGTGGTTGCCTTGAAGTGTAAGCCCACTCTGAAAGATTCTAGGGTGGTAATCCTGTCGGTATACTCAAGGCTCTACTATGGCAATAGCATGGCTCTACTATGGCAATAGGATGGCTCTACTATGGCGATAGGATGGCTCTACTATGGCAATAGGATGGCTCTACTATGGCGATAGGATGGCTCTACTATGGCGATAGATTGGCTCTACCATGGCAATAGATTGGCTCTACTATGGTAATAGGATAGCTCTACTATGGCGATAGATTGGCTCTACCATGGCAATAGGATGGCTCTACTATGGTAATAGGATGGCTCTACCATGGTAATAGAATGGCTCTACTATGGCAATAGAATGGCTCTACCATGGCAATAGGATGGCTCTACTATGGCGATAGAATGGTTCTACTATGGCGATAGGATGGCTCTACTATGGCGATAGGATGGCTCTACTATGGTAATAGAATAGCTCTACTATGGCAATAGGATGGCTCTACTATGGCAATAGAATGGCTCTACTATGGTAATAGAATGGCTCTACTATGGCAATAGGATGGCTCTACTATGGCGATAGAATGGCTCTACTATGGCGATAGATTGGCTCTACTATGGCGATAGGATGGCTCTACTATGGTAATAGGATGGCTCTACCTCTGTATGCTGAGTGGCATCCATAGGGGAGGGATACCACCCCCCTCTGGCTGGAAATGACTTATAGTAGGCTGTTAGAGTCCCGTCCCGCTAAGGCGGAACGGGATGAGTTACAGCCGACTATAGTTGGCAGTATTCCGCTGAAGCGGAACTGCCAGACTATATTCGAGCCTGCCCGACTGAATAATCGTTCAGGCGGGTAGAAATGTGTTTAATGCGGGTTTATAAGACAGGGGCATTATAAGTATAAAGAATGCAGTAAGGCGTTTCGAAACACTAACTTTACGCTTGACTTGATGTTTAGAGTTTGATTAAATGGACACCAGAAAAATGAAGTATTATGTTGCAGAAATTGCTGTATGAACAGATTAATCATTATAGATATTAAATTTTAGATTAAGGAATACAATTACTTTATGAAGCAATCTTCTAATAACCCGACGACAAATTGTCTAAGTTCTGGAATAGATGAAATAGCAGTGTCCTTAGCTGTTGAAAGGTCCGGATATCCGCTGCAGACTATTGTAGGAGGTTTATTAAGAGAGAAAAAGTTCTACGTTCAAGAAGAATGGGGTTACATTGATAGAACATCAAAAGAATTACGTGCAATCGATTTATGGGCTCAGTATGAACCCTATAATGTTAAAGAACAACCACGTGTGCGACCACACTTAAATTTACTTATAGAATGTAAACAATCTGCACTTCCTTATATATTTTTCATCTCAGCAGTAAAGCCTGTTATTCTCGATTTTCCTACAATAGCAGGTTTGCGGACAAAAAATATAACAGTTTCAACTGATGATAGTCCTTCAAGTTGGACTATGGGTATCCCTCATGTGCTTGAACTCCATACGCATCCTTTTTTTAAAAGCCCTGAATACTGTGTATCTTTCAGTAAATGTGTTCGTAAAGGGGCTGAATTAGAACTTTCGGGTAGCGATCCGTATAACAGTCTGATTTTGCCACTTTTAAAGTCGATACTTCATTTTCAAGAGGATGCAACTCCAGTGACTACTGCGTTGTACTTTGATGCACATCTTACGCTTGCTATAGGTGTTGTAGATGCACCAATGGTTGGTGTTTATGTCAACAAGAATTCAAATGAGTTAATTCTTCTACCATGGGTTCGCGTACTACGTCATGAATATTTTGAAGAAGAAGACCGCTGGGAGAGGTCAAGAATCTCGGTAGTTGACGTGGTTCACAAGGATTATTTTCAAGTATATCTGGATAATAGCTTGTTGCCATTTGCTGAACATTATGGTACCTTGGTACTCAAAAACCAACAAGTACTTGCTGGTGGCGAGGCGTTTGTTTCAGGTATGGAGAAAGATTGTTTTAACAATATTCAAATGCGTTTAGAACCTAAAGATTTATCGAAGTCATTGAAACGAACTACAGCAATTGGGAAGCGTATTTTAAGGCCTTTTAATAGAAAAGAGAAACACTAAACATATAGAAGAACAAGTAATCCAAGGGACACCATACCGAATAGTAAGGCGTCCCCGGAATTAAGGGAAATCAGTTATTACGAAGTAAGAAATAAATTTATGAAAACTAAATCTTCAAATAAAAATCTGCACTCCGCAAAGACAGCTAAGCAAGATGAGTTTTATACTCAACTTTCAGATATAGAAAAAGAACTTAGCCATTACAAAGAGTATTTTAAAAGAAAGGTGGTTTTTTGTAATTGCGATGACCCTCGTGTAAGTAATTTCTTCGTTTATTTCTCCCAAAACTTTAAACAATTAGGGCTGAAAAAATTAATAACCACCTGTTATAAAAACCAGGACCCTGATTTATTCAGCCAAAACAAATCCGGAAAAGCCATCTACTTGGAATACACCGGCGCTAAAAATGGTGATAAAGTTCCCAGCCCTGAAGAAATAGGAATTGAACACCTAAAAGGCGATGGCGATTTTAGTAGCGAGGAATGTATTGAACTTTTGAAACAAGCAGATATCGTTGTAACCAATCCGCCTTTTTCTTTATTCAGAGAATATGTAACACAGCTTATTGAATATGATAAAAAGTTTGTGATTATCGGCAACAAAAACGCTATAACCTACAAAGAAATTTTTAAACTCATAAAAGAGGATAAAATGTGGGTTGGAAATACTCCTATGGGTATTGATATGTTGTTTGACGTTCCAAAAGATTTTGCCAAGGAACTAATTGCGAACAAAAAAGAAGGCAGTAGTTATAGAATTGTAAATGGAGTCGTTAAAGGCAGGTCACAAGCTGTTTGGTTTACCAATTTGGATATTACAAAACGCCACGAAGAATTAATTCCTTGTAACAGCTACAATAAAAAAGATTACCCAAAATATGACAACTACAATGCTATAAATGTGGACAAGACAAAGGATATTCCCAAGGATTATGATGGCGCTATGGGTGTGCCAATTACTTTTTTGGATAAATATAATCCTGAACAGTTTGAAATCATAAAATTTCGCAAAGGTGATGACGATAGAGATTTAAGTATAAATGGAAAGTATCCATATTTTAGAATCATAATAAGGAAAAAATAATACTTATGAAAATAGAACTCAAAGAAATTACAATCCGTGAATTAGCAAATGGTTACAAAGACAACGCTGAAGCAGGTGTTGTGGGTTTCGGGGGCAAGCTGGATATTCGCCCTCCCTATCAGCGGGAATTTATCTACAAGGATAAGCAACGAGACGCGGTTATTACCACCATTACAAAAGATTTTCCTCTTAATGTGATGTATTGGGCGGTTCGGGAAGACGGGAATTTTGAGGTGATTGACGGGCAACAACGCACTATCTCGGTTTGTCAATATGTCATTGGTGACTTTTCATATCAAAGATTGTATTTCCATAATCTTCCAAAAGACCAACAGGAACAGATTCTTAATTATAAACTGATGATTTATTTGTGCAGCGGTAAAGACAGCGAACGGTTAGAGTGGTTCAGGATAATAAATATAGCAGGCGTAAAACTCACCGACCAGGAATTGCGAAATGCCGTATATGCGGGTTCGTGGGTTTCTGATGCCAAGCGGTATTTTAGCAAGACCGGTTGTGTAGCGTCTCAAATCGGAAGGGATTATCTCGACGGCATAGCAATTCGTCAGGAATATTTGGAAACGGTTATTGACTGGATTTCAGAGGGAAAAATAGAGGACTACATGTCCAAGCATCAACATGATAAAGATGCAAAAGTTTTGTGGGAGTACTTTCAAACAGTAATCGATTGGGTTAAGCCCGTCTTTACAAACTATCGTAAGGAAATGAAAGGCGTGGCATTTGGACCGCTCTATAATAAGTTCAAGGGCAAAAAACTTGATTCAAAAAAGCTGGAGAGGGAAATAGCAAAACTGATGGAAGATGAAGATGTGACTAACAAAAAAGGTATTTACACTTATGTATTAACAGAGGAAGAAAAACATCTGAACATTCGTGCATTTACAGATAAGCAAAAAAGAGAAGCATACGAAAGACAAAAAGGCATCTGTCCAAAGTGTCTAAAGAACAAGAAAAAGCATTGGGGAATGGACGAAATGGAAGCCGACCATATAAAGCCCTGGCGCGAAGGCGGAAAAACAATCGCAGAGAATTGCCAAATGTTATGCAAGCCTGATAACCGAATCAAATCTGGAATATAAAATTCGAGGGCGCTTATAATTCCGGGGACACCATATTTCTTCTGCATTTAACCAAACCTGCCTGCGCCGATGCTTCGGCAGGCAGGCCCCAGACCAAATGCAAGCGAAATTGCAACCACAGATTACACAGATTGCACAGATTACAAGATTATCCCACAGGGACTTCCTTCGGTCGCAGAATTGCTCTGTTAGTTTTTAGTCGCCTCTACGGCGACCTGCCGATGAGGCATGGTTGTTAGTCCCGCAAACAAGTTGCAATGTCCCGCAACTACATTGCGGGATAAGAATCTGTAACGTTCCGTCCTGCCAAGGCAGTACAGAACTAACAGTTTCTAAGGATAAGAGCCTGCGCTGTGTCCTGCGGACCCAGTGTCTGCAGGATAACGACTAAAGTCTAACAGGCTCTAAACGGTTCGGGATTACGCTTCGGAAGTAATTACATCAGGCTGTAATGATTTTCTTGAGACGAATTTACTCGTAACCTCACAATCCATTATTATACTATTGCATTTAATTATCCGCGAGGATAACTATATTAAATGAAAGTCCCGGTTAGGGACATAAAACTATGTTTAAATCATACGACGCGGCCTATGAGTATCTCCGCTGTTGCACCGACTACGAAAAGATGGCTAAATTCAATTACAGCCAATCCACCTTTAATATCCAGCGCATGGCACGACTCATGAATTGCGTCAATAATCCGCATCACCACCTGCATACCCTACACGTGGCCGGCACCAAAGGGAAAGGTTCAACCGCTATCATGCTGGCCTCTATTTTAAGAACCGCGGGCTACCGGGTCGGATTGTTCACTTCGCCCCATGTCGTGGAAATCATGGATCGTATTCAGGTAAACGGCATCACTATCACCCAGGCTGATTTTACCCGCATGATGAATCAACTTGCCCCGTTTCTTAAACAGCTTAAACCGACCTTCTTTGAGATAATGACCGCGTCGGCTCTGCTTTATTTCCGCAAGCAGAAAGTTGACTGGACCATTATGGAAGTCGGGTTAGGCGGACGTCTGGATGCCACAAATATCATCAAGCCCGATATATCCATTATTACGCGTATTGACTTTGACCACATGGATAAATTAGGCTATACTTTAAAAGCCATTGCCCGCGAAAAAGCCGGCATTATCAAGAAACATATACCGGTCGTAACGATACGGCAAGATCCAGCGGTAAACCAACTATTCCGGGAAACTGCCCGCAACCAACAGGCGCCTATAAACTTTGTTACCCGTAAGCAGACCAAGAAACAACTCACGCAAGCAGGTATCAAATTACCTTTCTTGGGAGAACATCAAATAGATAACCTGGGATTAGCCTTAAAAGCTATCCAAATCCTTAAGGATAACCAGAGCATCAGGATTACTAATTCAACTATCAAGCAAGGAATATCCAGGATTTCATTACCGGGCCGTATAGAACTTATCAGCCGTAATCCGTTGGTTATTCTGGATAGCGCTCATAACCCTGTTTCTATTTCAGCATTAACCGATACTCTTAAGAAAACTTTCCTCTCTAAATCACCACGGCCGGGTATCATTATGGTTTTTTCTATTGCCCGTGATAAAGAAGTTAAGAAGATACTTAATTTATTACTATCTGTAGCCTCAACTATGATTTTTACACGCTCGCCTAACCCGCGCATGTGTCACCCCAAAGAACTACTCAGGTATCTAAAAAATCAGAATAACCACACGCCGGTTATTCTGGAGGAAAACCCGGTTAAAGCATTTGCCCTGGCCGTCAATTTAGCCGGCCCCAAAGATTTAGTGGTGGTTACCGGTTCATTTTCCCTATCCGGTGAAATAAGGTCATTTTTAACCAAACACAAATATTTAACCCCCTATGGAAGAACCCACCAGAAAACATAGTCTCAAAGTCTCGTTTATTGATGGGTGTTTTGCATCCATCATGATTGGCTTTACCGCTAACTATGCCACGCCGTTCGCCCTGGTTCTGGGCGCAAAGAATTTCCATATCGGATTGCTCAATGCTATCCCGCAGTTATCCAGTGCCTTCGGCCAGTTACCGGCCGGCGACTTGGCAGAAAGGGTCCGCAGTCGTGTAAGATTTATTACTTACGGTGTTATGGGCCAAGCACTGCTCTGGTTAGTTATCGGTTCAATCCCCTATCTGATAAAAGAGAACCAAACATCATGGTTTATCATTTTACTCACTTTAACTACCATTTCCGGGGCGATTGTCGGCCCGGCCTGGTCAAGCCTGATGAGCGATACGGTCGATAAGACCCAATACGGAACTTATTTTGCATGGCGGGGCCGCATCCACGGTTTTATTGCTTTAATCAGCAACCTCATAGCCGGCGTCTGGCTTTATAAAATGGCGGAAGATAAATACCTGGCTTTTGCGATTCTATTCTGCTTTGCCGGACTATGCCGCATCGCCTCAGGTGTTTTTCTCAATAAAATGACGGATGTCCCATTAGAAATACCGCTTGATAAAAGGTTTAATTATCTGGATTTCATCAGACGATTGCCGGAAAGTAACTTTGCCAAGTTTACCTTATTTGTTGCCTTCTTAAACCTGGCGGTTTTCATCGCGGCGCCCTTCTTTGCCGTTTATATGCTGCGTAATCTGGGTTTCAGTTACACCGAATACGCGCTGGTTAATACAGCCGGAGCTCTGGCCAGTTTATTAAGCCTACCGCTCTGGGGCAAAATTGCGGATCGTTATGGCAATGTCAAAATCCTGCGCGCTACGGCACTCTTCACACCGCTCCTAACCCTGTCATGGATAGTTACCGATAACCTGCCTTATTTAATTATAACCAACGCCTTTGCCGGTTATATCTGGGCGGGCTTTAACCTCTGTGCGGTTAATTTTATATTTGATGCCGCGTCACCACCTGTCCGAACACGCTGCCTGGGTTATTTTAATTTCACCAATGGTATCGCTATCTTTATCGGTTCTATCACCGGCGGTTATATGGTTAATTATCTACCTCCCTTACGACTTTTATTGGGCCAGCATATAATTATTTCTAATCTCTTGACATTGTTCTTTATCTCTGGTTTCCTGCGTATGGTAATTGTCTTGATCGGTTTGAATTCTTTTAAAGAAGTCAGGACGGCTGATACTATAGAAGAACACAAATTACTTTCGATTATATTAGGCTTTAAGCCGATGATTGACTTAGGACAGAATATTTTCTTTCGAACCCATAACCCCAAGCAAGACCGCAGCGCTGAATTATGATTATCTCAGAGGAAAAAAGTAAAATCCGTAAGCGGCTGGAAAAGGAATGCACGCCCGAAGAACGGGAACAAGCCAAGGGCGATTTCCATGCCTGGCGTGATAAATGCGTCTCCATGCTACCTATCTTAAGCGGCAAGGATTGTCCGCTCGCCTGCACGTATTGCTATATCCAAAGCATGGGCTTCGCGTTTAAGGATCCGGAACCATTGAACCTGACCGGCCCGCAACTCTGCTATGCCCTGCTGGAAAACAAGGAATTCCTACCCGGTCCTTATGGCACTGCCCTGGCTTTCGGCCATATTTCAGAGCCTTTCCTGCCCCAGTTAAAACAAAATACGCTGGATTATTTCAAGGCGATTGGCCACTTCCTGGGCAACCCTATCCAGTTTTCCTCTAAGATGTATCTTGAACCGAACACGGTCAAAGAAATTAAGGCACGGATCAAACCTAAATATCTTAATCCGTTAATTACGATCACGACTATCGAGCACGCCGCCAAATTGGAACCTCACGCCCCAACGCCCAAAAAACGCTTTGAGAGCATCAGTAATCTGACCGAGGCCGGATATAAAGTATTCCTTTATTTAAGACCACTGATCCCGGGTGTCGTGGATTATGAAATTGAAGAAATCCTGACCCAGGCACAGAAAGCCGGCGCCGTGGGTGTGGTTACGGGCGGGTTAAGAATCACCCTGCCGATACTTAATGCCATGAAAAAGGCCGGAATCAATATTTCGGAAATCGCGCAACGCTCGCCCAAGATAGACAAGAAACAAAGTTATATTTATACTAAGGATTTGGAGGACAAGGTCATCCGTTCGGCTAAGGCCAAGAAACTCATCGCTCTACACTCGACCAAATGCGCCATGGCCTATACGGCCAAAGTCCCCTGCGCTTCGCTTTACTGGACCTATAATCCGGATATGTGCACGCACTGCAAGAACTGCTGGGACGAACTGCCGGAATTCACGCAACAGGAATTGGAACAGAATATCCGCGGCGTTATCACTCCGGAGATTATTACGAGTATTAAACGTAATAAGGACGAAATCGAGATTAAAGTTAAATCGGCTGAACCCAATGTTCCACCACCCGGCCTGATTGAACCATGGAAACCGCGCCTGCTGGAAACCTTATTCCGGCAGAGGGTAACTATCCGAAAATGACCGGCGGATAATAAGAAAGCTTAGCCCACGCCAAAACATTTCGGATTACCTACCTATTAATTTGTATCTCACCCCGCGTGGTCTGATAGGTTGTAATTCTTTTCTCTTAAATTCTTTGGTATCTTTCCAGATGATATCACCTGATTCGGGATTGACTAATTTGAGGGTCAGTTTATAGGTTTTGAAAATAGTCTGGTAATCGCTTTCTGACTCATCGGACTCCGCAGTCTCTTGAGCAACTAATAACTCGGTCGATTCATTATCCAGAGAACATAACTGAGATGGGTTATGGTTAATAATGCTGCCTCCTTCACTATTAACATCGGCAATCATGCTTAACAAATAATAATCGGCCTTTTCTTCGGTTTCCTTATCGACAAAACGGACTTTGGCACCGCCTTGTTTAATGAGTATCTCCCGTTCCGCATCGATATATTTTTGAATATTGAATTTTTTGGCGCTGTCGTTATTTAATGTGTGGATAACCACCCGCGGCGGTTTTGCGGCATTGGCAATAACCGGATCCTTGAGTAACCCATCAGCCATAGCGCTTACCGCATCCAAGAACCCCCGACAAACCGTATCGGCAATAACCGGCTCCGTTGCCGCTGCGGAGTATTTTTTATACATTCCTTGTTGCGACATCTCGGCACAATCAACTAATACAAAACTCATAACTAATAACAAACTAACCACCATTACTTTTTTCATAATTATTATCCTCCTCTTTATAATCATTTAATTATAATAATAGTATAAGTCAAAAATTATCAATATTCTTTTTATCCGGATTAAATAACAATCCGGCTGTTAGAGTCCCGCAAGTGCGTGACGAGTTATACTGGGGCTGTTAAACCCCGCACTGAATGCAGAAGACTGTTTTAGGTAGTATCAGAAACACTTAACAACTATGCTCCGTCTTCTCCCTAATTATTATCTCATACTGCCAAAGCTACTAATGTTGAGCAACTTACAAACCAAAATTTAATAATTCAGCGATGTTTAATTCTTTACCCGGAGCGAATCCGCCCCCGTTGGGTAATTCATAATGCGTTTTGCCATGCTCTTCTTTAGCCAAATCAATTTCAACGATTAGCTTGGTATGACTGGCATTTACATATATCCACGTATCCGGCGCTATCTGAAGCTTATTTTCCTGCATAGCAATCACCCCTCTCTTTTTTAAATTATTATCTATTAACCCATTCCCTTTATCACCGTTTGGACGAACATACCTCCTAGTACTCGCCGCGGCGTCTGGGACCTCTGATGATACTAACCAAGACAACAATAATGGCAATCACCAATAGGATGTGAATAAAACCGCCCATGGTATGATTGCTTATCAACCCTAACAACCAGAGAATTATCAGCGTTATAGAAACTGTCCACAACATATGTTTCTCCTTTCAATAGTTCAGCAGTCCCGATTCATCGGGATACTGCTGACTATAGTTGGCTGGTAACTCGCTACGCTCTAACAGCCCACTATAGTTAGTTAATTATTTGAGTTCTACGGTCACTATTCAGACCCTTTTAATACTCTTTCTCCTATTATGTTTTTGAATATCTTTGTGCCTGATAGAATCAAACCGCTTATTACAATTATCATAAAAGAAACTATCGCGAAATAAGCACCGGCTTTTAATTCAATCGAAACCGAAGCCGCACTTTTGGCAATCAGATATGATATAATCAATGTGCCTAATCCCACCACACCACTGGTTAAGATGGGCATAGCGGTTTTTAGAAATATTGCCGAAACCGCGCATATCAGAGAAACGGCCAGAAACATTTTAACCATAACGCCTATTCCGTTAGACTGAAATATCGCTATTCCGGTAACCGTGTGTAAACCGCAACCAGCCATCGGCAGGAAAAGAATTGCCGCAATCGCGACAATCCCGCCCATTTTTACCAGCCATTTATAGTTTCCCATAACGACTATCTTTTTTAGATTAAAACAGAATAGCTATGCAAAGTAATAGTAACAATGCACCACCCAACCCAATCCCTGAATTATTATCGCCTGCGGTCATCTTCTGCAATTCGGGTTTTTGTAACTCACTAGCCTTTAATGTTTTCTGCTCAGAAGAAGACAAGGGTTCAAACTGCGGATTGAAAGCACCGGCGGTTAAAGCCAGCAGAGATGGATCTTCTATTCGGGCCAGACTGTCAGATTCAATTTGCGTCAAAGACGCAACCTTCGCAACGCCTGCGTCCTGAATACTTTCCCGGGGAAGCATTGATGTCTTATTAATTTGGACAGCAGTTTCATAACTTAATGCATATCGGGCAATCCACAACGCACCCACCGAAGCTAACAAAACAATCACCACTAATAAAATCATTTTCATATTTATTCCTCCTTCATATTCATATTCTTTAGACTGGCAGTTCCGCTCTCGGCGGGACCAACTATGGCGGCTGACCACCTATAAATCTGGGACAGCCAAACTACACCTAAAACACAATAGCCAGACAGAGTATAAATAACAATACACTACTCCATCTAACCCCTGAATTGTCATCACCTGCAGTCATCTTCTGCAATTCGGGCCTTTGTGACTCGTTCACCTTTAATGTTGCCTGCTCGGAAGAAGACAACGGTTCAAATTGGGGATTGAAAGCGCCGGCAGTTAAGCTAAGCAGAGCTGGATCTTCTATCCGGGCCAGACTATCAGATTCCCCCTGAGTCAAAGACGCGACCTTCATTCCGCCTGCATCCTGGATACTTTCCTGCGGAAGCAATGATGTTTCTTTAATCTGGATGGTGGCTTTATGATTTAATGCATACCGGACAATCCACAACGCTCCTACCGAAGCCAACAAAATAAGCACTACTAATAAAATCGTTTTCATATTCATTCCTCCTTTTAGACCGGCAGTCCCCCCGATATATCATCGGAGGGATATGCCTATCTTATTTTACATCTAAAATATAAGAATCAGCAAAAGAGCTACTATCAATACACCGCCCCATGTTGCAGATCCCAGCCCCGCATTATCATCAAGATCACCGGCGGTCATCTTCTGCAATTCGGGTCTTTGTGATTCACTCGTCTTCAATGTTGCCTGCTCTGAAGAAGACAAGGGTGCAAATTGCGGATTAAAAGCACCGGCCGTTAAACCCAGCAGAGAGGTGTCTTCTAGCATGGCCAAGCTATCAGCTTCTCCTTGAGTCAAAGACGCAATCCTCGCTACGCCCGTATCCTGAATAATCTCCCGGGGAAGCATTGATGTCTTGGTAATTTGAACGTTATGATTTACTATATACATAACAACGCTCCACGTGCCTACCAAAGCCATCAAAACAACAATTGTCCATAAAGACACTTTCATTGTTTTCATTGTTTTCATCATTTTCGTTTTCATATTCATTACTCCTTGATACTCATATCATGCACAAAAGTTATAAGGTCTTTGTGTTTAACCTGTTGCACAGCACAGTCATATTAAGACACCAATATGTCGCGCTATTGCCGATAGCTAAGTAGCTACCACAAACCCCAAAAATAGTCAGCGAACCGCATGAACCCCCTCCTTTCATAATATTGCCTCATTTGCTATCGGTTTGCCCGTTTCCTTTAGGCACCGCCAGAAGAGTAAACTTCTTGCAGCGTTCCCAAAGCACATTAAATTGCCAATCAGGCATTAATAGAGCCCCGCGTACGGGATCCTGAAGAACTAGTTTCTTATTCGGTTTATCATATCCGATAACCAGAAGATAATGCCGTGTGTCCTGACCGCTGGCAATCATGGCTATTAAAGGACGACCCTTATCAATGTGGGTGTAAAGACCATTGGGAGAATTATCAAGTTCACCTGAAAAAACAAAGACATCAAATCCTTTGGCGATTAAATATTCTTTCAGGACCGATGCCGGAATTCCCGCGTTCTTGTCTTGGGCTATTAAATTCTCAATATCCTTGTTGAATTTAGCGCTGATATCATCATCAAAACGAACGCCATAATAGGTCAACAACATATTAACGCTGGTCAGCCCGCATTCGTGTTTTTCCTTCTGGTATATCAAAGTAACCGGTAAAACGACCGCGTCTTTAGAAAGATCGTCCTTCTTGAGTTCCGGGGCTTTATTAATACTGCCGGAACTCACACACCCCGAACTGATTAGTAAAATCCCTGTTAAACCAAGGATAAAAATAATAACAGTCCCTTGACGCATCAGAGAAATCATATTTAGCTCCTTTAATTAATAATCCAATCAGTTCTCATATATCAGGGACCTTCCCGTCCCGACATTACGTCGGGACGAGAAAACCCCATTATTCTGTTACGTTCCTATGGGGCAGTAACGTGCGAGGCATCTAATGTCACCGCGCTCTGCGCCAACGCTCTGCCTTTCAAAGTCGCACCGGTCTGCAACACAATCTGCGTTTTACACAAGATAATTCCTTTGAAATCAGACGTTGTTCCCAGGGTCGTTTTACCGGCCACCTGCCAATAAATGTTCTCAGCTTGCGCGCCGCCGCTCAGGGTAACAATGGCGGCGTTACCCACGGTAAGATTTTGCGCTATCTGGAAGATCCAAATATCATCTGCGCCACCCTCGAGAGTCGTGTCAACACCGTTTATTAGAACCCCGGTACCCCATTTATAAAGACCGGGAACGAGTGTTCGGCCGCTAATATCTCCGGCGTACAGTTCAGTATGATCCGGTAATTTCCGTCCGGCGGCGTCGGTGTACGCGGTTTCCATGTCACCGATAGCCGTGGTCATCTTAGCCGGGGTAGGCGGCGTATAGTTGGCCGCATATATTCTTCCGGTTACTAAAGAAGATGTTGAATATGTACCCTTCGCGCTTAACCCAAAGCCGGTTATGTAACTCGCGGCGGCTGGACTCAATCCAATATCGCCCGTAACGTGGGTGGCTCCAGTGGTTGAAACTTTGGTTTTTGCCAGAACTACGAAATCGCCGGC
>Ga0315284_10002641_pt1 | contig 25567 bp, 41 predicted proteins | sample YL17G09_16_MG_FD_203696 | JGI IMG/M metagenome (GOLD analysis project Ga0315284, IMG submission 203696) | Sediment microbial communities from Yellowstone Lake, YNP, Wyoming, USA - YL17G09_16 | ecosystem: Environmental > Aquatic > Freshwater > Lake > Sediment | place: USA: Wyoming | collected...
AACGCGGTGAGATGCTTGACAAGATGCTTGTATTGGCAACTACCAAATTTGCTGGTAAGTTTGACCGCGGCGGCGCACCTTATATCCTGCATTGCCTGAAGGTAATGTATTACCTGAAGAGCGACGATGAGGAATTGCAAGTCATCGGATTAGGCCACGATTTGGTAGAAGACACTGATGTCACTTATTCCGAACTTCGTGCTATGGGCTTTACCGAGCGTGTCATTGTTGGCATTCGTGCTATGACAAAAGTGCCTGGCGAAACCAACGATGAATACATGGATCGTATTAAGGCCTGTCACGATGCAATTCGTTGCAAGTTGGCTGATTTACGCCACAACAGCGACATTCGTCGTCTGAAGGGTGTCACAGCCAAGGACGTTGCACGCATTGAAAAGTATCATAAGATGTTTATGGAACTCAAGGAGCTTGTATAATGTTCTCATTCTTTAAGAAAGAAAAGTGGGCGCAGGTAAAGACACTAACCATTGATAATATTAAATGGGGAACAGAGTCCGGCGGCAAGATTTTTATCCATCTCTTTGAATCCGATAAAGGTAACAGAAAGATGACTTCCGCTTGTTCCTTTCATGAAGCACCGCAGGAAAAGATTGATGTGTATATAAAGTCGGGTGAATTTTATCAGACAAAAATACTTAGATGGTTAAATGGCCGCCGCGATCCCGAAATTTCCACATACTCGGAAATTGGTGAGGAAGACACTGCCAACGCCCTAAGGGGAAAAGTTGAGTGATTGCAGTCCGGGTTGGAAAAACTAAGTGGTCCTCGCCGATTTCTGATTGGCTAACCGCCCAACTCGAAACTGGTAAATATGGGTTCAATCGAGAAACATTAGAACCCGATTATGCATATTTTGAATACTATTTCGTTAATGCAGAAGATGCCACAGCATTTAGTTTAACTTTCAGCGATACCATACATGAAGATCGGATTTACAGGAACTAGGGAAGGAATGTCGCAACATCAGAAAGAACAGTTTGTTCTTAAGATGTTTCAATTATTGCCTACAGAATTTCACCACGGCGACTGTGAAGGCGCTGATGCAGAAGCACATGATATCATTCGAGAATTTCTACCTAAGGTAAAAATTGTTGTTTATCCGCCTTTATCATTTCGACGTAGAGCAATGAAGCAAGGCGATCATACAATGGAACCCGAGGGATATATTAAGAGGGATTATCGAATTGTTGATTCTACAGATTATCTAATTGGTGCCCCCAAAACAGATATTGAACAAATCCGCAGTGGAAGTTGGACAACAATTCGCTACGCAAGAAAGACATGCAAACCACATACAATATTGGAGAGATAATGAATAATTCATGGGAAGTAACTCTAGAAGAAGATGAAAACGGTGAAATTATTCTTCCGTTTCCGCCCGAACTAATTCAACGCTATGGTTGGCTCGATGGCGATGAGATTGAATTTGAGCTCGGCGATGGTTTTGCAACTATCATCAACACAACTGCCAAGATGCGTGAAACCGAAAACGGGTTCGGCTGAATTGGTGCATGGCAAATCTTATATTATGGTCCTGCGTTAATACCCTTCATGCGCCTATTAGAACTGTAGCATCATATCAATTAGCATCCTGGCTTCGGCATTACGGATATACTGTAAAGGTTATTGATTTTTGCCATTTAATGACTACAGATGATTTAGTTTCAATCACAGAGAAATATATAGGATCTGACACTCTTGCCATTGGAGTAAGTTCGTCGTTTTGGAATAATTGGTTACCGAATAATCGAAGCCATCCTGAACCTCCATGGGTACAGAATGCCCGAAATATTCTTGAATCGCGACATAAATTGCCCTGGCTATTGGGCGGAAATGCTGCCGATTCTACTGCATTAGTATTTAATTGGGTAAAATTTCGTGGAAATGCCGAGGATAGTTTACTGAAGTGGATGGATGAAAATAGTTCTAAGCTAATCCTGCGAAATCTATTTGATATTAAGACATTAGCAAAAAGTTTCTTAGCAGACGATTTTGTTAGGCCTTTTGAAGTAATGCCTATTGAACTCGGTCGCGGGTGTCAGTTTAAATGTAAGTTTTGTAATTATCCATTAATTGGTAAAAAGCCCGGAACTTATCTTCGTGATTTTAATTTATTGAAAGATGAATTTATTAAGAATTATGAAGAATGGGGTACAACCAAATATTACTTTCAGGACGATACTGTAAATGAAAGTAAAGAAAAAGTAAGAGCATTGGCAGACATAGCTCAAAGTTTACCATTTAAGTTGGAGTGGACTGGATATAATCGCTTAGATTTAATATGGAGTAGACCAGAAACAATCCAGATGCTGAAGGACAGTGGACTTAGATCCGCATATTTTGGAATAGAAAGTTTTCATCCTAAAGCGTCTATGGCCGTAGGAAAGGGATGGAATGGAAAACAGGGTAAAGAATTTCTATTGAAATTAAAAGAGGAATGGAAAGGATCTATTAATTGGTATCTGTCATTTATTATTGGTTTACCCGGTGAAGATAGAGCCAGCATTGAAGACAGCTATAAATGGTGTATTGATAACGGAATGTATGAGTGGTCATTTCACCCGTTAAATATAAATCGATCTCCGGGTAAGTTATGGAAAAGTGAATTTGAATTAGAATATGAAAAATATGGATATTCTTTCCCTGGCAGCAATCATAGAGATAATTGGAAAAATGATCTATGGACTCGAGATACGGCTGTTGCATTATCGCAGGAATTAGCAAAACGAAATACTAATTATTCCATGCCGACAGCGTGGTTGCTTGCAGAAATTGTAAGTTTAGGTTATACCTACGATGAAATAATGAATATACGTAAGGTAGATTTGAATTGGAGAGAATTTAAGATCCGAACAGGTGACATGGTAAGAAAATATGTAGAGCATCAACTTAGATGACTCTTGCATAAATAAGAAATTATAAGTATAATTAGAGTAATTAATGCGCAAGTGGTGGAATGGTATACACTCTGGTCTTAGAAGCCAGCGCCGAAAGGATTGAGAGTTCGAGTCTCTCCTTGCGCACCAAGGATAATATGTTTGAAAATTACAAATCATTAAGAGATAGCGGAATAACACCGATTGGTGCTGCGTTATTATCGGTATACTTAATGATTGTTGCTGGACCATTATTGGCATTCTCTGATTGGTACGGCGAAAAATATGTCGGCGAAACAGGGTTCGAATTTGATGAAGATTTCGACGGTGATGTAGAATTTATCGAAGATCCGCCATTTGGTAAGTTCAGAGATTAGGAATATGCAGAAAATCGACGCGGTATAACAATACCCGAAAAGCGCAATAGTGTCGTGATTAGGATTATGTCGAAGCCTCTATAATTGTCAGAAAACTAAAATGAGTAAAAAATCTACCTGTATTATTACACTACCGCGTACCGGTTCTGAATTATTAATGGATCACATCGCCGTTGCCCATGGATTAGAAAATGGCGGAGAATTTTTATGTCAGAATATATTTAATCCAACTCGACTCAATGTAAGAGAATTAGGTACTACATTTAGAGACAGTTTCGATCTTATACCATTTGGTAATACCAGACCATCCACAATTGTGTTTAAAGAATTTATTAAGAAAGATTTCAACGAAAGACTCAATTTAATACGCAATTATAAATCAGGCGTCGTAGTAAAAACGGTTATCTATTCCGATTATTACAAATACTTTCCGTCATTTATCGACCGGATATTGGAAGAATTTAATGTTGTTGTTCTTACAAGGCAGGACTCATATAAGTGTATCCTATCAGGGCTCATATGTGAACAACTGAAAGTCTGGCATGTATCGGAAAATGGATTGCAGGAAACTAAGGAAAGATTTTCAGCTTTACGTTTTTCTGTATCTGAGGATGCATTTATTAGATTAGTTCAGGATAATAATATTTTAAATATATTTCATAGAAATATATCGAAAGTGGATTCATCAGTAAGAACCCTATGTTTTGAAGACTTTGCAGTTAACGGTAATCCCACTGATAACCTTAACCTCCTACTAGGTACAAGCGTTAAATCATACGAGGTTCCTAAACGAAATAAATTCATTGCTGATCACGAAGCCCCCATTATAAACATAGATAAGATAAGAAGCCTATATAAGCTTTATGCCATGTAGAATGGCAAATCTTATATTGTTAACCTGTGTAAATTTCCTAATAGCTCCAGCAAGAGGTGTCGCCGCATATCAATTGGCATCTTGGATAAGACACCACGGATATACAGTAAAGGTTATTGATTTTTGTCATTTGATACAAACCAATGATCTAGTAAATATTGTAGAGAAACACATAGGTCCAGAAACACTTGCTATAGGCGTAAGTTCTACTTTCTGGAATGGAGAAATTCAGACAAGTCGTGATTTTCCCGAACCCGACTGGGTACTAAATGCCCATAGGCTAATTAGTTCACGGCATAAACTTCCTTGGTTATTGGGCGGTTATGCAGCAGCATCTCCGAAATTATCTCAAGAATGGTGGGTTAAGTTTCATAGTAATGCTGAAGATGCATTACTTAAATGGATGGATGAAAATAGTTCTAAGTTAAGACGAAGAGAACTATTTGATATAAAGACCTTAACGAAAAGTTTCGTAGAAGATGATTTTATACAGCCATTCGAAGTAATGCCTATCGAGCTCGGTCGTGGTTGCATGTTTAAGTGCAGATTCTGTAGATATGACTTATTAGGAAAGACTCCGGGTACATATCTCCGTGATTACGGATTACTGAAAGATGAGTTTTTAAGAAACTATGACGAGTGGGGAACCACTAAATATTCTTATCTTGACGATACAGTAAATGAGAGTGAAGAAAAAGTAAGAGCATTAGCAGACATAGCACAAAGTTTACCATTTAAGCTTGAATGGGTCGGATATAATCGTCTTGATCTTATCTGTCGCCGACCCGGAATGATTCAGATGCTTAAGGATAGCGGATTGAGATCTGCATACTTTGGAATAGAAAGTTTTCATCCCAGAGCATCGTTAGTTGTCGGTAAAGGATGGAGTGGAAAAGAAGCCAAGGATTTTCTGCTAAAACTAAAGAAAGAGTGGAATGAAGATATAACTTGGTACCTCTCATTTATAATCGGCCTTCCCGGTGAAGACAGGGCCAGCATAGAAGATAGCAATCAGTGGTGCATTGATAACGGAATGTATGAGTGGACATTTCATCCGCTGAATATAAACCTATCGCCTGGTAAATTGCTCAAGAGTGAGTTTGATAGGGAATATGAAAAATATGGATATTCTTTTCCATTCAATGATGGATTGAATTGGAAAAATGATCTATGGACATGGAAAGAAGCTAGGCAATATTCGTTAGAGTTAATAGGAAGAACAACTACCGAGCATAAGCCAACGGCATGGTTTCTTGCCCAGCTTGTGGGATTAGGTTACAATTATGAGGATCTAATGCATCGTGTGAAGAAAACCATAGATTGGAAAATATTTGAAAATAAGACCGTTGAAATAATACAGAGTTATGTAACACATCAAATGAAGGATTAATATGGAATTTTCTTTTAACGTAGATATGCATGATAAGGATGGCGATCCTTTTGAGCGTGGTATATTTGTTCACCTCGGGTCGCATACGATTTTGCATTTTGCAGATTCGAGAGAACTTAGGGATTTTGCTAACGAAATACTCAAGTCACTTTCCGAAATTAGAGAAGCTGAAGATAATAGACACCGACAATGAAAGATTCACCATTCCCTATTAATTTTCCCGACGAATGGTTGCCGGCTGTCTGGGGAGCTATTCAGAGACAAGAAGTAAAATGGGGAAAAGATTCCTTAATAGGCGCCGGTGGTTCAACCGAATTTGAATGGGCATCTGCACAATGGAGATACGAAGAGATATTTGAAAGGCCGATGTGGATTACACTAATTGGCGGCACGCCAGATGCACAAGACTTGACAGCAGCGATTCTAAAAGGTAAAATAGAGTCATGTTAAGAGATTTGAAGTATTACGATTGCCCCGATTGCAAAGGCAAAGGCGAAGTAATTGTCGGAAAATTGTATCCGTCGGGACATACAGAATGCCTAGAACCCTGCGAATTTTGCGAGGGTGAAGGTGTTTTTGAAGAAGAAGATTTTTTGATTCTAAGATTAGAGGGAAAAGTTTAATAGGACGATTATTTCAGCGGTAGAATGGGATCCTTACAAGATCTTGGTCGGGAGTTCGAATCTCTCATCGTCCACCAGGTTTCGCTATCCATGCAACAGGGATATAAAAGAAATGAGCCGGGACCATTAACCGTTACCAAATGGCGCCATAGACTTCCAGCACAACGGGGTCCGCTATGAGATTATTGCGATATAAGATTTCACGAATGATCATGATTCGGTAAGACTTCTCGATATCAAGAAGTTAAGAATGACGCATGCTAAAACGTTAGTCGACGATGTGCGAGACATCCGAGATAGGCTATAATTAGGAAGATGATGAGAACGAAAGAACAACAATTGATTGATATCATGTTTCAAGTTGCGCTAATGTGCGCAGAAAGAATGCATGGTAAAAGCAACGAAGAAATTGCTGAATGGGTAGCTCGTCAACTTAGAGAGTGTGGTTTTGACACAAACCCTTGCGGAGCAAGCTGGGGTATGTTAAAATAAGTTATACGGCGCGGCACTGAGAGATCAGAGGCCGGGTAAAACAAGGAGTGTAAACCTTGGCCATCCAGTTCCACATGTATGATACCGCATGTAAAAGGTGTATCCGGAGGACTTCGATCTGTTATGTCGAAGTAGGGATTTGCCTGCAACCTATCACCGCAGGACATTTTTGTGGGGTTTAATGCTTAAACAGCCCGAGTGAGTAGGAACACTTGTTAGCCTAGGCTACTAAAACATACCGGGGGCCGAACCGTTAGTGACCAGGGTGTATTTGGAAAGACCCACACGAGCAACTAATTTTGTATCAGTGACTTTATGCATTGATAAATACTACATCGGAAATTAGCTTAGTCTGGCTTAAAGCGCCTGCTTTGGGAGCAGGAGATCGAGAGTTCGAATCCCTCATTTCCGACCATATCTTGAGGATGGTAGGCCCTAAAGGCACCTCAATCCTGTCTCGAAAGGTATTCGAGCGATCTGTATATCGACAAATATGGCGTCCCTAACTTGGGGTTAGGGTCCACGCTACGTTAACGAGGTGAGTGGCGTATCTCGCTTAAGATATTGTACTGATATGTTTTGACTGGCGACGTATACGGTATGCCAGGTTGGTGTAGAGACTGTAAAAGACATATTGAAGGCTATACCGGCCATAGCAATTTTTCAGGTAAAGGGCAGCGAAGAAAGAGATATGCCGGTGGTATATGTGGATCCTCACTGATAAGGGGGCAATCCGTTGATATTCCTGTCTTACTATATCTCCTCCCGGGTGTTGGGAAAATGCGCAAAGAACTATAGGAAAGACACTATAGGGGGCATGGCAAGGTCTGGCAAAGTATCTGGATATTAATTTATTCTGTTGAATCCCGTTTAAGTCATGCAGATAGCTTTATGATCGGTTAGCAAAACACTCACCTAATTTTTAAATATGGAACAACTACATTACAAACCAATCATAGGAACTCCGTTTCGTTTGGAGACTTCATCAGTGCAGAATAGACCTGGCACATGGAATTCCACCAAGGTCTCTATCTACAGAGATGACGAGTTTGATGTGAAAGCCAATGTATACCGCAAGGGTATTTTGATTGGCGAGTATCTTCGCAATTATAGTAATTTTGGATTTGAGACATTCTATCCATTCCAAATTGGCGAAGATTGGTATGCACTCTATAGTACCAATTACACCGCCACCCGTGTAATGAAATTGCATGCAGATAGGATTGAAGATTGGTGTGGAGAAGAATCACATAGCAATGGATTCTGCCCAACCGAATTCTATGTACCGAGGTATGTTGAAACTAAGCATACACATACCATTACGGGATCTGGCGAAGAGAAAACATATTATATCCACTATGTAGATTGTGATTATTCAGCTGAGGAATTTCAAGCTGAAATTCTAAATGAAGAATTTGAAAAATTAGAATATTGCAATTTTGGATTCTTATGCGGATGCGTTTGGGGCGACGATACCAGCTGGAAATTGCGTTACATTGACTTGTCTCAAATTCCAAACAAGATTTTAGCCATAACAGATAAGTTTGGTTATTGGGAACTACCCGAGGGTAAGTTACAAGACCATATTAGAATGGATGGCTGGGAACCGGGCCACGATTGGATTACCCTAACGAGGCAAGAAAGTATTAATTTGAAAACAAATGAACGCTGCTAAGTATTACATCTACAGGAATCTGCGCACTGGCGGATTCTCCGTTCGTTACCGCGGTAGGGTCATTGATAGACTGAATATCTTTACTGCTATGAATGTAGAGTTCAAGGTAAATGAGTTAGGTAGGCAACGAGTTATAAAAGAGAAACAAAAGAACGTTCACGCCTTTGTTGTTGCCGGGAGATACAAAGGTTTGATAAATAAAGAATATGCGCTTGACAAGCTCATTAAGATAACGTATAATCCTTATACTGATGCACAATTTATGTGTAATGGTAAAGATATACACAATGCTAAAGAAGTAGTGTTTAGAGAAGGACGTTGTTTTTTAGCACTGAAATGAATTTTGGGGGTGTAGCTCAGCTGGGAGAGCGGTTGCTTTGCAAGCAATAGGTAGCGGGTTCGAGTCCTGTCACCTCCACCAAAACAATTCCCCGATAGCTCAGTCGGTAGAGCGTCGGACTGTTAATCCGTAGGTCCGTGGTTCGAGCCCACGTCGGGGAGCCAACAATATGAAAATACATTATCAAGACGAATACGGCGAAGAACTATATATCGCATATAACAAGAATGCTGTGTCGAGGATTGGCGAAACTGTTGTAATTGATAAAGAAGAATACAGAGTTAAGGATGTTATCTGGGATGCTGCCAGTGATGATGTTATTGTAGAGGTAACACAGAATTTGATTAGGGCAGCCAAGGAAACAAGTGATGGCACCAGTGGTAGACTTGCAGAGATGCAACGTGCTATAGTTGCTGTAAATAAACGCCAAGATTCGAACGAGAAAAAAGGTAGAATGCTCACAGAGCAGGTAGTTACAATCCGTAAACATATTAATCAACGTATTCAACAAGAAAGAAAAGAATCATGATGACACCTGATAAGAACTTCAAGATGTGGTCTTCTACTAAGACTCAAATGGCATTAATGAAAGGGTCAAAGGAAGACAAGAATCATTACAAGAAGATGATGATTGATGCTCAACTTTGTTTCGAATCAGCCAAGCGTGCAGCATTGAAGTCTAAGGATTCTGGAGACACTAAGGGTAAGCCACGAGGTGCCGTAGCACCAGAATAACAGTTTTAGAATATGTATCAGGTAAATATATTATTAAGATATTAATATCCGCCTGAACCAAATTCTTAGAAAATTATATTTAATAATTCTAAGAAGCTATTCTTTTTTATATTGATGAGTTTGATATGCCGATCCGGACAAGCCCGGACAGCCACGCGGTATCAGCGGTCTATCATTCCTTTAAATTTGCTCTTGTAAGTAAGTGATATACTGCCAACTTGGTACGTTGGAATCTCAGGTTTGATTCCTGGCGAGAGCACCACATATTAGATAAGTAATGGATGCCAGGAGAGATTCCATTCTTTATAGAAGGTAAAGTAGCTGAGGTCTCAGCAGGGTATAAAACTGCCCTTGTAAGGGTACCAAATGGTAATGTCTATTATTTAGACGGAACAACACCGGGGATAGATTTCAACGATTTGACCGTGGGTAAACGGGTAGTGTGCGAAGTGACAACAAAGCTCACTCGGGTCCTTAGCGCAAAAGTTATCGACTAGATCGTAAAGCCCACATGCTCTAAACTGTACAGATAAATATATTGCGGGCGAGTGTGATGGCAGCACGTTGGGCTCATAACCCAGAGGGCCGGTTCGATTCCGTGGCTACGCAACCAGATTATTATAGTGTTAACAGCACTGTTGGTATACATTCTACCATTTACTATTTTTGAAGGATTATCATGTAAGTCCTACTCCTGACTGAAGCTGTGAATAAGCCACCAGATATGTGAGCCCCTATCCCGTGTATATGTACGGAACATATAATAGAAAATCGTAGTGTTAAAGACTACGTCTCCGGGTCGGGATCGTTCGGCTAGGTTGACATCCTTTAACTGTCACTTACAATCGCGGCCGAGGAAGACGGTAATCCGCTGGTCTCATAAGCCAGAGATACCTGGTTCAACTCCAGGGGTTCGCAACCAATCGCTGGTAAGTCTTTACTTACCGTACCCCTAAATGTACTGAAACTTGTTATCTCGCATATTGCCGAAGTGTTAACCTAAGCCACGGGTCTTTTGTTAAACGACGATATGCTAGGGACCCTAAATGCGGATATGGTGGAATTGGTAGTCACGCAAGCTTGAGGTGCTTGTGCCGAAAGGCGTGGAGGTTCGAGTCCTCTTATCCGCACCAATTATTTTCTGGATAACACCCTATACAGATAATCCAAATATTTCGATAAATAGTGTACGCTATTTAAGGTCGCTGGATGAAGTTGTTATCGTTAGAAAAAATTATCTCAAACAAAATATTTAAAATATTCCTAATTATTGGAATTTTGTTAGGAGCCGGTTACTTCGGCCTTCCGCCACTTGTCGACTTTATTAAGGCAGAAAAAAAGACTGAGTTTATAGCATTAACATCAGAGGGTGAAGAACTTATTTCTGTGTTTATGAGAAAATATTCTGACTCAGCTATGTACCTTACAGTTCTGAGATTTGACTTTCCTAGAAATACTCGTACGCCCATTTACCGTGCATTCAATAATGAGGATATTAAGAAACTCATTTACGAAAGACTTAAGGGTGGCGATGGTGCCCTCCCTATGTTTATTGAAGGCGACAATACTTTTAATAACCAAACAATTGCTACCATGCAGGGTGAACTTAGATGTGAACCATTTGCAAACGCGGGCCTTTCTCGTGTTTGGCCAGACCTTGTTCCAAAATTTACTATCTCATGCCGTGTTCCTGTTCCACCAGCATTTGATGGCGGAATACGTGGTTATATTGTTGTGCATTTAAACAAGACTCTAACACCTTATGAAATGGAAGCTCTGAAATTAGATCTAATGGTCTTAGGCACTTCTGTCTATAAGATGATAAAATAATCATGTCAGATTTCCTTGATAAATTAAAACAGATTCAAAGTTTCATAAATGGTCTATCATTAAAGAAGCTCTTCTTGTTTACTCTATTTCTCTTTATTGTTGGATTTGCATATGCAACATTCGAAAATAGGGATTCTGTTTATAACTTTTTCATAAAATCAGCGCAAATTCATAAGACTATAGCTACCAGGACGTTATCTAAAAAAACAACTACTGAAATAGATTTAGCAGTTATCCAATCAGATTTAGTTGTAGCCATACAGGTTACATTAGTTGACTTTCAAAGGAATACACGGACTATTACGTATACGAGTATTGATAAGCCTGAATTGCGAGTCGTATTCAACAAGTTTATTAAAACAGCACCGGCCGAGATTCCATTATTCAATACCGATGTTATAAATAACCGTCGTTTGGTAAATTTAGTAAATGGTGAATTTATATGTGATCCATATCGGGATACTATTGCAGCAAAATTTCTTCCCGAGTCAATGGACCATATAGATACCTTGTGTGCAAATTCAATTCCGCCCTTCTATGGTCGCTTTAGCGGCATTATAGGCATATACTTAAAAAGACAACCGACACCCAATGAAGTAGATCAAATAAGAATGTTATCTAAAACATTATCTACGACAGTATTTAATAATGATTTAAAATGATTAAAAGTAGCTTAGACTGGAGCCTTAAAGGGTCAGAATTACGCCATTGTGCTCAAACTAAGATTGAGACACTCAGTAATAGAACTCAAGTCTGCAGAATGATTGATAATATTAGTTTAGAAATAACACAACTTTCTAAGGCCGAGGTTTTAGCCCGTCGTGGACAGAGACATCTCGCCGAAGAACTTCTTATAAAAGTAAATAATGATATAGAACTGGTCGAGGAATTTATCCTAGTGGCCGCACTAATAGGGTAGGACTATGATTAAACGGGCATATGGTATAGCATGCAAGATATTCGCTATTATAGCAATAGTAATACTATTAACAACATTAATTGGATATACTTATTTTAGAGTATTTAAGAATACTTCCTTTAGGGTACCAGAACAATTGCCTCCGGAGATAACCCATTTTGTTGATAATAGAATGGACCAGATTGATATAGTGAATGGTATACAAGTTGTTAGGGTTGATTTGAAGAGAAATATAAGATACATTGTGTATGGACGATACACAGATCCTAGATTAGAAGAGCTATATACCACATTTTCAAAGACTAGAATAACTATTGAGATTCCTATATTTACAGAAGATGAAATTCAAAACGCCAGAGTTATTAGACTCATGAATCATGAATTTTTTTGTAATCCATATAAGGAAACACTTAGTTATAAATTTGTTCCTGAATCGGCAAAATATGCCCATACTGTTTGTTCAATTAGTATTCCACCGGCTTATGGGGAATTTAGGGGCCTGCTTGTTGTAACCTTGAGTAGAGAACCTACGGAGTTAGAAATAGATATGGTAAGAATATTGTTAAAAGCCTTGGCTGATAAAATATATCCAGCAGTTAAATAATATTCACTTGACAACGGTATAGCATTCGCGTATACTGTCAGATACGGAAAGTAAAGCAGCCAGGGTGCTGCCACCGATTGGAAATCGGCTGGACTTATCGAGAGATAGGTTTCGTTTCGAATACGATGCTTTCCTCCAATTAAGAAAGAACACAATGCAGAACCCATCAAGGAATGTTATGAACGCAATCAAAATGAACCGCCTCGAGTTGCTCGCCATCGTCCAGGCTAACAAAATTACTCACGTCGCCGAATTTATTGAGGCTGTAGCCGACTATAAAGTATTAGTCCTCCAGATCGCTCAGGGAAACCTCAAGCTGGCTAAGACTGCCGAATTGGAATCATTCAAGCGCATCAAGGCTCAGCCTACTCCTCCAGTCTCCTATGAGAATGATTACAAGCGTGCTATTCGCATGCTTGAACTATCAGTCGAAGATGTGATTGAAGTTGAGGAAGATGTATTCAACCAGTTGGTTCTCGACGAATGGTCATGGAAGCGCTCATTCACAATGTCTAACTCGACATATAAGGTCGGTGCATCATTCTAAGCCACTTGCTTTCCTACACACAATAAATTACACTTAGTGGGCGCGATTATGCGTTCACTCTAACACACAAAGGAATATATGTTTAAGAAACTTACCGCGGCGGTTGCTGCACTAACTAGTATGTCTGCTTTTGCGACTGCTGCATCTGCTCCTGCTGCTGCGGCATCTGCTACTGTACCAGTAGTTATTACTGCTGCTGAGGCCGGTTTCCTGGCTTCTGTTGCTGGTTTTATTGCTGGTTGGGCCATCTTTATCCTTGCCGCGCTTTTCTTGTTCGGTATTTTCGCTGAACACACTGAATCGAGCGGCTGGGCAATCTTCTTTATGATTCTTGCAGTCACCGTCGCATTCTTCACATTTAGCTTTTCTTGGCTTACCCTTGCACTTGGTGCAGTTGGATACATTGTTGTTGGGTTGCTTTGGAGCTTCTGGCGTTATAAGCGTCATGCACAGAAGGTCGTTGCCGATAACAAGAATTCGTCAGCTTCGGAAAAACAACGAGTTCTCGAACGTTTGCATCCCAAGGCAATGCTCGGTACTATTACTGCATGGATCGTTATTTGGCCGTTCAGCATGGTGGAAAATCTGGTTGGTGACATCATCAACTTCATCCAGGAATTGGTTACCAAGTTCTTCCGTGGTGTTTACCACAGGATTTACGACGCGGCTGTCTCTGCCCTGAGGTAAGGAGAAAAGCGTGGGTTCTAAACAAGTCATTGTGATGAAAAAGTTTCCCAAAGCACGAAATATGCGTACGGGAAAATATATCGCACAAGGAGCCCACGCCAGCCTTGGCGCTTTGCTAAGTCTATCATCGATCGTGGATGATAAGTTAATTATTCCTCTAAACAATCCTTTTATTTGGGAATGGATTACTGGTAGATTTACCAAAGTTACATGTTATGTTGAAACCGATGAAGAGTTGGTATTCATTCATAATTCGGCAAAATTGGCAGGCATCCCCTCTTCACTTATCACAGATGCAGGCTTGACAGAGTTCGCCGGAGTGCCTACACTTACTGCTGTCGGCGTAGGGCCGGATAACGAAGAATTGATTAATAAGATTACAGGTCATTTACCATTGTTCTAGAAAGGAACACACCGTGGACACACAAGTAGTAGCACAAGAAATTGTAGCAAAGCGGGACAAATTTAGCGGCTGGGTAAAACTTGCTGCGCTGGCCGCCGTGGGTTTGTTTGTTGCCCCATTCATCTTTGTAGCAATTGGTGGCCTTGTGGGGCTGGCCATTGCTGCCGCAGTTGGCTTTACACTGGTGCAACTTGCGCCCTGGTTTGCATTGAAGATTGCAAATTACAAGTATCGCCTTATTGATGCCGAAAAGGTCGATCATATCAAGAAGGTAGTTGGCGCCGCCGAGCAGAATCCAATCGAGACGCTTACTGCATTGCTTATTGCTAAGAAACAGGCATTCAATGTCTTCAAGGCATCGGTAACTCAGGCTATTACTGCCCGTTCAAACTTTTCTACAAAGGTTGATAACTTCAAGAAGAAGTATCCAGCACGCGCCCAGGAGTTTGAGACCCAACTTGCACGTATGACAGACTTAGTCGAGCGCAAGAAGAGGGCGCTAAATGAAGCGCAGACTTCACTGGAAGACGGTGACAACAAGCTTGAAGAAATGAAGGCGTATTACGAAATGTCCAAGGATGCAATCGAGGCCAACCGTGCAGCAGGCATGGACACTGGTGATGCATTCGAGAAGCTGAAGGCCGATACTGCATGTGATGCAGTGTTTGAATCCATGAACATGGCATTTGCCCAACTTGAAGTTGCCGCGGCCCTGGATGTGGATGAGGATGACAAGACTGCCCAACCTGTTGCACAATTAGCTCACAGCGAACCTGTGGTAATTGATGTACCGGTTCGCGCAACACAGAAAGTGAGTCGCTAAATGAAGTATCGCATCATTGGTACATTGTTTGTTCTTGCAATACTTGCAGCTCTGGCTGTCGTGACGCAGGATAGTGGAAATACCGGGCAGCCAAACCAGCCGGTAGCTCCACAGAATGATACTGGTTTGCAACCCCTGAAAATCAATTAACCTTAACACAGAAAGACACATATGAAATTTAGCAGAATCTTTACGGCAGCTATCATGCTGTGCGCAGTTACCGCCCACGCTCAACAAGTCAAGGTAGCCACCGGCGGGCCGAAGGGCACCTACCATGCACTGTTTACGAACATTGCCGAGAAGTGCGGTAACGAAATGGCGATTGTTGGTGTCAACACCAGTGGTTCGCTGGAGAACCTGGACAAGTTGGCCGGCAAGGAAGTTGGTGCTGCATTCATGCAAACTGACGCCCTGTTTGCGTCCGCTCAAGGACGCGACCTAGGTAACATCAAGACGTTGGTTGCCTTCCACAAGGAGTCGGTCCACGTTGTTGCGCCTGTTGCATCCGGGCTGAAGACCGACGGCAATATGGTCGGTATGGGCAAGAAAGACATTGTCTTTACTGCTGCAGAAGATCTAAATGGCTATAAGGTTGCTGCTGCCGGCGGGTCCGTAATTACTGCCCAGCTGATCAAACTGCAAGGCCAACTGAACTGGACGATTGTTCCTGTCGATTCCAATGATGCTGCACTGGCTGCTATCAAATCCGGCGCTGTACAGGCCGCGGTTATGGTTGGTGGTCAACCACTCGGAAACGTTAAGGCACTCGGCACTGACATGAAGCTGCTTGGATTCAAGCAAGGCACTATCGATCTGTTGAAGACCGTTTATGTTGCCGACAAGCTGTCGTATCCGAAGTTGAGCCCGAATGCTGTCAGCACGCTGGCAACTGAAGCTCTGCTGGTGACCCGCACCGTGAATACTCCGGATCGTCTTGCTGCAATGTCAAGCTTCCGTTCTTGCATCCTGAAGAACGTACCTGAGTGGCAAGACGCCGACGGCGCCCACCCTGCCTGGTCGCAGGTGGATGTTGCCAACAAGGGCAAGTGGGCCTATTACGACCTGCCTGCACCCGCAAAAGCCGCTGGCAAGAAGTAAGAATCGGTAAATAAACTTTTAGGGATAGATACAGCAACTCAAATAATACTACCGAACGGCAGCTTATAAACTGCATATTGTTGGAAGAAACCATCTTTGCTGCTAGACAAGATTCTAGATCGGGCGTAAACGATTTACGATAGGGAGGTGGGTTAAAAAGCCCTCCAGAAAATAATCAAACCAAACCAACTATCCTGTGTTTTACAATGGCACCACTTGCTTGCAAGTGGTGTCGTCTTTTATAATGTGCTATGGGCAGATTACTTAGTCGTGGACAACTCGACCTAAACGAAGATTGGTATTTTAGCGATGCCTATTATTCTAGAAGTGGTGGAAAAGATGGATATGTCTATCAATGGCCTAGTGCCACTTTTCCGCATTGTCATCATATTCACACTCAACATCTCGACAATGAAAAGAAGATAAGAATTAGAAGGTGGATAGAAAATAATATTTCCGATGTTGTAATTTACGATATATTGGATATGAATTATAGACGGCATTACGGAGAAAGCAGAGATTGGGATAGCGGACATGACGTTTCTAATAAATGGATGAGATTCTTCTTTGAAGATAAGAATACATCACTCATGTTTAAGATAGCATTTTCGGATTTGATAAAAGAACCCACAAAGCATCATCCGGATCGTCCCGAAGATGAGGAATGGTGTAGTAAACCAGTCGGAGAAAGATAATGAGAAAGCTAGCAACAATTCGTAAGATTGATAATTTACTGCCGATTGAAGGGGCTGATCTCATTGTGACAGCAGTTATCGATGGTTGGACAGTTGTAGTAAAGAAGAACGAATTCAATGTGGGAGACCCGTGCTTTTATTTTGAAATCGATAGTTTCTTGCCCGATGGTAATCCTGCATGGCAGCATCTTGTGGAAAAGCATCCACGTATGTTTGAGGGCAATAGAGGCCACCGTCTAAAGACTGTTCGCCTTCGTGGCCAACTGAGCCAGGGATTTGCCGTGCCAGTAAATATGTTTCCAGAATTCAAGGCCGAATGCCTAAACATTCCCGATGAATATCCTGCCAGTGCTATGTTTGCGCATCTTAGCAATCTTGATTGGACTACTATACTAAACATCAAGAAGTATGAAGCGCCTATTCCTGGTCAGCTTGCTGGGCAGGTGCGTGGCAACTTTCCGGGATTCATCCCAAAGACTGATCAAGAGCGTTGTCAGAACCTGGGTGTCGACATTTTTGTTACCAATGTAGATTCGCATTACGAAGTAACCATGAAGATGGATGGTACATCCTTCACTGCTTATCACAGGGACGGCGAAACCGGTGTCTGTGGTCGTAATTGGGAATTGCAAGTCAATGATGACAATGCGTCAAACACACTTGTTCGCATGTTTATAGACAGCGGGCTACAGGCGGCATTGCGTGAATTTGGGCTAAACTACGCGGTCCAAGGTGAGCTTATGGGCCCAGCTATACAGGGAAATCGTGAGGCGTTTACAGCAGCAAGATTGTTCATATTCGATATCTACGATATTAACGGTGGCCGTTATCTTTCTCCGGAAGATAGACATCGTGTGATAACAGAACTATGGAATCGTGGACTTAATCGTGATGTTGTGCAGCATGTTCCTGTTATGTCAATGGGTGTTACATTGGCTGAATTAGGAATCGGCAATATTGGTGAACTATTGGCATTCGCCGAAGGGCCTAGCTTTATTCATCCTGTTCGCGAAGGCCTTGTGTTCAAGCGTGCAGATGGTGGTTTTAGCTTCAAGGCAATTTCCAATGCATTCTTGTTGAAGGAAAAGGATTAATGTCATACCGCACTATCCACCCGCAGTTTAAGGCAACCTTTGAGCATTATGCAGTTCCAGAGGAAATGCAAGATGCTTTTTGGAATTATTTTGCGTACGGCATTGATCCGGGCAGCTTCGGTATGGCAATTCTCAGGAATGATTTCTTTGATGCAGTAGTTAGGGCACACCGGGCATTAACATCTGAAAATCTGCGTAGTATTTCAAAATGGTTTCTGAATGTTGCGCCGAGTATTGCATTTGGATCAGAAGAAAAAATTAAAGAATGGAAAGCTTTGTCCGATGAAGAACGCAGGGATATTATGATTGAACTGCGCCTTCGTCCATCTGAGTTCGATATTTTGAGAGGGCTTGCCGTAGCCTAATTTGTGATAAATAGCATATTGAAGGATATGCTATGCGATTGGTTGAGTTATTTCTAAATGAAACTACAGAAGAAGATAGAGCAATAATTTCTCTAGCGGAACCATTCTATTCTTTTTTGCAAAAATATGCAGATCAGGATTTAGACTGGGATGACGAAAATACTGAAACCTTGTATTTGGGGAAGATTGGACAATTCTTTGATACACCGTTTGTCGGCATCGATGACATAAAGATTACCATCATGTCCGATTCCGCCCTATTGGAACGGATCAAAAAAGAAAACCCAAGGGCTAAAGATGCACCAGCCGGTCTCTGGGATGCTAATACCAAAACAATTATATTCAATTCTGATTATCTTTCGACTGATTTTATGAAGTCTACGATAGCTCATGAACTCAGACATATGTTGGATGATATAAAGTCAGAATTTAGAGTAGCAGGAAGTAAAAGATATTCCACTCCTAAAGATAAAGAATATAGGAAGTCAAAGAATGATCCGTATGCTCCAGATATGCAATATCTAGCACAGCCTGCAGAAATTAATGCTAGATTTGTCCAAGTCCTAAATTCTCTTGTTCCAAAAATCAAACGCCTATCATCTCTACCATCTGTTGAGGCACGAGATAGATCGCACAAAATGCTAAGATACGAGATGGATATGAATGACGTAGCCGGTATGTTTAGGAATAAAGAAAATTCCCCAGATTATAAGCGTCTATTGAAGCGTGGTGCAGATTTCATTGATAAAGAATTGCAACATCTCCAGCAGTCAAAATAAAACCCGTCTTTTTTGACCTATATTCGCAACGAATTTAGGTTGACGGGATAACTAAACATACACTATAATACAACTTGTAGTACAAAGAATGGATACAGCAAACCAATTCAGGGCGTAAAATCCCTATAATGGTGTTGGTCACGAAACTGGAAGTGGAGGGGTAACCCGTTGAAGCTTACAACTTATTTTTATGCGGAGCCGTTGCCCCACGAAGCAAGGCGTTGAAACATAAAAATAGTCCAACAAACATCCTAGGACGATGTAAAAGGTTCGAACGAGGGGTAAGGCTCTCTTGCAATAGACGGTAACCTAGTTCCTGAATATTGTCCCTTACACCATTCTGTTTTCAATTTGCGTAGTTTATATAGAAAGCACATATGATAGTAAATCTCAGCTATCCATTGGCAGCATTACACGAAGCATCGAAGTACATTTGGGAAAATAATCCAAGTGTTAGAAATTGGCCTAGTAAGCCGGAATCTGTATTTGATGTTATGGCAGGTATTCAGAAAATGATGCGCAGGGATGCAATGAAAAATGCAGCCGTGATCCTCAAAGAAAGACGCCTAAATGTGAAGCTCGATAATGAATGGATTGACTATACTGGAACTGGCGGCTATTATTTTATCTATGAATTGATTTCAGATGATAATGCAGATGAAATCATAATTGGGGCAACGATTTTAGTTGATCCAGGAGTTCGTAACCCAGAACCGGGTTATGTTACTGAATTCATTGACGAACTTGAAGAAGAAGTATAAACTAGACACACGCTAAAGATTAGTTACAGCAACAAAATAAAATCCGCACTATTTGATCTTCGGGTCAAAGAACCTTTCCGGAGGGGAAAGCAAAAACTCGCCAAAAGCTAATCTGATTTATTTTAATATTCGCAGTTACGAATATGAAGAATCAATTCCGCATTCTAAATAATCCAAACCAGTGGACCGGTTCGATTCCGGTGAAACATAGTGTAATGGCAGCACACAGGTCTATTAAAAAATGATTCTGATAAAGGAAAAAGAAAATGACAACACTATTTGAAGCAGTAAACGCATCCGCAGTAACAGCCAACGGCGCAGTTACAAACGCATCCTCGTTGAACAAGAACGTGGACCTATTCTTCCTTGCTGGCGCAAGCCGTGGTAAGGACATCACTCCGACCTTCGTTGGTGCGATGGTGGAAGATTCTGAAGTTGCCATCCGTGTCTTAGAATGGGCACGTGACGCACGTGGCGGTGCAGGTGAGCGTGATACCTTCCGCAAGCTATTCGCTTACGTCCTGAAGACCGAACCAGCATTGGCTTCGCGCCTGTTGGTGAAGGTACCTGAACTTGGCCGTTGGGACGACGTGTTCGTTACTTTCGGTACTCCGTTGGAGCGTGAAGCTCTGCGTATGATCGCCTTCGCGTTGAACGACGTGCAGGATGGTTTGTGCGCAAAGTGGATGCCTCGCCAGGGTGCAGAAGCGAACAAGATCCGCTCGTACATGAAGCTGACTCCAAAGGAATACCGTAAGCTGATCGTCGGTCTGTCCAACACTGTTGAACAGAAGATGTGCGCTCAAGACTGGACCGGAATCGTGTATCCACACGTTCCTTCAGTTGCTGCTGGTCGTTACCAGAAGGCTTTCTTGAAGCACGACGCGACTGGTTACGCAAAGTACAAGGAAAAGTTGGTTACTGGTGAAGCCAAGATCAACGCTTCTGTTGCGTATCCGTACGATGTTATCCGTTCGTTAAACAACGGTGACAAGGCGGTTGCAAACGCCCAGTGGAAGGCTCTGCCTAACTACTTGGAAGGTTCGGACGAAAACATCCTACCGGTTGTCGACGTTTCGGGCTCGATGAGTGGTGTAAATGTATCCGGTAGCGTAACTGCTATGGATGTGTCGATCTCGTTGGGTCTTTACACTTCGGAACGCATGGGCGGTGTTTTCAAGGACCAGTTCGTTACTTTCAGTGCAACGCCAGCGTTGCAGAAGGTTTCGGGTACTTTGGAACAGCGTTATGCACAGATGGCTCGCTCAGAGTGGGGTATGAACACAGACATCCACGCGGTGTTTAAGTTGATCCTTACTGCTGGTGTGAAGCACAAGGTGCCGCAGTCTGAAATGCCAACCAAGTTGTTGATTTTGTCGGACATGGAATTCGACCAGTGCGTAACAATGGACGTCTCAAGCGGCGGTCGTCATGCACGTGGTGGTGCAGTTAGCGTAAGCGCCATGGAAATGATTGAGAAGGAATTTGCTGCCGCAGGGTACAAGGTTCCGCAGATTGTTTTCTGGAACTTGAACGGCCGTGCTGGCAACAGCCCGGTGACCTATAACAAGGTCGGTGCTGCACTTGTGTCCGGATTCTCACCAAGCATTGTTAAGTCAGTGTTGGGTGGTGAAGAAATGACACCGATCAGCATCATGTTGAAGACTGTAATGGTCGAGCGTTACGACTTCTAAGAGGTTGTAGTGAAACATTAGGGGTAGAAACTACCCCTAATGATAAATAACAGTTTGCGGGATTAGCTCAGCTGGTAGAGCGCCACGTTGCCAACGTGATTGTCGAGAGTTCGAACCTCTTATCCCGCTCCAATTGACAGCCCCTGTGATAAGTAATATACTTAAACAGGGGCTTCCTTATGAAACAAATCTTACTATCGATATTATTGACTTTATCCGCTTCAGCATATTCTGCGACGGATATGGTATTACCTATTCGCGGAGTCGCCGATGGCGATACAATTAGGAGTACGGTGAAACTTCCGTGCCCGCTGTGCGTAGTATCGGTTAGAATTCGTGGCATTGACACACCTGAGACCGGTTACCTAGCAAAGTGCCCTGCTGAGAAGGCAAAGGGATTAGAAGCCAAAGCATTTCTAATCAACCTAACCACTGGTCAAGAGACTATGATGGCACGAAATGTTAAGTGGGATAAGTATGGCGGTCGCGTTGATGCTGTAGTTGAAATTAATGGCGTGAATGTCGGTGACCTTATGATTTCCAAAGGATTTGCCAAACCCTACACCGGCACAGGTCTAAAACCTAATTGGTGTATTTGACCAAACCTGCATATATTGTTATAATAAGATACTAAATAAGTAAGTACATGCTGGAGTCGCATAGCGGCAATTGCAACGGTTTTGTAAGCCGTCTCCGAAAGGATACGTGAGTTCGAGTCTCACCTTCAGCACCAAACACAACTAGGAATCATAATGGCAACTATGCAATTACATACAAATCCAAACTTTTCACTTGACGTCACTGTTAGGGAAAGTGACAAGTATTCAGAAGCGGTGTATTTGAAGTTCGAACACTACATTTCTCCTGAAAATATTAGGGGTGTAAACCAGATGTTTATGACTCCTACTCAGCTTGAATTGATTGGACGTTTTCTTATTCGCCAGGCAGACGAGATTCGTACAGAACAGGCAGTGCGAAAAGAACCTGCCTGATGTTCTGTGGAAGATAATCGTTGCACCGTGCCCTTCACGGAGCCATTTAGTGTTTCGCTTGACAGGAGGTTAGTAACAGCATGTTGTAAGGTAAACATGCATCCAATTGACGAAACTACCGGCCTTCTTCCGCCACAGGTTATAGAATTAAGAAAATCTATACTAAACAATGAAAGAAGTCCACATTGTTCCGCATGTTGGAAAAGAGACGACGAAACTGGGCTGACTCACAGACAACGTCATTCATTGCATTTTAGAAATCCCAAATATTGGAAAAATAAATGGGAGACACTTACTCCCGAAGATCCTGTAACATCGGTTATGTTGGCATTTTCAAATAAATGTCAACTAATGTGTATCTATTGTTCTCCCGGCGTATCAAGCATGTGGGAGAATGCACCTGAAAAATTATTACCATTCAAGCATCGATTTATAAAAATAGAAAGACCGCCGATTGATATTAATGATGTGGCAGACATGGATAATATGAAGCGCATTGTTGTCAGCGGCGGCGAGCCGATGCTAGAACCGCGAGCAGTTAATTTTCTACAAACACTGAGACCAAATCCAAACAGAGATTTAGGAATAATTACCAATCTATCGTATGGTGATGCGGTGTTTAGTACATTATGCGAAATTGTTGAAAAACATCAACGAATAGATGTTATGTCAAGTTTAGATTCAGTTGGTGATAATGTAACAAGAAAATATATAAATTGGGAATTATGGTCTAGAAATTTTGAGGCATTAATTCCGAGTTTTATAGAGAGAGTGAAAGTATATCCAAAGATTTCTCTTGGTGTAATTATTACCGTTACCATACTAAATTATAAAGATGTACAGGGTGTAATTGAGTATATACTGTCGTTTAGGAAGCAAGGAATCAGAAATCTTGTATTCGTAATTAGTCCGATATCCGATCAGACATTGGTGTCTATTAAATCAGGTAGACCTGATCCTAATTATAGTATACAATTATCACAGGAAGACAATAATCTTCTTGATGAAAAAGAGAAGAAACAAATTGAATATTATAATAAATACCTTAAGGGTATTATCGTAGATGAAGAATTAGAGAAGTTAACACAGGCGTACCTAGAAGTATATTTAAAATAACGCGGGATTGGCATATTGGTTGTGTCCTAGCCTTCCAAGCTAGTCAAAGGAGTTCGATTCTCCTATCCCGCTCCAAAATTTAATCACGAAGGAAATTATGAGATTTAAGTTTATAATTACTGTATTTTCCTTCGTGTCTATTTCTGCATATTCACAGACTACTGTTCCGACTATACCAGTTGATCCACGATGTGGGCAGATTTTTTGCCCTATTGTTGTACCACCTAATCCGTGTACTACTAATCCGGCTCTATGTAAGCCTGTCCAGCCCGTGCAACCAGTACAACCGGTGCAGCCAATTAATAAATGTTGGTTACCCGAAGGTTGTCCACCGGTGAATAAGCAGGACGAATTCAAATGTATCGACGGTGTTAGATATCAGAAGATAAAGACACCCGACGGTATGTGGATATGGAAACCAGTTCTCTGGCCCACCGGTGAACCGGTAAAATGTGAAACACGCTAACACAGAGGAACTTAAATGAAGAAACTACTGATCGCCGCAACCATAACAATGGCATTTTCTGCTGCTGTATGTGCTCAATCATTATCAGGTTTGGCACTTGAATTACAAGCTGATGTTGCAGCATTGCCTGGATTGAATACGGTAATCGCCGATATGTCGTCAGCCAACAATATGCTCGATAAAGAGAGCAGAGTGTATGTTGAAGATCAAAAGCAAAAGCACGCCCTTGTGGCCACGGCGATTGCCAAGGTAGAACGTGAGGTAAAGGCCCCGGCCTTTCAACCAGTACAAAATCATTTAAATGAATACAACGCCCGCTGTGGTCGTTCATTCAATCGTGAAACCGAGATGGCACAATACAATCAGTGTCTTGCTGATAAGGCAGTTGTTGACGCCGAGGTGGTGAGGGTTTCCGCCTGGTGGGTACAGTGGGGAACCGCTTGGAACAAAGCAAACGTCGAACCGATAAATGCAGTAATTGAAAAACAGAATGCACGGATTGTACAAAACAATGCTAAGATACAAGCTAATGCCGCAACAGCAATCGCTGCACAGAATAAGAGCCTTGCTCTTAGGGCCCGTATTGCAGAAATTGAAGCAATTTTCCGAAGGGTGTGTAAAAATATTCCGGGCGAAGATAGTCCGTTTACACGCCAAGAGGCATTGAAGTATTGTAGCAGTATCATTTGGGATGGCGTGAGCACTACTCTTCCGCCAATGTATACCTGGCAGGGCATCGGCAGCGCAACGACAAACTGAATACCAGAATTTGGATAGATATGACAATTCAAGAGGAAATAACAGCAGCAAAAGAAGCCGCAAAAAAGGATAAATAGTTTTCTAACTTTGGAGATTATTATGACATTAGTATGGATTGCAGTAGGTGCATTTATTGGTTGGAATTTACCACAACCGTTTTATGCAGTAATGTTTCAAAAGTATCTAACATCAAAGTGGGAAGAATTTAAAGCAAAGTAAAGAATTTGGGAGCATAGCTTAGTGGCAAAGCACCGGCCTTATACCCCGGCACACCGTGGCGCTAGATTGGCGCATGACCTTGGTTCGATTCCAAGTGTTCCTACCAAATATGGAAGATTGGCCGAGTGGCTGATGGCTCTAGTCTTGAAAACTAGCGACTCTTAATCGGGTCCGTGAGTTCGAATCTCACATCTTCCTCCAAATTATATGATCACACTTTTAGCTGCCGTAGGTAGGAATAACGAGATCGGCTTACACAATAAGTTGCTCTGGTCTATTTCGGAGGATATGAAGCACTTTAAGTCCTACACAA
>Ga0315284_10002642_pt1 | contig 25548 bp, 21 predicted proteins | sample YL17G09_16_MG_FD_203696 | JGI IMG/M metagenome (GOLD analysis project Ga0315284, IMG submission 203696) | Sediment microbial communities from Yellowstone Lake, YNP, Wyoming, USA - YL17G09_16 | ecosystem: Environmental > Aquatic > Freshwater > Lake > Sediment | place: USA: Wyoming | collected...
AGTCCCGATTCCTGTTCTCCGGTCGGCCTACGGCCTCCCTCCGAACAGGAATCGCTCCCCCTCCCACACCACACTCCCCACCGTCCATACCTTATGGGGGGTCAAGATATTCGGGGATGGTTAAACCGGCGTTATTACCGGTTCTTAAAGGCTCGGAAGTACTGCTTCCGCAGCCCGTGAGTGAAAACACGGCCAGCCCGAGAAGCAAGCTGAAAATGATTTTTTTCATAAATTTTATGGCAGACTCTCACACACTTTCCCATCGCCATCCCTGTCAAGCTTGTGGACATCGTTTGACGTTCCACCACAGCATTCAAAAAGGGCCTGGGCTTCGGCCTGTGTTGAGAAGTCCACACAATTATAGATATTACTGTCGCACCGGCAATTGCCGGTGTTTTTTTGGTGTTCAGGCTGTTGAGGGTCGGCAGGTTCAGGACTATCGCACACCCCATCGGCCCAGAGACCTGCTTTGTTTGTTCTGGCTTTTTCTTCTGCCTGTTTGAATTCGGCCTGGTACTTGTACGGCAGGTTGTAGGTGTACTCATGAGCGTAACCTTGTTTGATCATCATCTGATTAAAGTTCGTGTTGTCTTCAAGGAAGACATACCGCAGAAGGCGCTGGTACTTATCACGGTCGCCCTGAGATGGATCGGACTCAAGACGGACACTTTTGCCTTCGAGGATTGCTTTGGCCTTGTTCGAGGCCTCGATACCGAAACACTCTACCGGTTTTGAGGGGTGGACGGTCTCCGGGGTGTCAACTCCGATGAGGCGGACTTTTTCGGTTTGGCCATTTATGTACACTTCGAGAGTATCACCGTCAATAACACGGACAACGGGGTAAAATGTCGGCTGTTCAGGGGCAGGTTGAGGTATGTTCTCTGTTTGAGAGTTTTTTGGAGTAGGAGTTGAGACTGTTGTTTCAAGTGAAGTTGATACTTCAGTATTCGTGTTTTCACGTTTGAACACTTCTGGCAAAGATGCTGTGTTTGGAGTTTTATTGGATGAACAAGCAGTAATTAGAGTGAGGAGGAGTAAGCCAACTACGAAAATGAGAATTGTCCTAATTTTTGGTCTGATATAGTGTTTCATCCTTTCATTGTAACATAAATTGGTTATATTTCAAGGTGTGTTTTCCCAAGTTTTCAAAATATTTTTCTTGCTTATGATGCGCCAAAAGATTTATTTGCATCATGGAAATAGTATCATAAAACAAACGATGATTATTTCCACTCACGTACTCAACCGAAGAGGTCGAGGGTTATAAAGTCCTTTGGATATCCTAGGAGTAGGAAGCGGTTGCGTATTATGCGGAAACCATATAACACTCTGGATAAAGCAGAATATTTCTGTAATGTATTGGCTGTCATGCGCTTAGAATCGTTTAGTTTCGGCGTGTTATGCTGACAGACCGAACCGTGGTGAGTGTTATATGGAAACAATATAAACAGTAGTTAGGTCGCCGTGATGAAGCAACCCGGAGGGGTGATGAGAACCGTGGAAATCCGGTCGCTCGCTGACGCGTTGGCACTTCTTGGGACGCTAGTGAAGGAGCATGACGGTTCCAATGCGAAGCTGGGGACCTTTCTTTATCCGTATGAACCGGGCTGTTATCCATTCCACATCTGGTTTCGTGGCGAACCAGACAAACCAGCGACACAACTGCAACCCTCTGTCTTTCGACCGTCCGCAAGCGGCCGCTTTCACGATGAAGTGGCTATGTTCTCTTACGCGCGCAGTCGCTACGCGCAATTCCGATCATCCTCCAGCGACATACTGGGCTCCCTCTGCAAGATGCAACACTACCGGGTCCCGACGCGACTCCTCGATTGGACCTAGAGTCTTGGGGCTGCTCTTTACTTTGCAGTGCGCGAGCCGACGCATGAGGATTCGTGGCTCTTCTGCTTGAACGCGCGGAGCCTCAACAATGTTACTGGAATGGTGAAATCCTGGCGAAACATCCACGATGAAGGAAGTTTTGGAACTAGATTCCGTTGCGAATTCGTCGTCACCGATGATAGCCACGATTGGTTTCGCCGAATCGACGCTTACTCCGAGTTTCGATGGGAGGACGTAAGCGCACGAATCCCCACCTTTCCTCTCTACGAGGACACACAGGTCCCAACGGCCGCACTACTGCATCACTGCACGCCGGTGGCCGTTTTGCCCACGACCGACGAAGGACGGGCCCTACAGCAGCGCAGCGCCTTCACACTGCATGGCGGGAAGCCATACAGTGGGCAAGCTCCGGCCAGCCACGAACTGATCCCGAAACCGCAGTCCTTGCTCGAAGTGAACGAGAAGTCGACCGCCCAGTACTTGGTCCGGGGGAAGATACCGGGGGACGCAAAGGAGAAGATAAGGTTCGAGTTACAAGTTCTTGGCTTCCATGAGGCGACACTCTTTCCGGATGCGGACACTCTTGGAGCAATAATAAAGGAGATGTTCTGATGGAATTCACTGATGTGAGAGTTCTCCGAGACATCGCGCTGATTCGAGCCGTGCTCGGAGGGGATGTCACCAGGGTAGCAGTATTCGGTTCAGTCCTTTGGCAACGTGAGGAGGCTGGTGACGTAGACGTCCTGGTCGAAGTCTCACCGGGTGCCGAGGAGGAGATCCGACGGCAAATTCTGCGCCTCCCCCTTTCGGCACCGGTTAAGAGCATCGACATTCAGACGTACGACAGTCTGCACGAGGAAGTTGGAGAAGGAGTGGTGTACCATTTCGTGGTGTGTGCCGTTGGCGGTATGCGCGCCTTCCTGAATGAGGTGAGTCGGCGAGGAGGACAGTACGTGTTCCTCGGGCCGGTGCGCGACCTAACAACGGCATGCAGCGGGTGGCGCTGACGCGCCGCCGCTGATGCCGAGCGTTAGACCTACAAGGAGGCCGCAGTGGACGAGAAGCGGATGGTCGAGAAGCTAGCCGTTCAGCTCGCCCCTCGTTGCCGTCAGGTTCTCGTGCATCAGAACCTCGCCTCGCTCACCGATTTCAAGGCGGAACTCGAGCGACGCTTCGGCTTCCTGCCCGTCCTGAATGAGATCGATATGATCCTCGTCGGGCCACAAGGAGAGCTCTGCGCCATTGAGGCCAAGTGCTTCAGCATCCGCGGCGGCAGTTTCACTAGACCGTTCTACGACGGCATCGGTCAGTCGCTCTCCCTCTTGCGCTACGGCTTCGACTTCGTTGCCCTGTGGCACTTGTTCTCCGGTGACATCGATCAGGCTCGTTTTGACCGGTATGGCGCAGCAACATGGTGGTTCATCCGGAACCAACTCCAACTGCTCTTGGACTTCTCGTACTTCAATGTCGAAAACGATCCAGAAACGCCGCGGTTCATCGTCATGCAGTACGACAGTCCCAGCACTGGCGCCCAGCTAACGCCCATCGATAGCTCGAACTTTGTTGTCACCTGGAAGCACCGCAATCCGTTCGTGCAGACTGAAGAGGCACAGTGTCTGCGGGCAGCGCTCGTCGCTGCTCTTGGGATTGGCGGTATCGTGTCGTTTGAGGCCTAACAAGCAAATCCAGCAGACTCGCTTCGCTCGCAGCTGATACGCCACCGTTAGGTGTGAGACCTTCGAAAATATCTCACGCCCGCAAGAAGAAAGATTTGAATCACGGACAAGCAGAAAAGGAATTTCAAAAGCTGGCATAACCCGGCAAGATAAAAATCAATGTTTGTCTTTCCGTTGTCATCTTCCATTGTAGCGCCAGCTTCAAAGCTATAAAGGGTAGTTTGGCTGGCGTTCCGCTACAGTTGCCCACAATATTTTGCTGCCACAGGAAGGCGGGGGCAAAATAATGTGGACAACTATTTACGCTTCACTGGCCAACTCCACCCTTGACAGCATCAAACGATCAGGCGCTATCACTGGAATTCGGTTATAAAACTTCTGAGTTGATCAACCAACATATCAAAGCGGCTGTATGCACTGAGGATTATCATGTTGCGGTTTGTTGACGTAATTGCTGATAGGATAAACTTCTGATATATCGGAAAGAAAAGGTTTCAATAGTTGTTCAAGTGATTCTGAGTCTGTGTTATCGCTATCAATCCACATATCATAGTCCTCCGGTTTCAGAATCACCGGCATTCTATCATGAATGGATTGTATAGCTTTATTTGCCTCCGTAGTAAGAATTGTACAGGACTCAATCACACTTTTACCACCTTCCCAACTCTCCCATAATCCAGCAAAGGCAAAAGGTTCATTATCTTTCATTTTGATATGATACGGTTGTTTTCTCTTACTTTGTTTTTCCCAATCATAAAATCCTGTAGTCGGTATTAAGCAACGTCTGTGCTTGAATGCTTCACGGAATGACGGTTTCGTTGTCACTGTTTCAGAACGGGCATTTATCAGTCTGCTTCCTATTTTCATGTCTTTAGCCCAGTATGGTATTAGACCCCAGTGGAACATCTTTAATACCCGTTTATGGCTCTCTTTATCTTGTACTATGGCTGGCACACTCTGAGTTGGAGCAATATTAAACCGCGGCTCATATTCAATTAAATCTTCAATGTTGAAAAACTCGATAATACTGTAAGGCGGTATACCTAATGCAAAGCGTCCACACATAACTGACCTTACCCCATTAGTTGATTCAGATGTTATGGTTAATATATGGACTGAGAATTAACTCTGGTAGTGGTAAAAGCGGGGTATATCAGTAATTCAAATATCTAACCATCTCTTTGCCCGAGGGGTGAAAGTGTCCACTTTGTTCTGACAGGATACAGGGGTACTAGTATATATTGGCTGGATTGTTGGCATTAAGTTATTCAGAATAGTATTACTTCAACAGTGTGTTCTGAATTTAAACCAAGATTATCATAGTCTAAATTAGCTATTATAATTTGAAACATTTCATGATAAGTTGAATCATTACATATATAAACTGGTCCAGCAATTGAATCATGATATTTGCATTTTATATCATTAGGACTTTCTCCATATAATGTTTGTGCAAACCAATTGTCTGGGCAACCACCTTCTCGTTCCCAAAATACTAAATTTTTATCTATTAAGTACAGATTGTTTCTGATTTTTGCGCATTCCTCTTCTTGAGCAAGCTTCTTGAATGGACTAAGATTTAAGCCATCATCTGAATCCGTTGCATTTTTTGAGCAGTTTAATAATATCAGAACAGAACAAAGTCCATAAGTTAACACAGTAATAATAGAAAAATTTCTAATTGGAACAAGCATAACCTACCCCAATGATTTGTATTATCTTGTTGCTATATAACACGTTCATTATCCTTATGCAAGCCCTTTAAACACCTTTACATTCAGCTATCCTAACCTGCCCCCCGAAAACTGGTCCACCATTAATGAGAAAAATTGCGTAAATTCTCATTAAAGGAGCACCTCACTCAGCCAAATACTAACATACCATCTGGATCAACTATTAGATGCAAGGTCAGCTACAAATAGTAGGGGCAGGTCACCAGTTGGCATTGTGTTACACATAGGGAGGGAATTTGTTCGGAAGCGTTCTTACTATTGCCGTCACATTGATGCATATTTACGTTTTCTGGCGGGCCAACTCGGTGCCGTTTTTGAAACGTCACATCCCCCTAAAACTTCTCGTCGGTATTGGTATAGCTTTTTGGTTGTGCTTTTTCTTTGGCCGAGCTCTCGGTCACGGCAGCACGGGACCACTCGCCATTGCTCTTGAGCTGTTCGGCATGAACTGGATGGCCGTGCTATTCATTTTCTCCGTCTCCCTTTTATCGCTGGACTTCGTGACTGGATTTGGCTTTTTTCTACCACGACTATCGCCTTCCCTACGAGGTTTGGCCTTGGGTGTCGGTGGATTGCTTTCTGTGATCGCACTCGTTCAGGGTATGAGGCCACCGTTGATGCAACACTATGATGTGTATCTCTCCGACCTTCCTGATGAGATGAATGGCAAAGTGATCATTGCCATGTCTGACCTTCACCTCGGCTCGCTGCTCGGTGAAAGTTGGTTGAAGGCACGTGTTCACCAGGTCCAGAAGCAGAAGCCAGACCTCGTAGTCCTGCTCGGGGATATTTTCGAAGGACACGGCCAGCCCCAAGGGGAACTGCTCTCGGTCTTGCGCCGCATTTCTGCACCGCTTGGAGTTTGGGCTGTACGTGGTAACCACGAGTTCCACGGCCGCACCAATACGAGCACATCGCCGATGAAGGATGCCGGCTTTCATGTGCTAAACAACTCCTGGGTTGAAGTCAGGCCCGGTCTTGTTTTATCAGGCGTTGACGAACTTAGAGTTAGGAGCCGTTCTGATCAGGTCGATGATTCCATCTCGAAGGCGCTTGATGGCCGACCTCCGGGTGCAACCATCCTCCTTTCCCATAAACCGTTACAGACTGACAGAGCAGAGAGAGCCGGTGTAGGACTGATGCTTTGCGGCCACACTCATGGGGGGCAAGTGTGGCCCTTCAGCTATCTGGTCAAACTCGACTACCCACTGCTTGCGGGACGGTATGAGGTTGGTGGTATGACGGTCATTGTCTGCCGTGGTACTGGAACCTGGGGGCCGCGCATGCGCCTTTGGCGTCCAAGCGAAATCCTCCGTGTGACGCTGCATGTAAAAGAAAAGAGAAAATAATTGTAAAATGATCAGCTTTACCGTACACACACTTGTATTTATTTTAAACGCACTTGATTAAGTTATATTGATGATTTATGTTTTTGCTCACAGGTCGTTCTTTTGTGTAGGCCATTTAGTATCATAGTACACTAATAATCTTGAAAATCCGAGAGGTATAAAAACAGGTGAATGGAGGATCAAATGAAACGCAGATTATTCGTAATAGCTGTTCCTGCCATCCCCGTGTTGGCCGGTACAGTACCCGGCTTCGCTCAGAATCTGCAACCGATCACGCTTCTGAAACCCGAGAAAGAAGGGGGTAAATCCGTGCTGGCGGCTTTGCAGGAAAGAAAAACTATTCGCAATATAAGTGCGGAGAAACTTCCTCCTCAGGTACTTTCTAATCTTCTTTGGGCGGCATTCGGGGTAAACCGGGAGATCGCGGCTTTTAACAAGCCGGGAAGAACAGCCGCATCGGCAAGCAACTCTCAGGAAATCGACTTATACGTTGCAATGCCCGAAGGGGTCTATCTCTATGAGGCGGTTCCTCACTGTCTGACTCCCGTGGTCGCCGGGGATTTTCGCTCCAGGGCAGGCAGGCGTGGTGCTGCCACGGCTCCAATTAATATTTTCTATGTCGTTGATCTCAATCGTTATGATTTGGGAAGCGGGCAGCCGGACCGATCTATTGGAGACCCGGAGGTCCAGAAGTCCTATTATTATACTGACACAGGTATCATTGCCCAGAATGTCTATTTGTTCGCAGCATCACAAGGTTTAGCGGCATGGTTCCATAATTGTGACAAAATAAACACGGTAAAGGAATTTAAATTAAGACCTGATCAGCAGGTGCTCTTCGCCCAGTCGGTGGGTTATCCGGGGAAGAGTTAGTCAGTACACAGATCAGAGGAAAAAATGGACTGTGTCCCTAAAAATGACCTGTTTCCACTCTTTGTACCACTCCCAGAGTTTAACTTCAAGGCCTGAAAAAACAGTTGCAACTCACTAAATCACACCTTAGTTTATAACTGAAAGTGTCCAGAATGTTCTGACGACGTACATGTTCTGAAGATGTACACTGTACAAGAAAATGTAACGCTGAAAATTGAACCAGGTGTTGTTTTGAAGGATAAGTTATGATTGATATTAAACGTGGTTTTTTTGTTCAGAAATTATTTTTATTTTTGGTTCATTATTGTGATGAACCTTTTATTTCCCATATCAAACCTAAAATATGCTTTCATAAATTGCCACAACATATAATATAAACTATATAGAAAGATATTTGGAAAAGGTAATATTTATTTATCAAAAAGATCATGGAGATTTTTAACAACTCATGAATTTGATATGGGGAATATTGGACAAATAGTTTAAAAGGGGCGGACTCGCCGGCAGGAGAACATTCATGAAAAATCTATTAGCAATCGCAAGCATTATAATCCTTTTCGGCTCCATGGGTTGCGGTGGCAAAGGTACAACGTTATACGTATCGCCCGTGGGTAACGATGCATGGTCGGGTCGGATATCGGAACCCAACAGCACCGGCACCGATGGTCCATTCGCCACTCTTGAACATACGCGGGACCATATCAGGCAATCCAGGACCGACGGACAGCTCCCTTCCGGAGGCATTACTGTCGAACTCCGTGGTGGTGTGTACGAACTGTCGCAACCGTTCGAACTCACAGTGGAGGACAGTGGCACGGAGAAGGCCCCGATCATCTATCGGGCGCGGGAAGGCGAAACGGTCAGGATCGTCGGCGGCCAAGTTGTGACCGGTTGGACACAGATTGCCGATTCCACCGTCCTGAACCGGCTCGATGAAACAGCGCGCACACACCTGTGGAATCTCGATGAATCGGCGACTTCCCATGTATGGCAGGCAGACCTTCAAGCTCTCGGTATTACCGATCTGGAGGGCATCGGCAACGCGAGGACATATCAGTCCGATCCAGGGATGGAACTGTTTTACCAGGATTTGCCTATGACCCTGTCACGGTACCCGAACTCAGGATACCTGTACATCACAGGCGCAATCGATGCGAACGGTATCCAGAAGACCAGCACCGTCTCTTCCCCGGATGGAAAGTTCCTTTGTGACGATCCGCGACCTGCCCGCTGGATGTCCGAGAAGGACATCTGGCTCCACGGCTTCTGGGTCTGGGACTGGGCCGATCTGCGTATTCCCCTCGGCAGTGTGGACCCCAAAGCCCGCACCCTTACCTTCACTCCTTCGCCCGAAAAAACTTACTCGATCCGCCCCGGCCAGTGGTTCTACGCGGAGAATGTCCTGCCGGAACTCGACAGCCCCGGCGAATGGTATCTGGACCGTGATACCTCGATCCTCTATTTCTGGCCCCCGTCGCCGATATCGTCTGGAAAAGCGGTTGTTTCCGTTGTTCGCGATCTATTCCGCTTCAACGACGTTTCAAATGTCACCCTGAGAGGCTTGGTCATCGAAGATGGACGGGGCAGTGCTATTGTCGTCAAGGGGGGCGAAAATGTCCGTGTTGTGGCCTGTACGATCCGAAACATGGGCAACTGGGCGGTAAGGGTTACCGGCGGCATTCGTCACGGAATCGTCGGCTGCGACATCTATCAGACAGGCCAGGGCGGCATCCATATTGAGGGCGGCGACCGTAAGACCCTCACCCCCGCTGGCCACTATGCTGATAACAATTATATACATCACACTTCCCGCTGGGATCAGGTGTACCAGCAAGCGATCGCGCTTTACGGCGTCGGCAACAGCGCAACCCATAACCTTATCGCCAATGTGCCCCATATAGCCATCGGTTTCAGCGGCAACGACCAGACCATCGAATACAATGAGATTCACACCGCAGTTTACCAGTCAAATGATGCCGGCGCCATTTATACATCCCCGCCGGATGAAACCTGGTCCATGCGCGGCCACAAGATACGCTATAACTATCTGCACGATATCAAGGGATTCAAGAACAAGGGGTGTTTTGGCGTCTATCTGGACGATTGCTTCTCCTCCGCCGACATCTCCGGTAATATTTTCTACGATGTCGCCACTCCCATTCTCATCGGCGGTGGGCGCGACAACATCATGACAAACAATATGTTCATCAACTGCGGCAAGGCCTTCCTCATTGATGCCCGGGGGCTTGGCTGGGCCAAAGGAGTGGGTGACTTCGCGACCAAGGAACTCATCGACCTGAATTACAAACAACCGCCGTGGTCGGTCAGGTACCCTGAACTGCTTACCATCCTCGAAGACGAACCACTTGCCCCCAAAGGCAATGTCATGGCCCGCAACATCTGCTGGGGCGGCCCATGGGGTACCGTCCAGGAGGAAGCCAGGCCGTATGTTAAACTTGAGGACAACCTTATCGGCATCGATCCGCTCTTTGCAAGTAAACCCGATCCGCTCCATGCGGGCAATCCCCCCAGGGGCTATAGTCTGACTGCTGACTCGCAGACTCTGGAACTTGGTTTCCTGCCGATACCGTTTGATTCCATCGGGATATACAAGAGCGAAGATCGGGCTTCGTGGCCATTAGATAAATAATCTGCCATTAATATATGCGGCCTTGACAAAAATGTGCGGTGGAGCTACCAGAAACACCTTAAAGAGATCAACGGCGGAGTATCAAATTCGGAAACACAATAACAACTGACCGTGTCCCCGAAAGTTGATCCAGATGTTATGTAACATTGCCCCTGAAAACTGGTCCATATGTTAAATTAGTAATAGATTTGCTTCATCTCATAACTACGCATGATTGTTATTTGTTTATTATTCAATAACTTATAGTATTTTCGAGTGTAAGCTGAAAAGTTCGCAAAACGTTCACTTTACTCCACCATTAAAAACAAGGACTTAGATAAATGGTTGACACAAAAATCAATTGCTCATGACCCAATTTGTGTCAGTTTGTGCCAGTATTGGCCTTGACTCCGAAGAAGTCAGGGCTTTTTCTTTGTACGCCTCTCGTATACGTGGCATAGATATTATGTTTGGCTACGCTCATTGATATGAAGTATCGTTGAATCGTATGGGCTAAAGTGGTCCACTTTGTTCTGACGAGGTACAGTTAACCGGACACTACTGAGTCTAACTTATAAATCAGGTGTCACAGTATTCGACCGCCACACGTCTCACTTTTAAACCGCCCTTTGCAAAGCGGTGTTTTAAAAAATGTACTTGAAAAAGATTATTCATGTAGCAATATTCATTCACAAACAAGAATGCAGGAAAGTATAACCTTTTGTGGAATATAATCTTTTTAAATCCGCAATCCGCTATTATAAATCATCAACCTGTAATCAGTTCCTCATTGGAGGGTTTTGATCTATGGCACCATCGCAGGTCGGGTTAGGATTGTTCCTCGGAATTATCGCAGGAATATTTCTCGGTTCTTTTGCACTCCCCATGAAACGATCGAAATTATGGAACTGGGAACAGATCTGGTTGATATATACGATCTGGTCGGTCGTGATTTTCCCGTGGATACTGGCTTTCAGTACTGTCCCACGCCTGTTTTCCGTGTTTACATCGGTTCCGGCTTCGACAGTATTGACTGTGTTTGCTTTTGGAGCTGGCTGGGGGATAGCCAGCATCGGAATCGGTATCGGAATAAAAATGCTTGGATTGGCGCTCGGAATGGCAATCGTTCTCGGATTGAACAATGTTCTCGGCGCCATTCTCCCCCTGATTCTGTACCATAAGGAACAGTTTCTGCAACCGGTCGGTCTTGCGGTGTCCGGAGGAGTTTGTATAATGCTCGCGGGCATCGTTGTCTGCGCGGTCGCCGGCGGAAAGAAAGACAAGGCTCTTCAACGTACAGAAAAAGGTTCATCCACCAGACACACAACTGAGTTTGTCAAGGGACTTGTCATGTGTCTCGTCGCCGGAATCTGCGGCGCCATGTTCAATTTTGCCCTTATCGCCGGGAAAAGCATTGAAAAAGAAGCGGTGCGTTTGGGAGCATCTCCCATCAACGCAGCGAATCCCACCTGGTGCATCGCTCTTCTGGGCGGAGGAGTTGTGGTGACGCTGTATTGCCTGTATTTGACCACACGAAACGACAGTTGGAATCTTTATGGAAAAAAGGGCACATCATCCTACTGGGTGCATGCGTTTCTTATGGGATTCATGTGGTTCTGCGGTGTTGCCCTGTACGGCATGGCGGTCACAAAGCTCGGTACACTCGGACCTTCCATCGGCTGGCCGATTATTCAGAGCATGGCGGTTGCAAGCGGCAATTTCTGGGGCATCGTGACCGGAGAATGGAAAGGCTCCGGAAAAAAGCCCCTACAAATAATGCTTCTGGGGCTTCTGCTCCTCTTCATTGGAATCATCATCATTGGATGGTCGAGCACACTTTCATAAAATCTGGATGCACCTGTTAAAAACCGATACATGAAACCTGTTATTGATATGAAATCTATTTTTTTTCTTTGCGTTCTGTGCACTCTTTGCGAACTTTGTGAGAAATAATAATTGTTTTTTCTTTGCGACCTTTTCGGGCTTTACAAGAAATAAAAGCCATATTTACAAACAATTCTCTCAAGGAGGAAGCAGCCATGGCAACTCGTTTATCGCGCCGTCAGGCGCTCGCAGCGGGACTCGCCGCCGGTGCAGTCGGAGTATCGTGCGGAACCTCGAAACAGGAACAGCAGCTGGCACAGGCGCCCCAGCAGCCTGCAGTCAAGGAATTCTGGGAACCCGGACCCGACAAGAACCTTGTGCACGATCTCACACCGCGGACAACTCCTATCCGTCTCGGCGGCTACTTGAACCGTAACGAGAAGGAAAGCCTCATCCAGACGGTGAAAAAGATCAGGGAGACCGGATATGCGGGCGTGGTGACCGGTCCCGAACCCTGGAATTCAATGAAGGATTCCGAACTGAATGAGCTTCGTGCGGCGCTCAAGCAGTATGATGTTGTCATTTTTGAGGTGGGTGGCTACACCAATATGCTCCATCCCGAAACGTCCACACGCCAGAAAAACCTTCAATATCTCTGCACATGCATCGAGGCGGCAGACAAGATCGATTGCCCCATGGTGGGTACGATCTCGGGAAGTCTCGACCCGGTGAATTTCTTCAACGTTCACCCCGACAACTGGACCCTCGCCACCTGGAATGTTCTCGTGGACAGTGTGAAGCAGGTGCTTCGCGACACCGCCGGTATGAAGGCAGCCATCGGAATGGAGGCTCAAGTCACAACCAATATCGACGGCCCCAAGTCGCATAAACGGCTCATTGATGATGTCGGCGATCCGCGCTGTGCGGTCAACCTCGATCCGGTCAATATGATCTCGCTTGCAAACTACTACCATACGACGGAGCTTTTAACTGAGTGTTTTGACCTCCTTGGCGAGAGTATTCTTGGCTGTCACGCCAAGGACACTTTCATCTGGCCGGACAAGCAGACAGTGCATGTGCAGGAGGTCTGCTCCGGACGGGGCGTCATGGACTACGAAACCTACCTGGTGCGGCTGAGCCGGATGCAGTGGCCGCGGACGATCCTCCCCGAGCATGTTCCCGCCGACGAGCTTACCGAGGCTGCAGAGTATATCAGGAAGGTGGCAGCGAAGGTCGGCGTGACAATCCTGTGATGACATGACACAAGGAGGTCCGATACCTTGACCAACACTATTTCACGGAGGTATATTCTCACCGGGGCTACCGTTGTGACTGATGTCTTTCTGACCAGTTTGGACCGTCGGCACGCTTATGCCTGGCACCAGGGGCCGAAGGATAATGTCATCCGCGACCTGACCGCGTGACTGACGCCAAACCGTCTTGCCATCAATATCAAGCGGGAAAATGGCGAAAATCCTGAAGAAATGATCCTGCGGAGTAAAATCTACCCACATGGAGATTCTTCATCATGGAAAGGTCTTTGTCAAAGGTTTGATATGTAATAAGAGATAAATCCATACTAATAGGAGCATCCTGAATGCCGGAACAGACACAAAAGTGGTGGAAACTTGATCTGGAGTGTAAACCTGATTTCGAAATGGCGATGAAACGGATTTATGCCTGGTACAATCAGGAAATCATCGACAGACCACCTATCCGATTTACCGCACACAATGTCGATTTCGCCGAAGCTAAGACATCAAAAGACAGAACATGGAACAGTTTGAAGGACAGGTGGTTCGATGCTGAATTCCAGGTTGATTATTTTATCGAATCCCTCGGGAATCAGACATTTTATGCAGAAACATTCCCCGTCTTCTGGCCGAATCTGGGCCCCGAAGTCTACTCGGCATTTCATGGTAGCAAACTTGTCTATCAAGAGGTTACATCGTATTCCGTTCCTCTGGTCGTCACATGGGAAGATGTTTCGCGGATACGGCTGGATATGACTAACGAGTATTTCCGGAAAATCGATGAAATGACCCGCATCGCCCTCGACAAGTGTCCGGAACGGTTTATGGTCGGATATACAGATCTCCACCCCGGTGTCGATTGTGCTGCAGCCTGGCGCGATCCCCAGGAACTCTGTATGGACCTGATAATGGAACCGGACAGGGCGCGGTCGCTGATTGAACTGGCTTGTTCCGGATTCCAGACTGTTTATGATTACTTCGACAACCTCCTCAAATCACACCGTCAGTTATCGGTCACCTGGATGGGGATTCCATCGTTCGGGAAAATGCATATACCGAGCTGCGATTTTGCCGCTATGATTTCACGGAATCATTTCGAGGAATTCTGCCTTCCGGTTATCGAACGTGAAATCAAGCCCATGACACATAATGTGTTCCATGTCGACGGGAAAGGCGTTGCGAAAAATCTGGACAGACTCCTTGAACTTCCCGAAATAAACGCCATCCAGTGGGTGCAGGGTATGGGAATGGACATGCCGATTCTTCAATGGATACCGTTGATCAAGGAGGTTCAAAACGCTGGAAAATCCGTGGTCGTCGATTTACAGCTCTCCGAACTTGAAGAATTTATTGAAAACGTAAAACCGGAGGGGATCATGCTGTGCATCACCGCCGACCGGTCGATCCAGCCCGGTATCATAAAACGAGTCGAAAAATGGTAATAATATTTCAGGCCCCGAGCCGGAAAAGCCGCGATTCATTGGCGGACATTTCCACTGTGAAGGAATCCGTCCTGTCTGCAATCACCTTGTTATTAATCAGATCGATCACCCTGGTCTTACGGAGGAGCGAAATTGTCCGCCTGCCCGCTACCAGAGAATAGATTCCGAGAAAATGCCTGCTTGGCATAGACGACATCGTTCGCTTCACTGTAAACCTGGCATCCTGCCGCACGTGCGATATTTCTTAATAACTAGGCGGGAACGATCGGAGCACTGGAATAGACCGAAGTCCAGCCGTCAAATTTTTTCACCGCCAGTCCCATTTTCCCAAACTGTTCACCATACCCAGAACGACCGCATCCCTGTCGTCTACCGTAAAACGGGGAGCGATACTGAATCTGGGAAGTCTCATGCAGAAGTAATCCCTCAGATTTTTCAGATACGAGTCCACATCGAAGAACTTTCTGATTATCATCACATTAACATCGGTGCCAAAAGCAAGGCCACCGCGCGGGAGTGTGCTGGTATAAGGATGATCGAATGAGGTGATTTCATCCTGTAGCTCGCCAGGTGTCATAGACTCTACGAATCTGAATCCTGTCAAATCCTTGTATGTCGTCAAAACATTCTGTACACTTTCAGTTAAAATTAAGGTAACGTGTCAAGATGTGGCGTGAGCTTATGATCGAACAGGGATTATCCAGAGATGATGACTCAATCAAGAAACTATGAGTAAAGTGAACAATGGATGAAAATGTTGTATCGAACGGTGAATGATTATGGAAGGGAAAGGAAGGGCTTTTTGCACCTATTCAGAACAAATTGAACATTCCCCCCCTTCAATCTAAGATGTGGTATGCTGTTGGCAGTACCTCGTAACTACATTAAGTTTGTTACCTTGGGAAACGATATCAAGAAGATAATAGTTACTTCGAAAATCATGCATGCATTCATTGCTTCTCGGTATACTGTTCCATGAGCCGCTCGGCGATGCCGCCTTCCTGGATGAGAGCGAAAACAACCATGTTGACTCCCATCTTGAGTTGGGGCTCGTTCTCATAGTCCAGTTCCCAACTCCGCCCATAGCCCTTGTCCGAATAGATCGCCACGAGCCGGTCTTTGATCCAGACGCCTTCGAGATAATAAACCGGTTTCTGGTCTTTCAGTTCATGATACCCGCCTCCACGGATATAGCTGTCAATATCGAGCTCTCCTCCGATAGGCGGCCCGTCGTCGAAGTCGAAGAAGCAGTGATAGAGCGGGTGATCGTTCCGGATCGGCAGAAATACCGCGTCGTTACCGAGGGACAGTCTGATCATCTGACGCAGCGAAGCTTCGGCGGGGCACATGCTCTTTTCCGGCGTTCCGTTCTCGAGAACCGCGAATCCCCCTTTCCTGAGATAGTCTCCGAAATTCCTCGCCTCGACACCCGTCAATTCGAACTTATTGGTCACCGAGAGGTATACAAAGGGAGTATTGAAAAGCTCCCGTGAATCGATATGGAGGTGTTTGTCGACTTTCGACCGTATACGCGAATACTGATTGAGGGCATCGGAGATGTGTATGATACCCCGTTTATAGGAGGGTTCGAGGTGGGTTCCCCATAAGGTGGCGATATATATAAATCCCTTGATATCCTGTTTGTTGTTCGGGTCCTGGATGACCAGCCCCTTGTATTTTCCGATATTGAGATCGTCGATGGTGATCATTTCTTCCTTCATGGAAATGTGACGGCTCGGTTGCCTGAGAATGTTCAGGTCGATATCGAGTCCTTCCGGAACAAACACGTACTCGTTCGCATCCAGCTTCATGTCAACGGCATATTCATATGCGGTAATCTTCCCGATACTAACATCCGCCATGCTTTTCACCCTGATCTCGAACGAAGGGGCAGTCAGTGTCGCGACCGCCTTCTTACGGTACTCACGTTTTTTTATGCGCTGTTTTTTGAACTCGAAAGGCTTGGTCATCCGGGGACGGCGCACGACCAGCTCCATTGTCGGCGGTTTGACCACACGTACCTCCGTTTCCCTGAATATGAAATACGCCCCGATGGCCGCATGAACGGCGACAGCGACGATAAACCCGAGAAAGAGAAGTTTACGGGTCTCATGCTCGAGCACTTTCACATCGATGATATCGGAGGGCCTGGAAAACCTTCCGGAAAAACGTTCGTCCACCGCTTACCTCGCCTCGTTCAATAACCCGTGTAGACTTTTACAAAGAACGAAGACCACTTGTAGTCCTCCCATGTGCGGCCCGGGTCGTCGTACATGATCTGTTCCAGCCGGAACCCCCACAATCCCCAGACATCGAATCCGAAATAATTTGATTTGTTCGCCACCTGGAGCACATAATTTGTCTGGCGGAAGTCATTGCGTTTATCGAGGAAATCCAGATAGCGCAGCTCCGCATTTTTAAATCCCTGGGCGCCGAAGGTAATTTCAGTCGCCGGTGAAAAGCGGTATTTCACATACGTCAGGGGAATCATAAGCGTAAAATAGTCCTCGGGATTCATGTGATACGAACGGTCGTACTTGTAGGACCGGATTTTCAGACCAGCTGTGGCAGTCCAGTTCCCCCACTGTTTCGTGAAGGCCGCTTTCTGGGACAGCGCCACGGTTGTGAGGATTCCCGGAAGCTGAAAGGTGTTGTCGTACATGACACCGCCGAACTGACTGTTGCGTTCGTATTTGAAGAACTGTTCAACAGTTATCGAGGGAACGGCTCTGATTTTCGATTCGAGGAAGAGCTTGTTCACATCCGAATTGCGGTATTCAAGCTTGTCAAAGCATGTGTTTTTTCTAATATTCAATCCTCCCAAATTACTCGCATAAGAGGAAGCTGTTCTCTCCTGATCGTACACACTAAATGGGTCATGGATGTTGTCCTGAATGCGTTCGTGCCGTAATTCGGCGCTTATCTTCCCCACAGTGAACACGGAATAATCCACCCTGAACTTCGCATAATCGTTGAATGTCCTGTTATCCACACCCACCCCCCGTGTCCTGAGAGAGCCTGCGATGAAATTGGCATGCTCGACCGGGGTGAACCGTACGGAAACATGATAACCCTTGCGATCGAGATCGTAAGGAGTATCGGCATATCTGTCATCTTCGAGGTAATCCGGTATGGTATTGTCGTCGAAGTCGTCCCCCAGTGCGAAGCTTTCCGGATCGACATCGAACATGAGGAACGGCTCGAAGTAATCGGGAATGCCGTTCAGGTTACGTTCGGTGTCGGGGATACCGTCATTGTCTTTATCGAGACCCGGAAATATGCCATCCTCATCGTTCTCGTTATCTACAAACTGGTCATAATCGTCGTTATCGGCGATCAACGATCCCAGGCCTTCGGCGAAAGGCTTGTAAAACTTCCCCATCCTGAAGTATTCACCCGAGAGTCCGACATGTCTCCAGTCTTTCTGCGCGGTTATGTACCATGCATGGTCGGTTATCGAGGAGCGGTGACCGGTCCGTGGTCTCCAGTCGGATATCTTGATCATGGCAACGCCGCTTCCGGGGACGCCGTCGGGATACATTGAGTAATGGGTGTTTGTAACGTATTCCCCCCGTATCCTGCACCCGTACCAGTCGAAATCGGCGTCGACCCCGTACACCGTATTCCCCACCGGATAGGCGAAATCGATACTCACCGTCCGGATATTGGATCCGTCTTTCACATTGCCGTCCGCAACCGCCATCGTCGTCCACTGCTTTACCGCATAATACGACTGGTAATCGCCTTTGCTGTCATGGCCTCCGCTGGGCTGCTCGGTATATATGACCGAGGTCTGTATACGGTAATCGTTCGATACGGTCATTTCCGCCTGGACACGGTTCACTGGATCGGTGATGGAAGACAGGTCGAACCAGTAAATGACATACCGTGTTCCGTTCACCCGGAGCGGCATGCCGGCAGGATCGATGACTGAATGATACTCTGTCAGCCAATCGATATTGCAGTAGTGGGTCAGGTTGTTCGTGTTCCAGCCCTGGCGCAAATCGTTGAGGAAAAAATAATCCACATATTTCGGTTTGTTTATATAAAAGGCGGATGGATCCGCCGTATCATTCGTTACCGTATATATGTCATGTTCGATAAAATTCCTGTTGCTGCGATCGACATCAGTGAGGTAATGAGGTCTATAGGGATTACTGCTTCCCTTGAACGGATAGACTGCGCTGATGGTCTCCTGCTTGAGGTCGTCGAGGATGACTTCCGGCAGGATATCGTCGCGATAGACGCCGTTGACCCTGAGCCGCACATTATGGACGATCGGGCCGCTGCCATCCCACGGCGAATCGTCGATAACCCGCACCAGATAAATCATGGGTGTGGGAACGTTGTCCTGAAGGGTGCCCTTCCATGAATCTCCCTTTTCACGGGTCTTCTGGTGGAGATATGTGGTGACAAATGTCGAACCGACCGACAGCACCCCGAACCGTCTCCGGGCATGGAAACCCCGTATCATACGGATATTATCCGCTGTATCCGACCAGCTGTTGGAACTGCCGAAGGCGTTCACCATGCTCGCCCTGTAATTGGAAGTCTGGAGATCGACCCGCATTCCCCTGAGCGCGGGATGGCTCAGGGTCAGCGGGGTGAAAATCGTCCTGACTTTCTCACCGCCGATGAGCGCCGCCGCCCAGTCCTCGGTCGACTCGCGAACCACCCAGATGCCCTCGGTCTGAAGATTAACACCGCTCAGGTAATTGATATAATTTCCGGGTCCGGTGATGTCAGATGTTCCATCATCACCGACCGTTTCGTGCCAGATATTCGCCGCGACACTCATTTTGACGATACGTTCTCCGAATTCGGTGTATGTCCATTTCATCCGGCGGTTATCGAGGATACGGTAATCCGTGAAACCGCGGAACGCGTAGTTTTCATACCCGTCGTTCATGTCGTAATAATCGTATCCCCAGCTCCGGTAGCGGTCAAGCTCACGGTTGAACTGTCCGAGAAATGTCTGGTTACGGGATTGGTTGATCGATGTATTCAGGGCGTTCATGCGCTCCACGGGCGAGAGTTCGAGCCAGTCGTCCGGACTGAGGGAGCGAAGCTCATAGATGTTTTTCGACTGGGCGTATGAGAGAACACACGGGTGCAGTAAAAAACAGAGCCCCATGACGAGTGTGTGATAAACAATCATAGCGTACCCCGGCGATCACGGTCACTTTATGAGCGTCATCTTCATCGTCTTTTCAAACTCCCCTGCCCTGACCTTATAGAAATACACCCCCGAGGCACACCCTGATGCATCCCACCTTGCCGTATGCGTTCCGGTGGTCATAATCTCGTCCGCGAGAGTCGTGACTTTCTGTCCGGCGATATCGTATATATCTATAGCTACATGACTGCTTTGAGGAATGGTAAAAGAGATTGTCGTCGAGGGATTAAAAGGATTGGGAGAGTTTTGAGAGACTGAGAAGACGACGGGAGATTCATCCTCGACCGCAACCGCTTTGTCAGATATAATCCCGCGGGCCGAGTCGAAAGGGATATAGCATGTCGTCATGTGGTTTGAATAATAATCACTTGCATTTTCAAGCGCGCCGCACATGTAGAGACCGTCGTAACCTGAGCCGTAATCCACAAGCTGGCCGCCGCCCTTTTGCGTATTGCCGGTGATGGTTTCGTCTGCGAACTCCATGTATCCGATGCCGGTCCCGTCCTGGGTTGACACGCCGAAGGAATTGATACCGAGGTTGCTCACATAAAAGATATTGAAGCCGTTCGCATCGATGCAGATTTCATCACGGTTCATGGTATAATCTTTGGTTAAGCCTCCAGGTGCCACACAGAACCATGCCGGTTCGGAATTCGGGGCGTACGCTACATCGAGGAAATAGTCACCGTTACGGTTCTCGAATACAATCAAGTCGGTGTCGTCATACGGATCCTCGAGCAGACGGGACGTGTTGACCATGTAATGCATGCAGTTGTTGTCGGCCATGAGGAGCCAGCGGTTGTTTCCCGCAGGGCTCATCTTTTTGAAATCGGCGTTGGGATCGCCCCCGGCAAAGAGAATCGGGTTGCCCAGGTCATCATATTCAAGAACGATTTCACGTAATTCTTCGAGCATATACCATTCGTGCATCACACGTTCGAACACGACGTCGCGGTCGAAGCTGAAGCAGTTGAGTAATCCGTTGTCGTCTCCTCCGCCACTACCACGACATGAATTCATAACATAGATATAGTTCCGATCGGTGAAGCATGAAACGAATGCCACATTACTTCCTTCGTTAATACGCTGCATATAATCCGACCACCCCATCCAGTCGTCGTCGAGCACCGCCTCGCCATCCTGAATGAACCGCCATTTCAGCAGGGTAAAGAAGCGGACATCAAATGTCTGTGTGCCAGTAAAAGGGTTGCTTTCCTGGACAGTAAAATATTTTATGCCCGGGTGATAGAATGTCGAAAATTCATGGGGGTCGAGCACCGGACATCCATACCCAATCCAATCTGGACTAATCGAAGAGGTATTCGAAATCCCGTGGTTATATATGGAGCAGAGGGTCGTCTGAAGAAGGTTTGAATCTGAGGGGTCTCCGCCGATCTCCCATTTATAATGTACTCCGTACTTCTTCCATGGTATTTCCGGATATACTTCCCATTCCCACCAGAGCACTGCACCCATGATGAGGGGACGTGCGAGTGGAGTCCCATCCTCTCCTTCCTGATAGAGATGATTAAACCGGTCCATTCCTCTCCCGAAACCTATTGGAATGAAATCACACACCGGCAAACGATTCGATTTGTCATCATAACCCCACAGATAATAGTCGTACGTTCCCGGTTCGACTTCATTTCCGTCCTGATTCCTGCCGTCCCAGACTATCTCCATTTCACCTGTGCCACGTTCATATCGCTGCGATACATACACCGTTGTATCGATTTTGTTCACATAGTGCCAGCCGAGGTAACCGTTGCGCACATTCACGATATTCTCCGCCTGCCCGTGGGTATTGATCACAAGCCAGACTGCACCTGAAACACCGCCAAGAGTGAAGGGAATAGTCAAAGGCTCGCCGTTGAAATCATACCTTATGTGCTCTGGGCAGGTGATTGTCATGACTGTCGGCTGGAAGTCGGAGGCGGAAAGACACATTACCGACACCAGCAGTAAAACAGTTGAAAAGAATAAGTGTTTCATAACATTCACTCCTTTTCCCGTTTTCTTAAGGAAGACCGGGGCGTCCTTTCTTGGATACTTCTTTGAAAACGACACGAGCAAAGAAGTATCATATTGTATTTATGAGAGTTAACAATATATTTATGAAACTCTCTTTGAGACTCACCCCCTGTGTCCCCCTCTCTTTGACATTCGTCAAAAAGAGGGGGATTTTGCGCTCCCCTCTTTTTAACCTTGGTTAAAGAGAGGGGCCGGGGTTGAGTCTCAAAATAAACAATAAGTTACAATCATTAATAACCCGGTAAATTGGGTGCAAGCACATTCTCAATTCCCCTTTCCCGTCATTTCCCCGGTTTCGCTTTTTTCTTCTGATAATCCCTGAACGTCATGCCGGATGCGTACACCTCGTCCCGCATGTAATCGAGAATCAGGGCGAAATCCTCCTTCTCCATAGAGCCGATCACCCTCTGGTTGGGGTTCCCCGCACGGTCGAAAAAAAGACATGTCGGGAACCCGTGAACCCTGAAATAGAGCGTAAGCTCGGCATAAGTCATGGTTTTATTGTCATAGGAAGCAGTGCGCTCCCTATCGAAGGCGTTCATTTTCACGAAGACCCAGTCGCGGGCGAGGCGTTCATGGATTTCGGGCGACGGGAACACATTTTCATCCATAAACCTGCAGGGCCCGCAGGCAGGGGAGTAGATATTGACCACCATCGGCTTATGTTCCTGTTTCGCTGAAAAGACCGCATCATCCCAGTTTTCGAACCAGAACCGCTCCTCACCGGCCTGTTCATCCTGTGCGGAGCCGGATGATTTCTTCTCCGCGGCGGAAGGAAAACCGACGGCGAGGAGCAGGAGCGGTACCAGCGCCAGCGCCGTTTTAACCACCATTCGTCGTATCATCGTTTCACTCCCCTCTTCAGCATTTTTCTGATCGTCAGGTCGATGTTATAGGTGCCGATATCCTGATGAACGAGCCCGTCACGGTCGATGATGATATAATTGGCGAGGTCCATGGTCTTGAAATACCCGAACCTGTCGAACGTTTTCCCCTTCGAACCCTCCTGGGCGGATTTACGGTCAATCGCCACACGGTAGTTCACCCCATACTCATCGAGTATCCGTCGGACAGCTTCCGCATCGTCAGTACACTCGTGAATCCCGATGACCACGACGCCGTCATCGCCGTACTCTCTCGTGATGGCGCTCGTGAGCCTGAGCCAGTCACGGGCCGCCCACATCGATGTCAGGAAGAAATTGAGGACGACGATCTTCCCTTTGAGATCCCTTATCCTCACCGGCTCGCCCGTCACCCACCGCTCTATATTCAGTTCGGGCGAGGGTTTCCCTTCGAGGAGCACCATGCCGCGCGGATTGTATTCCCAGGTGTTTTTCTGCCGTTCGTCGGGCTTGTCGAAAACGAGGACCGTGTCAGTACGGTTTGTCGCGACCTTTTCAAATGTCTTGAATCCTTTATCCGGGTAAAAAACGCTCAGGTCGAGCTCTTTGTCCACGACCGGATCCATGCGGAATTTCCCGTTGACATCGGTCATCACACGCATATACATGAATCCCGATTGGTGACGCTGCTCGGAAACGTACACCTGGGCGTTTTCGAGCGGCTTATGCTCTTCGTCCACGACTCTTCCCTCGATAAAGTATTTCTTTTTGAGGAGGGTAAAATGCTGCTCACGGTTGGTGTCGACAAAGCGGAACTGGTATGAACCCATGTTCGTCCAGTCGACTGTCACATACCGCTCGACGAGTGGCACAAGCGATTCGATGCGGAATCGTCCCTGATTATCGCTTGACGCACCCTTGAAGCCGGAGGGGCCGCCGTTGATATAAATCCGCACCCCCTCAACAGGAACGCCGTCCTCGTCGGTGACCACTCCTTCCATCCACCGGTCTGCTTTCATCATCATGATCTCCGAGGGTGTCGTTTCACGGGGCACCGGCGAAGGAGTGACATCGCCCGATTTCGGTTCCTCAGGCGGTGCGAGGGAAGGAAGCGGGACTTCGGTATCGGCGTATCCCGGCGCTTTCGCGGTCGCCCTGTATTCATAACCGGTCACCAGACCGTCGATACGGTAGGCGCCGTTTTTATCGGTCATTGTGCTCCCGGCGCTCCGCCCGAAACCGGTTTCATGGTCGTTAAGAATAACATCCACTGTGACACCGGGCAGGGGAGTCCCGTTCTCGTCGATTATCCTGCCTTCGACACTCTTCGTCTCGTACCGGATGAGCCTGATGACCGGTTCGGCACCGGGAGACACCTCGATATGGGCCTCCCCACGGTACTGTAACCGTTTATGTTCCGCTTTCACATACACCGTTGTCCCCTCAGTCAGGCCGCGAAGTGTGAACCGTCCCTTTCCATCGGAAAACACAGTCCAGGGCATATCACTTTCGATATCCCTGTTCATTTGCTTGAGCACAAGCACACCTTCGACCGGCTCCCCCTCGGGCGAGAGTACTGTCCCGGTCAGCGCGACACCCGGTGAAAACAGGAAATCGTTCCCCTCATACAGGGCGTTTTCACGGATGTCCAGAATACGATCACGCCTGGCGCTTTCATATCCATAGGGAGCGTTACACCGGACAGTGATGCTCCCCGCGGGGACGCGCAGACGGTACGATCCACTGGCATCGGTTTTCGCGAAAGCCACTGTAGAGCGGAAATTGTCATCGGAAAACGAAGCCCTGACCGTATGACCCGGAATCCCCGAACCGGTCACATCATCGACGACCCTCCCGGTGACAAGACCGCCTTTCGTGAGAACGAAATCGACGCCATCGAGCGTCTCACCCTCCTTGACGACGACGTTTTTACGGGGTGTCGTGATCCAGCCGTCCCCCTCATCGCAGTACACAGTCACCGTATACGGATACCGGTCTGTTTTCGGTACTCCTTCGATGACATACCGGCCATCCCCGTCCGTCTGTGCGGAGAGGTGTGCCCACCCGGAAAGGGTGACAAGCGCCCCCTTCGCCGGTTTACCCGTATCGCCGAATGTCACCCTCCCGCGAATACGGCCTTCCGGGACGAGCACGCACACCGTCGTATCGGTCCCCGCCGGAACTTCCCAGAGGTATCCCGTGGCATAACCGGGACTCCGGACGACGACCGACGTATTCGAACCCTTAGGAATGTTCGATATCAAGAATCGGCCGCCGGTATTGGTCGTGCACCGTAAATCCGGAATCAGCATTCTCGCCGATGTGACATAATATTCCGTACTGCCGCGACTCATGTCGGTTATGCTCCGGACATCGACACGGGCATCCTTCACCGGTCTGCCGTCTGCAGATTTGACCACACCGGCGATACCGTCCAACTGTCCGAGCCGGATGGTGAGCGCTTTGAGGTCACGGTCAGCGGAAAGGATTTCCCATCCGACCGCATTGAATTCGCTGAACACGACAACGGTAGGCCGCAGAGACATATACGCGACATTCAGGATGTCTGGATCGATGGTAAAAGAAAACCTCCCGTCGCTTCCGGTTGTCCCGACTTTACTCACAGTCTCGAATTCAGGGTGATAGCGCTCATCGTATGTCTGGAGGTAAACATCCGCTCTGCCGACAGGCTTGCCATCGAAAACCACCATGCCGGATACATCCATCTCCGCACCGGCCTTTTCACCGAGCGGAAGCGCGATTGCCGAAAAGAGCGACAGTGCCGCCGCGCATGCCATTCCGGTAAGAGTCAGGCGCGACATCTTCTGTATCTGCTCGCGGTTGTCGGAGAGAATTGCCTCGGCGCGTCTCAGAAACGCGC